>Ga0307510_10006474_pt1 | contig 13969 bp, 10 predicted proteins | sample 12_EM_MG_FD_207224 | JGI IMG/M metagenome (GOLD analysis project Ga0307510, IMG submission 207224) | Populus trichocarpa ectomycorrhiza microbial communities from riparian zone in the Pacific Northwest, United States - 12_EM | ecosystem: Host-associated > Plants > Roots > Unclassified | place... | reverse complement strand
TTTTCACCTTGACATAATAAACTTAGCTGAACATTATGAATAAGAGAAACATAGATAAACAAGAGGAGAACATGATTATATAAGTATAATAAAGGAAATGAAAGGCATAAACAAGAGATTAATGAAAACAAAACTTAAGCATTACAAAAATATAAAGAGAGAGAGCAAGAACATGATCTTGATCTGAAAACCAAGATGCCTAAATGCATGGCAAATGCCTCCTTTTATAGGTCAAAATTCAGAACTATTGATTTGATGACTAATTGTTGAGTAGGTGGCCACTTCTTGACTTGATAACACTTCTTATCTTGTTGTCTGCAGAAATGTCATTGCTAACATTAGAATTTGAATAGATAATCTTCATGAAAGTTCTGGTAAATTGTCTCAGCTTTCCAACAAAACAAGAATTTGTGCATGACTTCTAGAACTCGAGATATGGGCTGAACACTGAACAGTGTCTGGGTTGTAGGACATATTCCGACTTCTCCGTTGTTGCTACCATTTGAACTCGAAAATGACACTTTTAATTCTTGGACTCGTCATGAAAGTTTTAGGCCTATGTCTTAGCTTTTCATATATATAAACCAAACCTAAATCCAAGTTCTACAGCTCCAGCTATGATCCAATAACCGAATGGTGTTCTAGTTTGGACTGAACCAGCATCTCTTTTTTAAGCTTAGCCCTCTCTTTGTCTTCTCAATTTGAGTAGTTAAACTCATCAGTCAATCCTTTATTTATGTGATAGGCCTGCATTTAAGATGAACACTTACCATATATTAAAGGTATCTTATATTATTAGACATGTTATTATAAAACATGCTCTAGTTAAGGAGTTATTGATACTTCAAGTGCAAAATAATGATATAAAACCTTGATAAAAATGCACTTTTAAATACTAATCAGTAGACACACTTATAGACAATAAAGCTTGAGGTAAAGACGTTGCAAAAGACTTGGAGATAACATAAAGATAATCCCTACTCCAACCGAAAAGAAGTACTTCCTTGGTTAGTCGATTCTTGACATAAAACACAAACGAGTGAAATTCAAAGAAATTATTATTTTCAAGATAATTTCTAAACAAATAATAAATTCTTTTTAATATGGGAAACATATAAGACATTCGATAAGGTAAAAGTACGTTTAGGTGTGTGGATGGTAGAGTGGGCATCATTTGACATAGGAAGTCCCTTATTATCTTCAATATATAGTTGATCAGTGTCTAGATACGGTTCTGAATTAGTCATATTCAAAAGATTAGGTGTCACATGTTGATTAACACTCGTATCAAGAAAAAAAGTGGCTGGAGTAGCACTATAAGGATTATTAAATGCTAAGTTAGCACTTACTTACATTGTGTGATGTTGCATATATGGATATTACGGAGCAGAATGACCCAAACCATAACATAAGTGACATTTTATGGGTGAATTATTGGACCACTAATTTGAGAAGGAAAACTGATTGTCATGCTCTACCCATTCTGACTTAAACTAAAATTATTATTGCCACATAAAATATCACCATTTTCACGGGAATGATTGTTGTAATTGTTGTAGGTGTTGTTCCTCCATCCACCATGAAATTTGCCCCTAGAACCACGGTTAAAATTATTGTCATAAGATCCTACAAATTGACCATAAGATTGGGGTGACTGACATTGAACAAAAAAGGTCGAAGAAGTGCTAGAAGGTGTAGGCAGCAATGGTGTTATTGTGTGGGAACCAACAATAGGCTAAAGAGAACTCTTATGAAGGTATTCATGACTAAGCAAATGACTGTGCAAGTCAGTGTAGCTAAATGGTTCGGCTTTGGTTGAGAAGTTGGTGACCGGCCAAGTCTTTAAATTCTCCCCACAAACCCCTGAACACATAAAGATCGAAGTTCTCTAACCTAATTGGTATGCCAGCGACATCAAAGCTCATCATATGGCTTTTTATAAGTAGGCACTAACTGTATCATCTCCTTGTTTTAGTTCTTGATGGATCCATGGAGATGCATAATTCGTGAGTTCAATGGAGATGTAAGAGCTTGATCAAGAGTCTACCATATAGTGTATGATGTTTGGCAATCAATAACCAAGTGTAAAACTTTATATAGTAGATAAAAAGGATAAAAAAGCACTTGTAATCAGATGGTCTTGTTGTTTCCATGACAGAAATGTTGGATTAGTTACTGGAGCAGCCATGAATGATGATATAACATAAGAATGAGAGCATGGGAGAGAACCATCAACAAAAGAATAAACCCACTAGCCTAGTAGATAAGACTTCATCTACATCTTCCAATACAAGTAGTTCGTGTAAGACAGTTTAAAAGAAATCACTTGTTGTGTGTGAGGTAAGAGAATCATGGTATTGCTATAATAAACATTAGCATATACGGAGGCATTGAAATCAATAGTAACGGTAGGAGCTTGATCAACAGAATTGGGAGAGGAATAAAACGCTTGTGCAGCAGAGGTATGCAATAACGTTGTCTGCACCAAACACAAGCGGAGAGGAAGAAGAACCAAGCAGCAGAACAATGGAGATAACTGGCAAAACATATATGGTATACCCGACAGCAACAGAGGGGTTAAAAATAGGATTAGCAACAGAGAGATTAAAAGCATAATTGGTAGCAGCTGTTATCTATTGATTAGGATCCATGTATAGAAAGATTAGGGAGAAGAAGGCTATGATACCAAGTTAAGATATAAGAAGTGTTTAGAGGCTTAACAATTGTATTAGGCATCCTTTTTATTTATATAATTAGTGTTTAGAACCAACAGCATTTCCACTTAAATTTACACAAATCCCAAACCCTATCCTTTTCTAGACATAGTCATTAAACCTAATTTGAGAAGAGTCCTGAATCAAACCTAAAGCTGGAATTCTGAAAGAAGCCAGCATGTTAACAGATCTTGGCTTTGATGTAAAATAGGCCTCCTTTTGTAGTAACTCTGTGATTAATTTCTTAGAATTCATTTAGGAAAGAAAGAAGTTCAATATAAAAGGACCAAAATGTAAAATAAAAAGAAATCTCAAGCTCATTCTTAAATTCACCAAAAAAAGTACTTTTTAGTCCTATTTTTCTTTTTCTTCTTTTACGGTCCATATTATTTTTGAAATTTTAGTTTTGATCTAAAAATTCATTATGTTCATTTTTCAAGCTTTAGATGTGAAAAAGAATCATCGGATAACAAAAAAAGAGTTATCATTGATCGCATTTCTAGCAAAAACAAAAGCTCAATCTTGAGGTCAACAAGTTCCATTCGATAAGACAAATTTCATTAAAGTGTTTTTATATGTATACCTTATTAGAAAAAATAGATTAAGGCTGAGAGAATTTTTTTTCCAGTTTGATTTTGTATTTTATACTAATTTAAAGATGTTTTGAATTGTGAAATTGATTTATTAAGATGGTAAGAGCATTTTTTTAGTTGTTTTTTTTTTAATGAAAATTGGTTTTAAAAAATGGTATTTCCCACACAAAAAACCAATCCAAGTTTTTCAGTCGCTACTTTGTGGTTGGAATTTGAAGATGTCGCCCTTGCAGACCTAAGTGCACCTAACGTTCTTCCAATTAGATACATGAGCTTGGTTGTTTTTGGTTTTTTTTTTTTATAATTTTTTAAGGACTTTTTTTTAATGCACTAAAATGTTTTTAGCATTATAATTCAATTTTCATTTAATTTATCCATGGTTTTATAGATTTTTATGGGAAAGTTGATATTTTGTTTTCAATTAAAATAAAATATATGTTTAAAAAATTTTAAACAATTTATTATATGATTAAATATAAAATTTCTAATGCATTATTCTTATAATTTTTAAATATATATGCATCATAATAATAAAAACATTTTTAAAAATTTGCTTTTGAAATTCTTATCATTTTTCTTCAACAAATAAATATTTGGATAAACAATTTGCTGAAAACAAAAGTCATTAATAGGATAAAGAAGCTTTAATTAAAAAGGTGTCCTTTTCATTCTTATTTTGAATCATTTGAGTCTTTTGAATAGTTACTCCAATCGCCTTCGATTTTTATTAATGAAGTATTATTTTTTGGCCAGTAAAAATAATAATATTAATAAAAAAAATTATACTAGCAAATTATTTTATTTTTAATACAATTTAAATTACTACTTTTCTTATAAAAAAATTATTGATATAAATTAAATAAAAAATTTAAATACTTTTTCACAACATAAAATCAGATATCTGAACTTTTATTTATTTTAACTTTTTAATTTAGTCTTTGATTTACCACAACATTTCTTTAAAAATTTTATTTATACATATAACTTTTAATTTACTCTTATTAAAAAAACGTCAATTATTTTGTGTTGAAAAATAATTTTTTATCTGGCAACATACCACGAACAAGGTGATGAGTAATACATAAATTCTAAGCAGAGCCCCGTGAGTTTTGCAACTCAAAAGCAACAATTTCTACCACGAACAGAGAGAATAAGTTGAGAATTGAGGGATATTGTTAATTGACTCGACTCGACTCATTGACTCCATTCGACTCAATTGAAAAAAATAAATTTTTTTTGAATAATTATCTTATTTGATAAGTAGATATAATTACTTTATTTGATAAGTAGGTATAAATCAACTCAAATCTAATTTGAAATATATAGATATATAGATATATAGTAAAACATTTATATTTTTAGAATATATATATACACACACACTCAAAACTCGCTTGATTGATAACATAATAGATATCTAAATTTTTTTACTTGTTGGATAATAATTAGAGTAACAAACTCCTCAATCTCTCTTTTATCAAATTTAGGTATTTTCCTCCTTTCTATTTTTTTTTTGGTTACTATGTTATCAATTGTAAATCAGTTAAACTGATTATGAGGTGTGGAGTGGTTGTATGTTATGAATATTTATGAATCCCTTATTTTGAATGTTCCACTTAGCATTTTTCAATGCAAAACATCAAAAGCAGCTATCAATTTGACAAGTTTCTTTTTTCCCCTAATGTCGTCAAAGCTTGGACGTATTTTTTTCCGTTGTAAGTAAATTTTGTTATATGGGTTTCTTTCATATATTATCACAAACACATGGGCAGCGTGAAGCTTTTTTTTACCATTCATGAATTTGGCTGGTTAGTATACAAATTTAACAGTGTTGATGACAAATTGACTGTCTCGCCAGTGGCCCGTACCTGGTGTATGGCAGGCCATTAATTCTGAAGTTTATGCCGGAGTATTTTGACTACAGCTATGAAAAAATGACTGGGGTCCCTGTTTGTGAAGTTTCCAAATCTACCAATAAAATGTTGGTCTGCCAATTACCTCTCTAAGATTGCTAGCGTGAGTAGTAGAGGTGTATGCAAACTAGTTCGGATATCTACATTAAACTAAAAAAATTGCTAGCGTGATTGGAACTATTCAATGTGATAAGCTTACTACTACTATGTCGAGAATCTTGTACGCTAGAGTGCTTGTGAAATTCGATTTGCTTGATGATCTTGTCCATTCTGTTGACATTCTTCTGCCGAATGGTACTGCACTCACACAATCAGTTATATATGAGACATTACCCAGATTTTGCAAGCAGTGCAAAGTTCTTGGTCATGCAACTGGGGTTTGCTATAAGACTATTAATGTAGAGTCAAGAAAGATGGGCAGACATGAAGTTAAACAAATGGGCAGTGTGAAGCATGGCAATGTCTCTGACGGTTTGGGATCCTGCAGACATCAGTGTGAAGAATAATAAAGTGAACGATGTTGTGGCAGACCAAAGTTTTGACCCCATGCAAACTGAGGTGGATGTCATAATTGAAGAAAGGGAAATTGTCAGGGGAAAGAAAAGCATTGTTGTAGACACAAGGAAGACGGGCAACCATGCAGCTAAACAAAAGGGCAGTACTAAGCACAGCAGTGTCTCTATATGTGTGGGTCCGATTGCTAATGCTAGTATGGAGAATAATAAAGAGAAAGATGTTGCAGATCAAATTCTCGACCCCATGCAATCTGAGGTAGACGTCATTTTTGACGAATGGGAAACTGTCAGGGGAAAGAAAACTAGAAAGTCTCCTGGCAGTGTTGGGAAAATCTGTTACTAACTCTATTCTATCACAAGATGATAAACACAAAACGAGGAACCTGTTACTAACTATGAAGTGTCTGATTTCAGAGCGTGTTGTTCAGACTTGGGGCTCTCTGATTTGAATTACACCGGCTGCCACTACTTCTGGTCAAATGGGAAAATCTGGACAAAGATTGATCGTGTGTTGGTCAACCCCATGTGGAGTAGCCTTCAGATTCAGTCCTATGTGAAATTGATTTGGAGCATCACCAATCCCTATTCCATGATGACAGGGATAACATTACCCTCTTGGAAAGAGAAAAGCAATTAAGGCTGGAACTTATGAACCTCAAAGCTGTGTTTTTTGCTTAGAAACTTAAATGCAACTTCTTCAAGGAGAGTAACAAGGGCACTAGCTTTTTTCATGCCTTGATGAGCCAAAGACACAAAAGAAATTACATTTCAGTTATCCAATGTAGTAATGTTGGTATTACTACCTCTCTAGATGAAGTCAGAGCAGCATTTGTTAGATACTACAGTGAGCTTCTTGGAACCCCAAAGGCTACAATCCCTATTGATGCAGATGTTCTTCATTGCGGGCCGTGTCTTGATGACAGGTATCATGATTTTCTCTTGGTCCCTGTATCTAGTGATGATATCAAGACAGCTCCTTTTGGTATTGGTAATGACAAAGCTCATGAGCCTGATGGGTACTCATCTCTCTTCTTCAAGAAATCATGGGATACAGTTGGGGAAGATTTTTGTGCGGCAGTGCGTGATTTCTAAATTTCTAGCAAGCTACTTAAGCAGATCAATCATTCCATTATAGCTTTGGTCCCTAAGTCTGCTAATGTTACTTCTGCGAATGACTTCAGACCTCTCTTTTGTTGTACTGACTTCAGATCTCCGAACTCTTAGCTGAGAGAATGGCCCTTGTCCTCAAAGACATTATCAGTCCAATTCAAAATGCTTTCCTGGGTGGGAGAAACATGGCTGATAATATTAATCTGATTCAAGAACTCCTATGGCATTATGGCAGGAAAAGAGTCTTCCCAAGGTGCCTTGTTAAAATTGATTTCAGGAAAGCCTTTGATTCGGTTCAATGGCCTATCCTCAGAAGGCTCCTCCAGCTGCTGGGTTTCCCTCTCAGATTTGTTCATCTGGTAATGATGTGTGTCGAAACCTCATCATTCTTTATGGCTATCAATGGTGACCTTTATGGGTTCTTTACAGGAAAATGTGGGGTTAGACAAGGCGACCCTTTGTCTCCTTATCTCTTCATAACCTGTATAGAGTACTTCTCTAGAATGTTGAAATTAGCATCCCAAAGGACTGATTTTCATTTTTATCTGAAGTGTGCTTCTAGTGGAATTTGCCACCTTGCCTTTGTTGATGATATACTTCTTCTCTCCTGAGGGGATAGAACTTCGAATCTTTGGAAAGACTTTTGGGTTGACTATCAATGCAGAAAAATCTTCCATTTATTTTGGAGGGGTCGGAGAAAGCTTGAAACAAACCATTCTCCAGGATACTCAATTCTCAAAAGGTAGTTTTCCCTTCAAATATCTTGGTGTTCCTCTCAGTCCTCATAAGCCGCTGGCAAGTCAGTTCCCCCCCCTGCATAAGCTTGAATCAACAATCCAGAGCTGGATGGGGAAGCATTTATCTTATGACAGGAGGATTGAATTAATACGATCAGGGCTATATGGAATGGTGCAATTTTAGCTTAGTATATTCACTGTGCCAGGTCTGGTCATAAATCAAATCATTTGCATTTGCCGAAACTTTTTGTGGGCAATACCTTGAGAAACAAGTCTGCTTCGGTAGCTTGGAAAGATGTTTGTTTGCCCAAATTAATGTAGTTTGGGAATATTGGTGCTTACATAGACACAGCTTCATTTTATGGTTGTCTATGTTAGGGAGACTAAGAACAAGGGATCGGTTAAGATTCATTGAGACAGAAACGCATTGTGTGCTATGCCGGCATCATGATGATAATCATAGCCATCAGTTGTTTTTCGCCTGCAATTGGACCTCTATTCTGTGGAGGAAGATAAGGGCATGGTTAAGAATGAATAGGCGTATGGCTACCTTGAACAGTGCAACTAGAGGATTAAGCACAAGGAAGAAGAATCTTGAAGCTAGAATGAGAAGAGTCTCTTTAAGCATTACTGTTTATTTGATATGGGAAGAAAGGAATAAAAGGATCTTTGATAACACTTATAATTTAGTGGAACTCATCTTCCGCAAATTTCAAGTGTTTTTCTATATGATCTTACATTTCCATGAGAAAAACCACCTTATATTCAATATTGGGTGAAGGCTAAGGAATTGGCTGGTTCGGCAGGTTGGTTGGCTGGACAGTCTGCCAAGTTACCATTTGATAATTACTGAGCTGCATTTGCCTTGCTACGGGACCTCTGTCATAAGAACTCCTGATGATTGTCTATCCTGTGTGATGCTGCTTTGCTGGGTGGAAGCTTCTTCATTCAGCTGTTATATTATATTATATTATAATGCATGGGACTGGATAGATGGATGAGGTCCTTCATAATGTTGTGCTGGCTATTTGGTGCAATTTATTAGACCCCTGTTGGTGTACCGGGCATGCTGGTGACCAGGACAGTATAGGCTTCCTTGTCTTGGCTGGCACTGTCTCCGGCTGGTGTTCCTTTTTTTTTTTTTTTTTTTTATGGTGGTTTATACTGCTGATCAGTTGGAGTCATGGCTGAGGTGATGCATTTAATAGTCGATGTAGAAGTGTTAGAGCTTCCGGCTTCTTCATTACTTGATCTGCTTCTTGGAAGTTCTGTAGGTTCTGTGATCATGTACGTTGATGTGGCCTTTTCATTCAGCTCAATGTTATTCCAGTTACAATGAATGAATGAATGGAAATGGAGGGATGGAGGTGGTTCTCCTATGTGGTATGCACATGTGTGCAGGGGACGCTGTAATCATGCTTTGTCGGTGCCTATGCTTATGGAAGCCTGTATGCTGATGGCTTGAATCCCGGTGTTCTTGCTGATTTTTGCTGGGTCAATGGAGCTGTCCTCCATTGCTGGGATTAGCACTAGGAAATTCATTTCTCTCAGCTGTTTGTTGTTGATTATAAAAAAGTTTCTGTTTTCGCTCAATGGGTATTGATGGGATTTCCGGGATAACCTCTGTTGCTCCTAGGTTTTAGATTGCTAGTTTTGTCCTTTGGGGAGCATGTTCCCCATTTCTGTTTATTATGTTTTTTTGTACAGAACTAGCTGGTCCTTCAGCTTTGCCTATTTTTGATCTATAATACATACTTACATTTTGATTTAAAACCCATAGCAATTGTGGATGTGAAAGGGCTCAATCAACTCTTATAATAAGAGAAGAACCTGAATTAACATGTTTTAGTTGCAATGTTCGATTTCATTTTAAATGCTATTTTCTATTTAACAAAAATAAAAACCATCAGATTATACACACAAATCTAAACTGTTCAGAGTAAAAAAAAAAGTACCATGCTTCTCTTATCCAGATTTTCCACACACAAAAAAAAAAAAACACAATTTTTCAATTTTATTTTTATTATTCTTATACATATAATAAAATAAGTTATAATTATTCTTTAACAAACTATTTTTTAATGTTATTCTATGCATATAAAACTTATTACTTGACAATTTTTATACTTTTAACTATTATAAGAAAAAACAATTATTAAGAAATAAATTCATAATTAAATAGAAAATTATTTTTTTTCTATTATTTCAAGTCTTAGATATAAAGAAAATATACAGATTAATGTGTATATTTTTACATGAAATTAAAATATATTTTATTTTATTAAAAAACTATTTAAAAGATATGTAAAAAAAAATTGTATAAGAAATACATATAAGCATAAATCATATGTCAAGCATAAGAAATACATATAAGCATAAATCAAATATTTTCTTTAATTCATTCCATCTCACCTTCTACCATCGAATAGAGGAATAAACACAGATTTTTATCTTGTCTACCTTGCCAGACACAAATCATTCTCGTCCTCAGCGTTCTCATTTACATAGTTCTGTCTCTTACATCTTATCTCTCTAAGAAACACAATAACAACAACAATAATAACAACAACAACAAGAATAATAATATTGTTATTCAACACGTCCCCGAGCCTTTCCTATCTTTACTAATTTTTTATAAAAATATATGATTTGTTATTCAATATTTTAGCAGGTGACATTATCATTTAATATTTGTGATAGAGTAGAAAAATGTTTATGATATAATATTCTACTCTATCACAAATATTCATATCTATTCATTTTATCATGTATTTCATTTCTTTACAAATATATCAACACAAATATTATTTTGTAATGGAAAAACATGGGGATTCAGAATTAAGAGGAAGGATTTGAAAGTTAAAAGGAGAGATTTAGGAGAGTTTCTGTAGGGATTTGGATTTTACTAACGGAAAAGACAGATTCAGAATTAAGAGGGACTTCAAAAGAAGAGATGTAGGAGGGTGTTTGAAGGGATTTGAATTTAAATAGTCCGTTACAAATTGATTTTTTTTGGTAGATTGGTTTTGTTGAATGATAAGGCTGTTGTGTGGCTAATATGGTGTGGTTTATGTTGGGTATGGCTGAGGGTAACTGGAAGAGGGGCTGTTGTGGTTGATGGGGGTTGGCAGCAATTATTTTGGGGCTGTTGAGTGGTGGTTCGTGACTGAAATTGACAGGACTTGGGGATTGTTTGGGCAGCATTGTGGTTGTTAGATCTGATGCTGCTGTACAGTGGACGTGGTGTGTAGGATGAGTTTAGAAAGTCGCGGTTTTGTTGGACAGCAAGGTTGTGGTTTTTGCACTGGATCGATTGGTTGTAGAAACAACCAAAAAATACCTGTTCTCTGATACCAAAGCTGATGTTGGACATATAAAATTGAACAAAAGTAAGAGGAGAAAAAAGAAAGCTAAGATGCAGAAGAAGAGAAGAAAAGCAGATGACGAAGAGAAAGAAAAGGAGGAGTTGGAGAAGAGGAGAAAATATTAGAAGAAAGAAAAGGGAAGAAAGAGATAGAAGAAGAAAAGGAGATGTAAAAAGAAAAAAAGGAGCTAGAGAAGAAAAGGAAGATAGGAGGAGGAGAAGAGATGGGAGAAGAGAAGCATGTCACTTTTCTTATTTCATCATCAACAATCTCACCATAATGTAGAAAATTACATCTAAATCATCAGAACAAAGAAACCCTAGTAAAAAAAAAATAGGCTTATGGCACACTAAATAAAATGTCTAATAAATCAATATAAATTAAGCCCAATAATAATGGGTTGGACTATACTCCGTTACCAAGTCTTCAAATGCAATTATGCATCTCTTAATAAAACCTACACAATAGCCTACTAAGGTTTTATGATGCAATAAAATATTAATTCTTTTGTACCCAATTTTTTCCCGTCAAGATCATAGAGAAGGCAGTGACAAAGTTCAATTGCGCTAAACCCTCTTAAGCATGCTTCACCCAATTACAAATTGCAGTCCTCAAACTAAGTATGTGGATGGAGCTAAGGTAGAAGATTTTCATAGGAGAGCCGAGGCAACTACACAACGGACATGAAACTAGGGTTGCAAGTCATAGCGGGAAGGGGGCAAACTAAGGAGGTCTTGGTGGACATTTCATGCACAGTAAACCATCTTAATTCTGAGAACAAAATACTCATTCTCCCCAATAGAATAGCTGCTGTGATAGTCAGCATATTCTGAAAGCACATTATAAGAACCCTAAAATCTAATGCGGATTTGCCACCAAATGTGTGTGGATTACGTCATAACTATTTATTTTCAAAATAGTCAGGGTTATTGATAACGAAAATAATTATTCATGAAGTATAACATTATTAGTGATATCGTTTCACACATGCTCCTCGTCAGTATATACCAAAGAAACAAATTAATCTTTTCGCTAATTGCATGGGGAAAAAAAAAACAAGAATTATTAGCTTTCATACTACAGTGAAATACGGGGATACAGTTGTTGCTCATAAATTAATCTTTTGTCCTAATTGTACTTGTAAGTAGATCACACCACGCTATTGATCACAATGAATGAATACACTGAGCACGTATCATTACCTATGAGGTGGTGGCAAGACCATACTATTTACCTCCAGCACCCAACTTTTAATTTGTCCAATTCAAGACAGTCAGCTTGATATGCTGAAATTCCCATGTCACTGAAAAGATCAGATAGCAGCTCAAAGTTAGCAAATCCACTTGGATGGTACAGAATCTACTATCTAATATGACCAATGTAATAGCAAAATCAACCCCTAGCATAATAAAAGCATTAGGATATGGTTCAGATCCCTCTTGCATTCCAGCATATAAACAGCTGAACACCAATTCACAGTGAACAAGAAACCACAACATGACATGCTAGAGCTTCCAAATATGAGGGGGATTGGGGAAAGGATCTTGCTTGGCAAAAACTAGATGAATAACCCATCCTTCAATTCTTTTTACCCATTCATCATCCATCCCTCCCCTGACATACACAGCCTTATGGATTTGGCAAATTACAGAGATGGGCATGGCCTTAGATATAAGTTGCAATGGACAGCAATAAGTGATCCATCCCCCTCTAAACTCAGAGCAACTTGATCTCTCTAATCTTGGTGGCGTTTATAAAATTAATACAGAAAACAGTTTATAACCTGACCTGAGGGTAACAATCTTGATGCTCTACTGTCTGATTATTTGTATTCACAAACACTTGACATGATACTCTTCCCTGAAACATTTCAAAAACTCAGATTACTTACTAAAGCAGCACGAAGAAGAAATTAAAATTAAAAAAAAATGACTTACATTGATGGGAATTTTGAAAAGCAAGAGGCCAAGGTCTCCTTTAACCTGTGTATCAGTATCGAAAATAATAACACCTCTAGCCAAATCCTGAATCAAATAAAAAACATCCTTTATAACCTCAAGACCATTTAAATCAAGCCTTGCATCCACATACGAACTCCTTCTCGCTCTGATTTTCCCTCCCTTTGAATTCACAAACCCTAGCTCTCTCCCTCTGTACCCAACCGAAACTACAAGAGAATCGTAATCCAGAGAGAAGAAATCCCTGTTTTCAACTTTAATTGTGAGGGAGAATGAGACGTCCAGAGTAAGTTCAGGGGACGAGTTCACTCGGATGTGGTTGAGTTTGATTCGGGATAGTTGGATCGCCGGGTCGGAAGGGTAGAGGAGGTAGGCGGCGGCCGAGAGGAGGAGGATTGCGGTTGTGAAGAGGAGACAGCGGCGGAGGATGTGGTTTGGAGGTCGATGGTAGTAGGAGAGAACGATGACGTTTTGGGGATAGGAGTCCGGGTGGGAAGGTAGAGAGGTGTACGGTACGGAGGAGGTTTTTGAAGTCATGGTCGAATTATCTTGTCGAGTTCTGATCCGTTCCAAAAAGTTTAACAGAACATTACTCCTTTGTGTATGCGCGAAGGTTGGTGTCCCTGATGACGTGTCAAGTTATTATTGATTTCTTCAGTTCACCAAGAAAAGAATTATAAAGATAATTTTCTCCTTGCAGTTTACTAGAGGCTCCACTTTAGCAATTATTAAATTAAATAGGTGGCACTTGTTGGGTTTTTTCCAACAGAAAAGATAATATTAAGTATTTTAAAAAATAAAAATTAAAAATTAAAAATTGATTCAATTGAATTGTCCAAACCTTAAAAGGGCTTGAGGCATGAGGTCCAGGCACAAAACAAAAGGATTGTCCCGAATGTATAGCACTCCTCCGTGTTAATGAAAGAAAGGTTTTCCCTCTGTTTTAGACTCTTAGTCTTAGGTAAAGCACCAGAACAGGAGAGGATCCCAGCAGGAAACTTAAAAAGACTTACAGTATAGAAAGTTTTTTTTTTTTTTTTTTAAAAAAAAAAAGAAAACCTAGA
>Ga0307510_10006473_pt1 | contig 13969 bp, 11 predicted proteins | sample 12_EM_MG_FD_207224 | JGI IMG/M metagenome (GOLD analysis project Ga0307510, IMG submission 207224) | Populus trichocarpa ectomycorrhiza microbial communities from riparian zone in the Pacific Northwest, United States - 12_EM | ecosystem: Host-associated > Plants > Roots > Unclassified | place... | reverse complement strand
AACCAGCCATCTGCGGACACGGATTAATGTACACCCACACGAAGGAATATCTTAGGTGGCCACGACGATATTTACCTTCACCGTCCGTCCCGTCGTACATACCAGGTTAAACCCGATATTGTCCGGGCAACGTATCCCGTTCTGACCGCAAAATTCCCAAAGTCCTCGGCTTAAGTTGTATTCGAATTTGAGCGCGTATCGCTTGATGGTCGGTCGAAGGATCTCAAGGATTTCTGGTTTGGTCACTGATTCTATACTCACATAACACCGTCCGTAGTTCGCGATTATGGGCGTCGGAGATCGCGCATTGCGAGCGGGGGGATCGGGCGCACCGGCCTCAGTGTGTTCTTTTCGGCCGTTGGCCATATACCACCCGGTAGCATGGGGCACGACCCTGGGGCTTTCTCGGTGGACTCCACCCCTGTTCACAGTGGTCAGTAAATCTTCTTATGCTGCGCATCAAGCGTGTCGGGTACCCACCGCTAAGGTAGGGTCGAACACAACCGTTGGGACATCTGGCCCTACGCATCACGGTAGGGTCGTCGCGTAAACCGTTTTCCTTGCACACTTTCTCCACTTTCCTGATCAAAACCGGTAGACACTGAACGAAATCAGGCGCCAAGGTCAAGTATTGAAAATCTATAGTGCACGACACGTTCGGATTTCGCCGTCGCGAGCCTGAATGCTATGGAACATCTCCAGTCAGCATCGTTCCTATAGAGGTTCGGGGGAATGTGAAACATACTACATGTCGGAAATGCCACGCAGGCCGACGATGACAGCCTCAAGCCGCTGTGGTTGAGGTTATCCAGCTTGTATTCGCCAAATAAGCGCTTTGATCTCGGGTAGCTCCTCGTCGGTCATATTGGAGATGATAATGTGTTGATTCGCTGTCAGCTTGAAGTAGCCCTTGTGAACCTTTACGATCCCTCCATGCCGATCTTGTAGTTCTTCTCGGGTTCGCCTTGCAACCCGCCGTTCTCAATGGGTGTAGTGGTGTCGGCCATCCTCACGATGACCCAACCAAATTCGTCGATGTTGCTCATGAAGTCGAACGGGCGAGCGGAATCCAACCCGTCGCTCAACTTCCGTCTGGCTAATTGTGTACTTTAACCTGACATTCTAAAAACTTGAGGGGCATCAGGAAACACAGCTCTGCAAAAAAATTGGATAAAAAACGTACCCCCCACGGTTGCCGTTGCTTCGTTGGACCAACCTAATATTCCCCGCCACGTCTTTGTCTTGCCTCGCGTACAGAAACCAAGAGCATCAGCCGCTCGCCTTTGCAAGGGCGAAATCCCAAAATCCGACGGTCACTGGTCACCCGTAATATCTCTCGTCCAAGATACCCTTAACTTTGGAGAAAGTCCCAGTTCGTAATTTTCACGGTGACCGTCCATTCAACGCTCTTCGTCGTCCCACCACTCGTGGGTCACAAGACCTCCCAGCGCCAAATTCGGTCCAAAACATCCCGAGTTGCAGGGGAATCGGAGTCTTGAACGCAGATATGTGACTGGTACCGGTAAGTCGTCAGACAACTCAGAGAGGCTCGTGTCCGCTCGTGATGCTCACGGTGCGCTGACCGAACATTGGGAGTCCGTGGTTACCTCCTTGCATGTTGCCGACAAGTTCGGACAATCTCATCTCTCATCACAAGCTGTCGTCCCTTTCACCGTATCAGAAAACGTGGCACGCACTTTTTTTCTCAGTTTTCTTGGCTTATCCGAGGTTTTTGTCGATTATTCGTCATTATATTGACATTATATAACGTAGGTCCAAAGCCATCAATTTTGAGCGGTCCAAATGGCGGGGAGCCATCAAAAATAAGGTAGAACAAGCCGGGATAAGCGCAATAACTAAATAAGCTGGTGCCCCTTTTCCTGATGCCCGATGCTACCAAGACCTTTGACGCCGAGGGTTACTTCTTGACTCACGGTACCGACTCTGTCCTGGAACTCGACGAGAATGCTTCAGAGAAGAGAGAAGCGGGATGGACTACCTGGGTGACCTCCGGGTGTGGCCCCGCGTGGGAGGTTTTCCCAGATCTCCGTCCTCAATCGGTTTGTTCCCTTCATCGCTCGGCTCTAAAATATCCTCCCCTATATCAATTATCTCATTGGTAACAAGGCTCGGACTAGCGCGGACGGTCTTCCTGACCCCAGGAACATCCCCGCCGCTGCCGAGGCTCTCACCCATTAGCCAAAGTCTAACGCGACCGCGCCGTCAACTGTACTTCACCGAGTTCCTGGTAAAGCTGACCTTCCGTGGGGGTGGCCTCCAGTACCGGGTGATACATGGTTTGGAGATCTCGAAAAAGAGGTGCCTTGGTCCCCTGAGAACCCTTTCGGGAGTTCCTTGCCTGCGCTCAGGATCGACAGTGAGGTCCTTTCTTCCATCCCGGATGACGAGTACCTATTAACGATGCGTTCACAGGCAGCTCGGATAACCCGCCAGGATACAAATGCCTTCAAAGTTTATTACTGGAGGCTGCCAGATCAGGGGACGCCTGGCCTGGCCTGAAACAACGCCTGCAGCGGTCCTACCAGATGCCGGTTAGAAGCCCCTTGGCCTCCGTGAGTCTGCACGACGTCCAGGTGGTCACGCATAATCCCCGAACCATCCCATGGCACCGTCTGCGTGAGGATTTCCTGAGAGCACCTTCGTTCGTGTATAGCGAGCACAACCAAGAAAACTGAGCTGATTTCTCGCGTCGAAATTAGGAGCCCCCCCCCCCCCCCGCGTCGGATTGCCCACAATAATCGTCAAGCAGGGCGGTCCCGGTCCTTCCACGACAAAGGTCTCCGATCATCTTGCTGGACCACAATTGGACGAGGCCCTCGCAGCTGGTCGAGATCTGATCGTATTTTGGCCCTTCTAGAATTTGACACAAACGGAGGTGATATGGCGAGCCCCTCTTCTTTTCGCGTGTCCGCCCATTTTCTTACGTTTCTCAACCAGGAAACACACGCTCTTTGCTACCCTCGGTCTCCGCCGCACCCTGCGGAATTGCTCGCCTAGTCATCCGTCCTCCCTAGCTCACCCCGCTCGGCGTTCCAGCGTTTCGGGATTCTTCGTCCTTGAACGAATCGTGGTCCAGGTGGACTCCAATCCCCTGGATGAACTCGTCGTCAATTCCGGTTACTACTGGACGGATGTTTCTGCAGTTATGATGGCTTCTTGTTAATGTGAGCTAGGGCGTTGAATAACAAATAGCGTGCCATGGTTATCCTAGAACTTTTCTCGACTCGAAGAACCCCAGCCTGAGGGCCTACCGAAAGATTGCATATGGAGCGTACATCTGGCAGGAGTGCGCTACGCTGGGAAAGGATTCTGGGATCTCGTTGCCCTAAGGCATCCAGATGTTGTCATAGATTATTGATTATCGGTAGCATTCAATATTCAACGGCTAGGTTGATACGTAACACAAGGGGAAGATTGCCAACGACGAACGGTAGGACAACAAACATGAAGCAGTGTACGTGGGTGGAGACAAACAAAGGAAGAGCATTGTTAAATGGAGAGAGGGCAGTAATATCAACGAGTACAAGGAGACGCGGGCGAAGGGACAAGTCATTGACAACCTATGGGGGGGTGATTTTAAAGAACTCTATGATGTTATCGTTTGGTTCCCCGAGCCTAGAGTGAGGAGTCAATACACGCAGGAAATACCAATATTTCCATGACTGACCAGAGGCAACCGGGGTGCTCAGTCCCTTCTCTATATCCTGGAGGAGCCTTCCACAATTCTCCAAATCCTTCGCAGCCCCAAGCTTCCCGTAAACGTCAACCGCGCGCAGAGCCCCGGACCTCGCTTCTTCAAGCCTGCGTTGATCGTACCAAATCCAGGCCTGCTCCTCCATCGCACGACCCAGGAAGTAAGCGTTACCGGCCGTGTGCGACTTGGCGTGTTCGATGTGAGCGTGTGCGTCGTCGAACCTGTCTTCGCCGCGAAGCAGCCCCGCCAGTTCGAAATGAATCCAAAACAGGGTCTCGTGCCAACCAAAAGGGGATGCGATTCCGATGGCCACCTCGAAATGGTGAATTGCCTTCCCGGTATCGCCCTTGAATCGATATATGTTTCCGAGAGCACGGTGAGAATCGCAGACCAGAAATTGTTGGCCTTCCTCCGGGAGAAGATCGATTGCGCGGAATGCGGCTTCTTCTGCGGCGTCAAGCTGTTTGTCTGAACGCAACAAAAAGGCGAGTTTGATCAAACAGTGTGCCTGTCCTACCGCACTACCAAGCCGTTTGTAAACCCCCACCGCTTCTTTTGCCTGTTGTATCCCCTCCTTGTGGAAGCCAAGCAGCCGATTCGTATCAGATAGCTCCACCAATGTTATAGCCACCAAATCGTCATCTCCTTGGTCTCTCCGCAGATTTACGGCATGGATGAGGAGTCGTTTGCACTCCACGTGATTTCCGACTGAGCTAAGCAACCGTGAGAGCCAAAATAAGCATTCTGGCTTGGAGCGATGATCGTCTGGGAGACCTTCGACTCTTGGCTTCAGAATCGTGAGTTGCTTCTTGTGCCAATAGAGGTGCTCCATGAAATTGATGCAGGCAACCCAGATGCCATCTGAGTTGGCGTCAATTGTCGTGAAGACATCGAGCAGGTGCTCAACATTGACGTCCTCTGACGTGATCCATTGTGTTGCTTTGAAGTTGGGCTCGTTCGGATCAATACTGACTGACATCCGTGTGAAGTAGTATTCTTTGATCGCAAGGAGTAGTGGGGATGTCTTCGGATCGTTAGGAGAAAGATGGTCTCGGAGTGGTGCAAGCATTTTGATGAATCTGTCGCTTCGATACGTCAAGGAGAGGTTGCAGAACCCATCAAAGATCCCAGTTCTGTTTGAGATCACGGGGAACAACCATTCGAGGTTATTCTCATCAACGCCCTGCGGGAAAAACGCAACAACTTCAAGAAGCGCTCGGGCATCGGGGCCAAGTTCTAGGAAAGATGCGGAGGAGAGTGACAGTTCAATTGTGGCGGCAAGGCTCTTGTTATGCTGCGTCTGCAGCACACCCGTTCGCCGCCGCCCCCATTCTCGACTCAATCGCCTCGTGTCCCATCGGTTCTGATGCGCGACTATGGCGAGCAAAGTGATCGAAAGTGGGTGGAAGTCGAGTTCTTTGAGAATCCCGTTGACCACGTCCGACCGATTGGTTTCAATGTTGTAGATATGATAGAAGGTATCCTGTGCGGCTTCCATCGATAAAGTCAGCATATCGACGCGCTTGCAGGCTGGGGGAGTAGTGGAGATCCGAGATGTGATAAAAACGCAGATGTTGCTGAACTGACTCAGCTCCTCCACCACGGCGCAGACCTCCTGTGTGTTTGTTCCCTGCGGGTCGAGAATGAATTCCGCGTTGTCGAGAACGATTAGCATCTCCTTCGAGTACAGGAACGCCCGTAGGGAGGCCAGACTCTTGGGGTTCTGAACACCCGCGCCGATGGTATCAGAGAGCCGTCGGAGGAGGTGTACGGACGAGGGGGGGAATTGATCACAGCGAATGAATCGACGGTCATGACCAAACCGCTGCTTGATCCGATCATGGTGGAGGACGGTCAGGGCGATAGAGGTCTTGCCGGTTCCCCCAGCACCAATCAGGGCGATCGGGGTAAGCTCCTCGGCCAGATCGACTACCTTCTCGATCAACTCGTCGCGTCCAAAGAAAGTCCTTGGGGGAAGAGGTGGAGATTCTCCAGGTATGCTAGATTTGGGTGTGAGATGATTGGTCCATCGGTAGCTCAGATTGCTGACCTCGTTTGAGTCTAGGCCGCCGTGAGCGGTCATTCTATAGTGGATAGAGTACGAGTGTCGCTTACCAATGGATCTCTCCTATCAATCAATTCTTGGCCCCTCACGATAGCGTGACGGATTTCGGAGACCATAACCCGAGTGTTCATAGCATTACGCTCAACCCGGGGGGTGATAGTGCGGATGGCTTGATGAATGCTAGAAACGGTTTCATGCTTGCGCTCCGGCAAGGGAACCGATGATTCTTCAAGCGCACTGGATACAGAGGTTAGATGTTGGTTTCATTTCCAGCCGAGATCGCTGACCTGACATAAGTCTGGGTGGGGGTGAATGTTACTTGACGACAGCTAGGATATGAGTAGAGTGGTACTTACTGGCATCCGACTCTGCCTGTGTGTATCCTCGGGCCTTTGCAGTGCGTCGCGATGACTGTCGAAAACAGCAGCAGGGGTATTCACAATGTCATTCTCGACACCAGAAACAATTATGTGGTTGTTCGTGGCATCATGGTGGACGGCTGGAGCGGCTGGGTCTGTCTTCACTGGGAATGCCTCCTGGGAGGGGGAAGTTAGCAACGGTCATCACTCAAATGACAGGACGTACATTCAAGATCCGAAGAATATTCACGAGGCCCAACCTCCAGGCGGCGACCGTCTTTCTATTTTTCTTCGCATGAAAATGCCTACAGACCACGTTCCGTTTACTCCACTTGGCAAGCTTCCTCTCGACATCCACTACAGTCCTGCGATTGAGAGCATTACAATCAACGATTCGAGATACACATCGCTGGTTCAACTCACACCAGCAATTGATCTATTGCATCGTACACGGACCGACTGAGCTCGCCCGGTTTCTTTCCGTTCGTCCCTCGGTCAAGTACTCGGCAGATATCGGCGCAGAATAACCCAAGCTCAACGTGATCCGGTTCATTCACCGTTAAACCCTTGCTATGTGTGAATCTGGAGCAGACCATGGAAGAGGAGCAGGAAACATACCCCGATTAGTGTGAGAAGAGCGTTGACGGAACCAAAGACGGCCTTGGCTTGTGCGATAGACGAGACCTTCTCTGCAAGATTCGTGGCATCGATAGCTGCGTTCAATTCCTCGATGGCACCCTCCCGCAACTTAGGTTTCTGGGACTTGGCTTTCATGGTCGGAACTCGAGGTGGTCGCGAGAGAACCGTGCGGCGTGAAGGCTGTGGGGAAGACTCTTAGAAGGGCAAGCGCCCATTTTGTCACGAGACGCCTCGCACAAACAGCCCATGAGCATGTGGCGAAGAGAATTGTATTCGTAGTCGTAGCACTGAAAAGGGACGCGTTGGCCACCGGTCATCGATTCATCGATCACAACCGTACCGCTACGGTACCGGTTGATCCCGCGTCCCTCCGAATGCGCCGCCCATCCGCGGGTGCATATTATGGGCGCTGCTACTTTACCCTCGGACCATGCTCGGCGTAGGTCTTGCTCCCTGTTCAGCACTGATGGGGGAATGAAATGTGATTCCGAGTGCCATCTCGCCGGTTATTGGGATAAGATCAAGGATGTCTGTTTCCTAACTGTAGGCCTTATTAAGTCTTGTGTCCACCGTCTATCTGATGAACGTCGTTGTCGCCCTTCGGTCAGAAGTGGGGGGGACGAACAATTGTGACAACCTTTCTTGGAGACCAGAGTATGCGAGAACCGCTCGGTATATCATTATCGCAACGTCTCCCCACCAATGAGGGGCCGGTTATTGTCGCGCGCTCATCGCTGTCTTGACCAGCGCCATATCATTACTTATCATGTAGACCATCGCGGGGGGTGACTAGCCGTAGCCTGGGCGCGGGCCGGGAACGAATCAGTTACATAGGGTAGATTGACGAAATTAGCCATCTGCGGACATGGATTGCACCCACATCGTGCTTTCTTGTATGTACGCAGGAATATCTCAGGCGGCTATGCAAACGCCATGATGCACACCTTCACCACTCGCTCTGTCGTGCCAGGTTAAGCCCAACATTGTCGGGGCAATGCATCCCGCCCTGATCACAAAATATCCAAAGCGCTCGCCTTCCTTGTGCTGGAGGGTGTATCGCTTGGTCATCGGTCGAAGGATCTCAGAGATTTCCGGTTCGGTCACTGATTCTACACTCACAGAACACCGTCCATAATTCGATTATGAGTATCGGACATCACGGATGGGGAAATCGGGCACACCGACCTCGGTACTTTTTGTTCGGCCGTTGGCCGTGGCATCCGCCACCCAATGACACGAGGTATGACTCTGGGGCCTTCCCAACAAACGCTGCCTCTGCTCACACTAGTCAGTAAATCCCCTTATGCTGCGCATCAAGCGTATCGGATACGTGCGACCACAACCGTTGGGACACCTGGTCATGCGCATCACCCCCCCCCCTCGCATATCTTCTCCACTATCCAGGTCCACACCGGTAAATACTGGGTGGGGATCAGGCGCCGGGGTCAAGTATTGAAAACCGACGGTGCACGTACATGTTCGGATTCAGCCATGGCGAGCCCTGAATGCAACGGAACGTCCCCAGTCAACGTCGTTCTTGTAAGAGCCCGAGAAAACGCGAAACGTACCGCACCTCGGAAATGCCACGCAGGCCGACGATGACAGCCTCAAGCCGCTGTGGGTTATCTAGCTTGTATTCGCCAAATAAGCGTTTTGATCTCGGGTAGCTCCTCGTCGGTCATATTGGAGATGATAATGTGTCGATTCGCTGTCGGCTTGAAGTAGCCCTTGTGAACCTTTACGATCTCTCCAGGCCGGCCTTGAAGTTCTTCTCGGGATCGCCTTGCAACCCGCCGTTCTCAATGGAGGTAGTGTAGTGGTGTCGGCCACCTTTACCGGTGACCCAACCAAATTCGTCGACGTTGCTCGTGAGGTCGAACGGGCGAGCGGAATCCAACCTGTCGCTCGGCTTCAGTCTGGTTAATTGTGTACTTTAACCTGACATTCTTAAGCCTTGAGGGGCATCAGGAAACACAACTCTGCAAAAAATTTGGATCAAAAACGTACTCCACGGTTGCCGTTGCCTCGTTGGACCAACCTAATATTCCCCGCCACATCTTTGCCTTGCTTCGCGTACGGAAACCGAGAACATCGGCCGCCCACGATGACGTCTTCTTTTTTCCACGGGTTACACCCATCCCACCCCCAGCAGTGACGTTGAATCCGGCGAGTCCTCCTTTCCCATCCACAATTGCAACGAAGCCAATATCATTTGAAGGGGGGACCGCGACAGCGGCCCCTAAATGAAAGCGCATAAAGCATCAGAGAATGGATAGCGCGAGAGGATAATGTACCTTTCGGGGCAAGTAAAGTTCTCCGTATCATGGTTCAATGTCCTTGACCACATCCCCGGTGGCCGTCTTCTCGTCCAGAGTGGTTTGGGGATCAAATATTCGCTGATGGTCGTTGCGCACTGGGAGGTTCGGGTGTGTAGTCTTGAATGTGCTGGAATGGCCGAACAAAGCATATCCCTGGAGCAGTATCAGGTAAACGAATGGCCATAGGGATCGGGCGAGAGAAACCGACCTATTCACATCTCCGCAGACGGCGAGCGTATCAAACAAGGCGCAGCTGATGTCTTGAATAGTAGGTTATTGAAATGTTTGCCTGGTGGTGATCTTGAACGTCCCATTCTCGTGCTTGTGCAAGATTTGATCCATCAGGAGCCACTGCTGGGAGTCACAAACCCCTCCAGGTATTCTGATACGAATTACGAACGCATAGGCAAGTTCGACACCCCGGGCCTGACGGTCATCTCAAATATCACGGTCGTTCTGTCGGTAGATCCCGTGGAACTTTGTGAGTTGCATATTACTCGGGGAGAGTGCACCGGTGGTATTGTCGACAGGACTGAGCGGTGGACCCCTGAAGATACTGGGAGGCGGCTTTGACGTAATTTTTGGCGATGCTGATGGGCTCAGGTTCAGCCTCGTTGATCTCGATGCTGTCAATGCCTAGTGCCTTCCACAGCTTTGGCTCCCAAATCTTGGATCCGATCTCAAGTCTGTCGGTGTCCTAGTCGTCTCCAAGCCTAAGCTCTACGGATTCCTCTGCTCTGGTGCTTTCCAACTTGGGATTAGGATCCTTTCCCTGCTTGTTGTAGTGGTGTGCGTCTTCGGATTTAGGCCAGCGGTGGCTGCATCCCAGAGCAGGTATAGTGGGCTTTGTCTTGATAAGCGATCTATCTTCCCGAGTTGCAGTAGCGGAAATGACCTTCCAGAGGGTCCTGACGTTCTAGGGTGACTTTCCTTGACCAGCAGTGAGGGCAACGAGGACGACGTACTCTTCCTTAAGGCCGTCGAGCTGGCGATGTCCAACCAACCGTCGAGAAGCCGAACAGGATTTTAGTGTACAAGGCTCAGTGCTTAGGAACAAATGGGGGATTCAATGTCGATGGGTTTCTTGTGGGAGGGGTCGTAAGGAGACTTTTTGAAGGATAAGATGCTGACGATTCTTTAAGGAGGGCGCACATAGACTCGACAGTGATCGCGTCCGGTACTCCAAGCGTGATACCCCGCACTGAAGGACGAGGGGCGGGGAGTTGCCGAACAGCGAGGTGAATACTTTGTGGGCCAATTCTACGTCTACGCCAAAAATGCGTCTGACGGAATATGAGAAGAGGGGAGCGGGGCGAGAAGGAAAAGGTCAATGAACGCGACACCCTCTATGTCGAGGTTGAATGCGGGACGTGCTGCAGTGATAACGAGGGTCGAGGGAGTGTCGGAACGGGTTGTTTAGAGCGGACCGGAGGGTGGTTTGAGTAGTGATTGGGCAGACGAAGTGACGCGACAGACCGACACAGTGAATGCGGGTGAGGTGGAATTGACTCCGTCGACCTTAGTGTCGGACACCGGTCAATAACGAAAATTCGGGCTATTTGTCGTAGAAAATGTTGACGGCTGCCGTTGTCTTTGAGGGTAATAATTCATCTGCCGGGGTCCTAGAGGGAACGAGGAACGGAACAGTTGGGCGGAGGAGGTTAGGGCCTCGAGAGAATTTGATCCGTACTAAGTCTCCTCGATCAACCTCGGTTCAGAGGCGTCCTCCCCCCTGTGCCCTCCCCTTCTAAAATACTTCCCGCCTCTGAATCCAGCCTGTGCAACTCATTTCAACCACATGGGTAAGCCCTCTGGCGGACCCCTTCGCAGGGGCGAAACCCCAAAGTCCAACCATCATGCATCACCAGTCACTTCATTCGCTGACCACTAGTGCAACGCTACTCCGTGCGGTGCACGTATCCTCCATCGCTCCCGCTCCCCTAACCATAGACCTCCGTCGATCCTCCGTGTCCGTTTAAGTCACAATTCACAATTTTTACGGTGACCATCCACTCTACGCTCTACGCCGTCCCTTTATTCACGGGTCATCAAGCCCCAGCACCAGCTCCGATCTTCCCGTTTGCAGAACTCAGCCCAAAGCATCCCAAGCCGCAGTGGAATTGGAGTCTTAAACGCAGGTGTACGACTGGTAAGTTCACAGACAACTCAGCGAGGGTCGTCCTTTCGATCCCATTACCGTGCCCTCCCTGGATTTCAGGTCGGTGTCCACCGATGATACTCACGGTGCGCTAACCAAACGTTGAAGGCCCCTGGTTACTGTACTACCTCGCATGCTGCCGAGAAGTTCGAATAGTCGCATCTCATCACCAGCTGTCGCCTCTCCCGTCGACGTTGCCAACAACCAAGATCCTGCCCCATTCGTGATTGTGTGTTGTCAGTCGTACCCCATCAAGTTCCTAGGCAAAGCCGACCTTTCATGAGGATGGTCTTCAAGGCATAGCTCAAGGAGTGTTGGTCCTCTAAAAAACTCTCGCTTCGGGAGTTCCCTGCATAAGTTTGGGATCGACGGTGAGATCCTTTCCTCCCACCAAACTATAAACATCCTCGGGGTTTATTAATTCAAGCTTCAAGCTTCAAGCTCTCGGGACGTTCGCCTGACTTGTGACCGGGATCTCCAGCGTGGGAGGTGATATGTTTTTCCTCGTCCATCGCCAACCTGACCGTTGAAAATCGGGCCCGGCAGCACGGCAGTTCAACAGGCTTCAAGTTCAACGGTATTGCAAAACATTGCCTCACGAATAGTCCGCTGTAGCTACCGTCATATTCTCGTCCAGGAGTGAGGCTATTCCGGAGTCCACCCCTCCCCACCCATCAGAGCTCTCGCACTCACTTGGCCACCAACCTCCCGCTTTCCACATGCCTACCGTCATCGTCTAACCCCGGGCCCGGTCTCGGCGCAGAAGGGGTATCCGAAGGCTCATCCTCAAGCTAACCACTTCCTGACCTCGACATCGGATGCGGCCCAGTCGACGGAGTAACTACCCTGGCCAGCCCCGTGTCCGCGTCTGGGTGCGGTCATGGTGAAGCTTCCCGGCGGATAGCTTCCTCGGGAACGAGAGTCAGGGAGACGTTCGTTTGTGCCGTCAGGAGGCATATGGCTAGAGGAAGTGCGAGGATGCTATAAGTATATCATCCGCAAACAGTTCGGGGGACCTCGATCCCCTTGTCTTTCCGCTTCTACCTTTACCACCCATCATGGACCCACAAGAGGTTGGCGAATTTTTCCGCGGCGACGAAAACTCGTCGTCACCCGTTCACATCCAGCTTCCCGCTACGACCGATACCGCCTTGACAACTCCACCCCCCGACCGGACTTTTAAAGCTTCACTAACGACCCCTCCACACTCAGCATCTGCTTTAGGCCCAGACGGCGATGAAGGCGAAGAGGGGATGCCAGATATCTACATCCCTTCTCTGATCGTTCCAACAATGTTCCCGCAGATCCTGGACGTACGCCCCTTGTGCTTCTCCGAGCCATCGTTGACCCGGTGGCCATCGAAATACATTAAACTACCCTTATTCACGTTCTTGGATAGATCCTTTATCTGTATTATTGAACAAATATATATTTCAAGAGGAGAGACCGACGAGAGATTTGGTTGGCGAGTCCCAGAGACAGGATTTTCATTCCAAAGTCGGTTGTGAGTCGCCCTACCTTGAACGAGCGCTTCCTTGACTCCCCGCCTGCGCTGCTCTGAGGCTCGAGCTGGGAGTGATGGACGATCCGGTGACTCGCGATAGGCTTGCCGCCTCCAGCACAGAAGAGATCAGCACGATCCTGCTTGTCCGTCTTCAACCCCTCGTCACGGTATCACTGCTGATATAACATTGGTTCTTTCGACAGCCCTGGCTACCGGCGTCACCGGTGTTCAATCAACGCACGGCGGAATACACAAACCTAGGGAACGTTTGCGAGACGTGGCTGTACCCCAGCATACATCATGATCGGCAGACTACCGAGACAAAACTTGCACCACTGCTCGAAGAATTTGTAACGACCAAGCTCTCACACAAGCCCTCGGTCATCGAGCAAGCCTAAGCGAGAAACTCCAACGACCACACCCGCGGTTGCAGGGGGGGTGCGTCATGGCCATTATTCCAGATCGACTAAAAGCAGAGTGCCAAGAACGTGACATCCCCCGTGATAATGCCCATCCTAGAGCCAGATTTCTAAGATACTCGGGAGAGGGGGGAGATGGAGAGGTGATAGTACCAACCCGAAGACGTCCGCGCAGAGTGACACGGTTTCCTTAGCGAGAATCCTGGCATGAGACGTCGAGTTCTGGAGCCAATATCCAGCGTTGACTCAACTTGGAAGGCTGATTACTGATGAAAGAACAGCGTTCACAGAGACAAGAATCCGGTGTTCGGCCGTGTGATGTTCGACGGATACATAATCCATTGAGATAGAGATGGGAAGCCGAGAGGATGATACAAAATGTAGGCACAGACAGAAAAACTCGAGGACAGGGCAAAAAAAAACTGTAACGAATTTCCCTACTGGCACACCCTGAGTGATCTATGTTTCAGTAGAATTGAGACTGTTCGAAGTCGACGGGAAGAGCACAAGGAAACAACAGTGGTATGTAACGGGAATAAACAAAGCGGTTGATCTCAAATGACGTCAATCGTCCCGAGTTACGGACACGGGAGAGGCAGGGCACACATGAAGGTGGGGCAGGGACCTGTGCAGGCCCATGAGCGTCAGCATATTGAGAAAGATAAAGCTGGAAGGCATACGATTGAGGGTTTCAGTCGCCTCTCGGTCCATCTCCCGTAATTCCCTCCTGAACTGTCGGTATTGGCCTTCAATTGTCAAAAGGTCGTTTATGAGGGTGACACCGGAGCGCCC
>Ga0307510_10006472_pt1 | contig 13970 bp, 13 predicted proteins | sample 12_EM_MG_FD_207224 | JGI IMG/M metagenome (GOLD analysis project Ga0307510, IMG submission 207224) | Populus trichocarpa ectomycorrhiza microbial communities from riparian zone in the Pacific Northwest, United States - 12_EM | ecosystem: Host-associated > Plants > Roots > Unclassified | place... | reverse complement strand
AAGATGCAGACGCTGTCTCCTTCATGGTAATTTTGCATGAGGAACTTGTAGCCGTCCATTATGTGTGCGGAGAGGTACCATGCGAGGGCCTGGTCAAGAACTCGAGCAGAGACACGGAAGAGCGGGGAGACTACACCAGGTTGAAAGTACGTCCCGATGCCAGCCTATTCTGTCCTCAGTTTGACTGATACGTTGAGTATGGATGAAGTACGCGCCTGGTAATAGCATATCTGCGACTTTGGGGCGTCCTTCTTCAGGATAGAATAGAGCTTGACAATATTCGTATTCTAGGGAATCATGAACGACGTCAAGTGAGTTAAATGATGTGATAGGAAATACAGGGTGACGTACGCGCTTGCAGAATTCGTTTGACGTGCCGTCGAAGCAGAGGACGAGGGTGCGCGGCTTACGGCGCATCACTTCAACGTGATCTTGTGGGGGGTGAGGTGTCCCATCCATAATTGGGTGCCATACCTCCGAGTAAACATCTCCTATAAATACTCCAACTGTCGAAGAAGGTTTCAGGCAGCTCCATCTGAGCGCCTACGTTTCTTGATAAGAAAGCAGGCACTACTCCGCAACTTGAAAGGTGTTTGCAGATATGAGGACTAAGTTGTTGTTTTCTTCCCTCACAAACGTGGAGTTCACCGTGCAGGCCACTTCTCTCAAGAACCACTGCGTTACACATTATCTTGCACGACAATGCAAGTACGTTTTCAACAGGACAATCTGTATGATGCCGATTTCATACGGGCGCCTACCAGCTCCATCTGCCCCGGATTGGGTATCACACATGATATGACTTGCACGCGCATGAAGCACCCAGCCGTCGATCAGCTTCTCCGGTGATAGTCTCTTCGTATAGTGAGCAGACATTCATGGCAGCGATCCGGGGTAGTATTTTCCCGGACATCAGCTCCGCGAGATGTTGATCTCACTTGGCGTCTGGGAGTCACCAGTTCGGCATGTGAAGCAACTACGATGGGTTGATCGTGCTGGGACGCTGCATAATTATTCGAAATAACGGGCTAAATCACGACATACGGACCACTATTCTGCCCACCGCCCACAGACTCTGATTCAGCATCCAAGTAGTAGAGCATCGCTGATCGCATCTAGAACTTGAATGGCCCTTGCTTGTTTCCGCAAGTTTCGTCCACACGAGCTCAAGAGTAGAGCCTCGACGAGTAATGCAGGGATGAGCTTAGAAAGAAAGAGAATCATTAGTGCGTCCCATGCGGAGGATTGGAGCGGCGGAGGAAGCGCACGACGTATCGGTGCACGAGGTAATACGGACAAGATGAGATGTGTAGACCCCCTCAAGGCGAGATTTCCCAGGGGACTGGTCGAAGGGCTGAAGCTCATGATATGAGACCGACCGCGTTGGTGTAAGACAAGACAAGACAAGAGGATACGGTTGGACCATCGTGTTGACCCCAACGCAGGGACCATAATGATGCCAAACAAAGCAGTACGACGGTCAGGTGGTCGCGATGTGCGTCATAGAAGATAGGGCTCACGACGGCATCGCTCATTAATGTGGCCCGGCAGCATCTCATTTCCTTGTTTACTTGTCTCGTCCATCCCCTTCCTATTCCTGTTACTGAGGGTTGCGATACCCAGCTGGGCCTGAATCTCGTTATCCCTCATTTTTGATGGCGTGACGACCATGCGGCGAACGTTCAATCTTCCGGACCAGAGGTGACGACACGAAAACCTCGTGTGCGTGCGTGTGAGGGATTCGGGGTGTAATTGGTAGCTTGGGTCATCACTGGGTCATGAAGAGAGGCGCTGTTGAGGAGGGCGAGTAAAGGGATGGTTTGTGTGATTCAAGCGCGAGTGTTACGGTTGACACGTTGACGCGTCGCGTCGATCACGTAAACGGCACAGTGTTCGCCTTCGGTTTGCGACTGCGACTACACTCACGCCTACTGTAGGACATTGTCACTCTTGAATCACTGGCAGCTCAATCGTACCTTGACAGATCCATTCGTTTCATCAATGACTCCACCCCACTGTGTCATCTATCACGGCTCAATTTGTGGTCGTACTAGTAAGGCGTTACAGTTTTTTATTATTTGTATAGTCAAGAAGATTTTTGGTTCTAATCTAGGCTCTGCAACGTTTGCAAGCAGAGCCATTCAGCGTCAAATAGTCAACGCCTCTTTGTTACGAACCATTGGCACGACTCGGGGAAGGATGGGGTGTACGGGAGACGGGGAAACATTCTAGTATATGTTTGGAGGGGCCTTTGATGGGGTAGTGATCTTGTTAGGATCCATTGCTCCGGAAAAGCAGAGGTACATACTGTATCATGTCGTTCCGTAGATAAAACTAAAGGCCGATAAAGTCCGCTTCCGTGGCCGAGTGCGACACTTCGGGGAAATTCAATCCCAAGAGAGACTTCTGTATGCAGCTAGGAGTCTGCATAACCGGGCTGCGGTAATGATGGATAGCGCAGGACGCGCTACATGAAAGTGAGAAGGTGACTACGATAGGTCAGGTGAAGTCTCGTGACCTGCCAGACTCTCGCCAGGCACTGGCCGGGAAGTGGGCGCTTGTCATCGCCTCGTCCTATTCACCGAATTGATCTCAGCCGACCACAGTCCCCATGTCCCAGACTACCTCCACCCCTTCCACTTCTTCCTCTTCATCCAACTTCCGGTCGGTGTTCAATGCCGCCCTGGGAGCGTACGACAAGATCACGAAGAGCAAGCTACTCTCCCACCCTCTTGCCTCCCAATTCCAATCCTGCGATACCCCCGCCGCCATCCTGTCCGTGCTTCAAGACCTCGTCCATCAATTTGACAAGGGCCGCAGCGGGGATGAGAGATTAAGGAATTGGCTTGACCCGACGGTGAACGTCCTGTTTGCGTTCTCCGCCACGCTTGGCGAGGGGGTCGGCTTGGTATATCTCAACGTCACTTTCCGATCGAAATATCTTCATTGATTGCTACCTTACAGGTGTTTTCACCCGCAAGAGTCATCTTTGCTGGAATTGGGGTCCTTCTTTTGGTGATGATTTACCTCGATCCCTCGATGCAGTCCTTCTGACAAATACGTCTCCCAGGCGGCCAAGGATGTTGATGCGAATGGGGATATGCTCGCTGATCTGTTCTCACGCATCGAGAACTTCTTCAAGAGGCTCGAGTCTTATACACACGTGCCGCCGACTCCTGCGATGACGGACATGATCGTAAGGATCATGGTTGAAGTCCTCTCTATCCTTTCCATCGCGACAACGGAGATCAAACAGGGACGACGGAGTGAGCACCTCTCTAGCAGACCCGTCATTTTTCGTTGGCTCATATTTCATCAGAGAAGTACTTGAAGAAACTGTTGGGAAAAAGCGATATTGAGGGTGCTCTGAGGAGACTAGATACACTGACCCAGGAGGAGGCCCGGATGGCAATAGCGGAAGTGTTGAAGGTCACCCACATTATGGACGACAAGATGCGCGTACTTATTGATGGTACGTAAAACCACTTTCTCCCCATATATCGGCTGTCCTGATCGATTCTATGGTTTAGCAATCACGCACCAAGCGACGAACAAAGCAGACGAGGAAAAGTGTTCGTTGTCTCGATATCTCTTCCCCTATAGTAGGTCTCAAGGATCAACAGTAGAGCAATTGCGTCGGGACCTCCGAAAATGGCTTTCTGCACCTGATCCGTCCACAAATCACAATATTGCCCGCGGTGTCCATCACGAGGGAACAGCAACGTGGTTCTTCCAAGGTGGCATATTTAAGGAATGGAAGTCGAATCCGTCTCTCCTGTGGATATACGGCAAACGTGAGTTCTTTACCCTCTGTCGCCATGCGCCCTGCAGACACATGTTTTCGTAGCGGGAGCGGGAAAGAGCGTCCTCTGGTTTGTGATCTCTCTGTGGTTGTTGTGTATCTGGGCTGACAATTCCGACCAGCTCTGGCATTATTGAAGACACCATGGGACTACACGATGCAGGATTGGCGTCTGTGGCATATTTTTATTGCGATTTCCGTGACGAAGATAAGCGGAGCCATCGCAGCCTCCTGCTTTCCATTCTCTCGCAACTGTCCGCCCAGTCCAACCTTCGCTGTGGCATACTTTCCAAACTTTATTCGGCACATGATAGTGGCGAACGAAAGCCCAGTGATCGTGCGCTGACAAATTGCCTGAAGGAGATGCTCTCTCTTCCGGCTCAGGGTCCCATTTTCATTATCATAGACGCTCTCGATGAGTGTCCCGATAATTCCGGCATGCCAACTGCGCGAGAAGAAGTCCTTGAATTCATTAAGGACCTCGCTGGCCTAGGCCTCGCCAATCTGCATGTCTGTGTCACGAGTCGACCTGAGATCGACATACAAACCACTCTCGAGCCATTGACGGAGTCTCTCCGCGTATCCCTGCATGATCAAAGTGGACAAAAGGAAGATATCATCCGCCATGTCCGTTCCGTGGTTTATTCCGACTCAAAGATGCGGAGGTGGCGTGAAGAGGACAAGGTTTTGGTCATCGAGACGCTTGCCGAAAGGGCAGATGGCATGTAAGGGTGTCATTCTCCATACTCTCCGTAGGTCTCAAATGAGTACACAGGTTTCGATGGGTGTATTGCCAACTGGAAGCGCTGCGGCACTGTCTCCCGCCAAGTGTGTGGTCCGTTCTTGATGACTTGCCTGAAACGCTAGACGGGACTTACGAACGGGTATTGAGGGACATCAACAAAGCGAATCGGGAGCATGCCCACCGTCTTCTGCAGTGTCTCGTTGTAGCTGTTCGGCCACTACGAGTCGAAGAGCTTGCTGAGGTGCTTACCGTTGACTTTGATGGGTCGGGCCATGAAGGAATTCCGAGGTTGAATTCGGATTGGCGGTGGACAAATCAACATCACGCCGTGCTCTCCACGTGTTCGAGTTTGATTGCGATCGTCGATGATGGGGATTCTCAAGTGGTGCAGTTTTCCCACTTTTCGGTCAAGGAGTTCCTTACGTCTGAGCGCCTGGCCTGTTTAAGTGGAGATGTCTCCCGCTATCACATCCTTCTCGAGCCAGCACACACGATCCTCGTCCAAGCGTGCCTTGGCGTTCTACTCCGTTTGGATGATGATGTTAACGATGATAAGTGATATTCCTCTTGCTGGATATGCCTCCCGCTTTTGGGTTTATCATGCGCGGTTCGAGAAGGTGTCGGCACGCATACACCTCGCGATGGTACATTTATTCGATGTGGACCAACCACAATATGCGGCGTGGCTCCGGATACATGACATAGACGACGGATGGGGCTATTTCTCAGATTGGTCGACGATTGGTACTCCGGTCCCCCTATATTACGCTGCACAGTGCGGATTTTATGACCTAGTAGAACACCTCATTTCCAAGTATCCGGAGAAAGTGGATGCTGAGGGTGGTTTGAATAGGACACCTCTGGCGGCAGCGTTGTACGGGGGTCATTTCCATGTCGCGGAGCTACTATATCGCCATGGCGCGACCGTGAACGCTCGGGGCTACAGCCAACGGACACTACTGCAGGGAGCATCATGGGATGGGCATATCAACGCTGTGCGATGGTTGCTCAATCATGGCGCGGATGTTAATGCCCAGGGCGATGATCAGCTCTGGACACCGCTTCACGAAGCAGCCTACCGTGGAAACCTCCAGGTATTTCGGATGCTAGTTGAACACGAGGCCGATGTCAACATACGGACTGGTTGGGGAGAGAGTCCATTGCACCTGGCAGCACATGCTCGCAACCACCATGATCACCTCGACGTGATGCAATTACTATTGGACCATGGTGTAGACCCGAATGCCCGGGATAATGACGAGTCAACCCCCCTGCATTACTCATCATTCTATAAGAAACCGAACTATGAGTCGAGCCGAGGGACAGTCGAAGGTACTCGCCTGCTGCTCAAGCATGGTGCGAATATCGATGCCGTGGACCGCGAAGGTAGAACTCCGTTACAAATCGCGTTGGCACATGGACGTCAGGATATAGTGGCAGTTTTGTTAGAGCATGGAGCGATGCAATGAGGAAAATTACTGTTTTCAATTATTGCTCTTCTCAAATTTCTGCTGATCCACGACTTGTCACGTGATGTTACGGACTCAGGTCCCACCACTTCGATCTAAGTTACTTCTGTACGATGTAATCCGTTTGTCACCCGTCTGGGTGATTTAAGCAGTGCGACCATTGAGTATCCGATATCCTGACAACTTGCCCGACCCAAGATGGAAACGTATATGGCCGTTCATCGTGACGCCAGGTAGGACGACCCCTAGACAACCCACCTCGGGTCCAGTCGATGCACCCAGGCCAAAGTTGAAGCTCCGGGCTATAGCTATGCCATGTGACGAGGACAAGGTAGGCCCCTAATCAGGTGCTGTGATAAAATTCAGGTACTTACCACTATTAAAGTTACGTAGGCTGACCGCCCGAGTGCCGCAGCCTGAGGACGTGCTACATCATCGGCTGACCTTGGCCTAGGTTCAAATTCGTACCCAAAGCGAGACCTGGAGCAGCGACATACGCTAGAGCATCGGAAAATTGTTATTTCTTAGTAGAGCATCTGAGTCCCCTTGATGGGTACCCAAAGCAAGAATTAAACGACTAAGAATGATAACAACAAAAGTTCCCCAAGGTTAATCACACTACAGTTCCGAGTTATGGGACGGGTCTGGTGACTATTGTTATTGATGGCACACAGGCACATGCTACACCTGCACGGTGCGGACGTCAATACTTGGGTTTGGAAGGCACAACGTGCCCTGCAGGTGCCAGCCTCTACTATAGCCATTTTACCAGAAGATGTGAATTGGCGAATAGCAAGAACCCTGCGCTCTGCTACATGTTACAGACAGATCAACTAGTCAACTCATGTACACCATCGGACTTACTTGGATCCTACTCGGACACAATTTAGATATCCACGCCCAGGAAAACCAGAGAAGAGGTATCATTAAGTCCAACTGTCTGAACGGGGGATCGTACTACAACGATGGAATGAGGAGAGGATATCAGCAGAATGACGCAGTGACGAGACAATAGCGATTGGTGATGTACTGGAGGAAAAAGGGGACCGCACCCTAACTCCAGCCCACAGTTCTGATCCGAATTCAAAGCAAGTTCTTGCCTCAGCTGACGGACTTCGTACCAGTGGATTTCACCAAAGTTACCAACATACAACACCGGTATCAGATAAAAACATATTGCATGATGCCCTATTTGGATCTCGTCCGGATGTAGCTGTGTGATTCCGACTCACCGTCACTGCGTCCTGATTCTATGCAACCGACCTGGCATGGAACGAGTCGGGGATTTCCCCGAAGCTCGAATAGGTGAAGGCAATGTGAAAGGGCCGACGAAGTGTAATCAAAGACAATGGCACGGATGAATCACGCGAATAGCTCAACCTCAATAAGATGTTTCGCAGAAGGGTCCTGTAGAAAGGGGAACGGTCGAGGGGAACGAGGATTAACATATCCCCAAGACGGATGACGAGGATCTATGTGAACGGGAGGGTATATGACGCAGTCATCGACTTCTTGTTACTGGGATAACGCGAGTGAAAAAAAAAACCACCCACTAACAAAGTTTTGGGCATGGGTGCCTCTCCGTAGCGGGGAAGAACGGACTCAGGAACGGCACAAGATCAACAAGGTCTCTTATCTAGTAAGGGTATCAGGAAAGGTATGAGAAGAGAAGTATAGGACGGACACGGCATTTCTTCCGAGTACCCTCTAATGAGCGTGATCAGCGCATCGAGCCTTGGTAGTAAGGTCTTGGAAACTAGCAAGGAAGTCAAACCGTCGCAGAGTTGATTTCAGGCGAATGTAAGGAAGTGCGTGCGTGCGCAAGAGGAGAGAGGCGGTAGGGAAGGAGGAAAGAGGGATGGTGAAGATCTCACTGGGAAGCAACGAGAGAGTGGCGAACCGTTCAACTCGGTTTACGCGGCGCGGCGGTCACTTGACCCCCTTTTTTCACGTAGCGGCCCGCCAGCCGCGTCCTCCCCGCACTTCGCCTGTGATACATGTGAGGTTTGTATACGCGTTCCTTCCACGCGGGCGGAAATTTTCTTTTATGATCTCCTGTCCTTGTAATCCAACCTGCTCTACGAATTCCTTGGACAGACAAACCGGGAGTGGTTATTATAGGTCGCCGACACGCACCCTTGCATTTCCGAATTACAAACTCACATAATTGTATCCAATCCTGGTTGGAGATCTACCTACTGCGTGGGCGTTGTGGCCCACTATGATTACACCAATGAGAGCAATAAACTCCGATGCATGTTTTCCTATGCACGTGACTACACGTCGGTTACCCTCCGATCACGATGATGTGCGCAGACCCCGGTAACGATGAATCTGGTGTGAAGACACGCAGGGCTCTGTCCTCGAGACAGTTTGGGACAACGAAGGTCACTGCCACGAAATCTTGTTTCTATCCTCTCACAATTCTTGGTTGTTTTAGGGTGATAGCCCTCGGGAATTCTTGGTTGTGATGCGGCTACGCCGCAGTTCGAGAGGTGGACTGACCACGATCAATTGAGTTTATAGTTCCTTATGGTTCATAAAATTGATTGGTGCGCGCAACAGTCCTTGGACTCCACATCTTTCTTTGTCCCCTCTCACTATGACTTTCTTGCTGCTCTTCCTCCTCGTTTCGTTGTACCGACAAATCCAACTGGTCCAGGCTTCTTTCTCCGTAGCCCTCCCTCTTTCAGTCCGCTCTCCCTACTTCAGTGTTTGGCTACCGCAAACAAATGGTAGTAACTCCTCCATCGGTCGTTTCAGTGAGTATTATCAGGGCACGACAACGAGCAGCCTTTCTCAGGTGCGTGTGTTTTCTTCATTCGACCTACCGGAATTGAGATACTTCTCATTATTCTAGTACTATAATCAGGATGTCTTCGTGCGCGTCGATGGCGCTGCCTATAGCATTCTCGGAAAATCTTCCTACAGCTTTATATCACAACAGCTGAACGTCAGTGATGCGAACGTTACAAATAGAGTGATGACGCCTACTCAAATCACCCTGACCGCCCAAGCCGGACCAATGCGAGTCAATGTCACATTCTTCAACCCGGTCGAGGTTCGTTCCAGATTCTTCAATCCATTGAACCTTTACTCACTCAGCCCTTTCAGCCAGGGGATTGGGTCAGGCAATCAATACCCTTCTCATACCTCTCTATCACGGCGATGTCGCTTGATAGCTCAACTCATAGCGTGGAAGTTTATTCCGACTTTGGCCCGTGTATGTGAAATCGTTCCCGGAACTATCACCTACCTCATGAGGATTGTAGATTGGGTGCCAACAACGGTTTCCCTCAGCTCCGACGTTATGCTGTGGAATGTCACATCAAATGACGAGGCCATATACCACACTGCAACGTACTTGCAACCAGTCTTCTTCAGCGAGAATTCCTCTCAGGCGGGATGGGGCACGTTCTACTATGCCACGAAGGCCGTAAGCGCCTCTTATTCCTTTCATTTAGTTGCTCACCGTCCTTGGATCCAGGGTAATAATGTCACATACAAAATTTCTGATGTGCAGTCCGCTATCTCCATGTTCATCTCTAATGGAGTCTTGGACAACAACCAAGGGGCTGCGTCCACTAATCCCATTTCACCAAAGGGCATGGCCTTTGCCATCTCTCGCGACTTAGGCATGATCCAAGCTACACAAGATCCCGTCGTGTTCGCACTCGGTTACACCACCGACCCAGCCATCAGCTATCCCGCTCAATCTGGCATCCCTGCTCAGCAACGCAGACCGTACTATAAACTTAAATATGCTGACGATGAACCATTGGTCACTCTCCGCATTTTTTGGAGTCGCAATTGTGCTGATATCTTCTTTCAGATAGTCGACTTTCTAAATGATTTCGGCAATGCTTTGAAAAGAGCCCAACAACTGGATCAGAAAATACTCCGGGATGCTGCTTCTGTATCCGATTTGCTCGGAGACTTGGTTTCCCTGGCAGTTCCCCAAGTATTTGGCAGCACCCAGCTGACGATTGGAACCGATGCGATTGGTAGATTTAATGAGTCGGACGTAATGATGTTTATGAAGAACATTGGTGGCGATGTCCCTAAGTGAGTCAACCCGAGCTTATTTCTGTCAAGCGACATACTGAACTTTGATGTTATTGAGTCGGGCAAATGCAATTGAGACGCTGTATGCCGCGTTCCCTGCATTGATGTACATCGATCCAACCCTTGGCGAACCTCTCCTCGAGCCTCTATTCCAGCTCCAAGTTGGCAGCGATGTCCAATTTTCCGCTAGCGACTTAGGTGTGTTTCACAGAAATGCCAAGTGTCAGATATTCAAATAAGAGCGCGTAGGAGGCAACTATCCAAATGTCTCAGTACCCAACGCCAAGTCGACGCGCAATGTGGGGATCGAACGTTTGTGAATTACCTCTCACCCTGGTCCAGTGTGTCTCTAAAATTGCGTATGATGCACAGAATCCGGGAATATGCTGATCATGACATACGCGCATGCCCTCGCGAGCGGAGATGGAAACCTGATAAACAGATATGTATGTCGAAGCTATACATTTTCCCATCGAGGACTAACCAACGTCAATAGTATGGATTGCTAGCTTCGTGGGCCGATTATTTGTCCAACACGACATTGTACAGTGATTTTGAGTAGGTCATTTCTGCCAATAAACTAAATTCACTTAATTTGTCCAACGCGCCAGGATTGATACAGATTCGCCGATACCCAATACGCCTCTTACTGACAAAAGTAATCTCGCTATCAAGGGGATCATTTCCATTGGAGCTATGTCAAAGATGAGCTCAGTCGTTGGGCGGATAGCTGATGCTAATCACTACTCTGTCTGTATCGGTCCATCAGACATTGAGCGATGAGACTGACTGGCTGGTAGAATATAACTTCAGGCCTATATGCGCAATGGAAGACGCTTGCATTGGGTAACGACAAGCACATCCAAGCAGCATATAATGCGTCCAACTCGTGGACGTTGGGCTATAATCTATTCGCGGACGTATGGCTAGACACCGAGGTTGTGGAATCATCGGTGCGTAGGCGAATCGAATCGCTTTTCACCTCCCACCTCATCATTCCTTAGGTATATAATGGTCACAGTGCTTTCATTAACAATATCACGCTCGATAAGTTATATCCTAACCAAACGTTGATCGACATACCACTTTCGAGTGACGGCGCAACCTCGGGGATGACAATATCCAGTTGGTGGTTATATTCTTTTGGCATGCGCTTGGCTAACGCCGTACCAGCCTGGAACCTATTTGTAGCTGGGATGACGCCAAATAAGGATTTGCAGTCGAAATTAATTAGCAGAGTCCACAACCGAGCATCATCATTCGGGAGCCAGAATATGGGGATTCTCCCTGTTCGTTACAGCAGCTTCAATGGCTCTGACATGTCGGGAATGGCCAGGTAAGATGCTTCGAACTCTCAATTCCGGGTCCCTACTGAGATCTCTGTCTCAAGTCCTGCGCAAGGTGCAATGTTCGCGCCATTGGTTCTGAAGTGTGTGTCAAGTGTGTTGCTTTTTCAACGCTAACCACTCTGGTACGCAGAGTTCCTATACAAAACATACATTTCAATACTACGACCACAACGTCCTCTACAAAGTCGCATAGCACGGCAAAAACAAGAGATATCATACTTGGTGTCGTGGCCCTGTTGCTTGTTGTCGCGATCCTTTCCTTCACACTACGCTATCGACGGAGACGCGGCCAACGTGTAATTGCTATGCCACCAAGTCCCGCTGCTAGCATATGCTTCGTGTCTGGAATAGGGCTCACACCATTCACACCAACTCATTCCGACGGGGGCCAGGTGCCTGGGATGGATCCGCAGCACCCGCGATTTGTAGCCTCTGGGGCTCTGACGGCAAATGCTGCCATCGCAAATCACTCCTCTCCATCCCCACCTTCAGTTCCGAAGGCTCGGTCTCCCAAGGTGGCACAACGCATGGGTACAAAGACTTCACGCTCTCAACTCACCATCGCCAGCCCAGTATCTGATGAAGGTGGATCTCGAGCCCCGTCCCCCTCAGTTGCTACCACCGAGCAGAGTGAAGTACCGTCATCAACCGAGCTTCGGACCCTGCAGGAGCAGTATGATCAGCTTTGGTTCGAGGTCCAGGATCTTCGTGCGGGGAGATTAGACTCGGAAGCTCCGCCGAGCTATGTTCCGCCAGACTATGTAGAGGGCGATGTTACTGCTGCAGGAACTCAGCCTTCGGGGTGAAAAGCTATGTTAGCGATATGTATCTACCTACTGGAGAAACTTGATACCCGATTCATGATTCATAAAACGTGATGTTGCGCGGCTGTGTGGTACTGACTTGAGTATTCGGGATAAATACTAGAGGTTACATGACCACGGTTAGGTGTTAGATTATAAGTAAAGCGAGGTTTGAATGAATGTTGGACTTGGTCCATAGACGAACCGGAAGGCAAAAACAAGCAAATTTTATGCGGTGCTACCGCAGTGGCGAACCCGCACTAGGACGAGATCGGGTTTCGCCGTATGAGACGGACGGGTTGGTTCGCGCAGCCGGTTGGCTACATCGTTCCAACAGATTCGTCATCAAAGAGTTCTTGCACTTCATTTTGGGCATTTCTGCGCATAGGTGCCATTTGACCGTAATACTGTAGTTGCAAAGTCAGCACGCGCTGTAGCCTGAGCTTCCAAGTGAGAAAACGAAATGAGCACCTTCGACCACGTGACGTCCTCCGTGCGCGGCTGGCTCATCCTCGTCTCACACAAACCGTCTTCGTCCACCCTCGTTGCCATACGACCCTTTCTACCTTACGGCCAAGTCTCCTCGTCGCGCTCCAAACTCTCCGGCCGAAGATATGTGGATTGCCCAAGCCTCATCGGCCGACCTGGAAAGCCCGCTGTTCCACGTCGCACGCATCGTACACGGCCCCTCGCAAGTCGGGCCTCGTTCTCGACCATCTCTTTGTTGGGAATACCTCTTACTGTGTATAGACTTGATCAGATCTCTTTCGTACGTTCCCTTGTTTCCTTCTCGCATTAGGCCGTACGCTCTCTATTCAGAATGTTCTCTTCTACCTTCAAGTTACCCTTTTACCGTCGACCCTCGCCGCGTCTCACTCGCCCTCGTCGACTACGCACTCGCTATCGCGCGCGTGGAAACGATTCAGTATAATTTCCTTCACTGCTTCAATGTCGCCGCACGGGTATGTCGCCGGCAGGATCGCCCTCGTCATCTTTTCCCTCCCCCTCGTCTCGCCTACCCATACTCGTCTCTACTATCTCGGACTCGCATATTCAAACCCTCTCGCCTGGCTTCGTCAAAGCTAGGCAATCGAGCCCCACTTTATCTATCTCTTTCAGTCTGCCTGCTTTCGTTCTCGCCCGACGCTCGACGATCAACTGAGCTACCGCGGCGTCGTTCGCCTCGCTGGTCCCGCGCTCTTTCTCCCGCTTCGACTCTTCATGCGCACGTTACGATTTCTTTTCGCGCGGCCTCTGTTCTCTTTCCATCCTACTTCCGAATTCACACAAGCGTGGAATAACCAACCACCGATGCTACAGTGATACAAATGAGAACGTTGCGCTAGAATATCCCTGCGACCTGCCAACAAAGATCAACCCGTGAGTAGGACCAAACCTGCCCTGAGGAGGGGATGGCACGAACCACACCCCAAGCAAATCTGCCTTCACCTCGCGATCGGAAGCCTTCTTGGGCTGACGCACCAGTTTGTCATGTCTAGGTTCCATGTGGGACCAGGGAAAGCCAACGGGAGCATCATTTAGAGGAAATCGCTGGCTGTATTACATTATATGTATGGACAATATGACCAAACTGCTCTATATTATGCGCATAAGTTAAACGAACTCAATTTGGCCCAAAATTCGTTGCGTCTGCTGTCGTGCGTAGGCGCCTACATTATTTTTAAAATATTTAACTCGAATTTCGACGAAATTAGGTCTCATAACACCAGTAATTGT
>Ga0307510_10006471_pt1 | contig 13970 bp, 7 predicted proteins | sample 12_EM_MG_FD_207224 | JGI IMG/M metagenome (GOLD analysis project Ga0307510, IMG submission 207224) | Populus trichocarpa ectomycorrhiza microbial communities from riparian zone in the Pacific Northwest, United States - 12_EM | ecosystem: Host-associated > Plants > Roots > Unclassified | place... | reverse complement strand
ATCTTTCCTGTCCGGCCAATTAGATAATTCATCGTCAGGTTAACTCTCAAGCGGTATATTATTCGGTTTAGCAAGAGGTCACGACCAAAAGCAGGGACCGGATACAACAGCGCTCGAAACACCATCCATCCGAAGGCGAAACCAAAAGTAGCCCGACACCGGTATTGTCTTAGCTAGCGGACTGCATAAAATCGAGATAAGAAGGGGGGGATGAGTTCTGGGGTCCACGAATAGAAGACATCATACAAAGAGCATTCCGGCACCAGCCAATCCCATCTCCGCCACATAATCAAACCATCATGAACCCCAATTGACCAATTTGCGTGGTGAATACAAGGGTCTATCATGAATACATGGTACAGAGCCGGGGTGGTCATTCTCCGTTGTAAAGGCAACTTTGGAACGCTAGAAAAAGAATGCGTTCAAGCAATTTTACATTATAAATGGCAAATTTCACACACTTATTGCAGCACCAACATTAGATTTAAAAATAGGATAACTTCATAGAATGTTCAGAAAAGATGTAGACTACTAGACTTCTATTGAAACCTCAAATGATATAAATCCTATGAACAGTAGTAGGGAATAAAACTCTCCCTAAAACTGTGCCAAGATGGTTGTTTTTGGTGGGAAAATTGAGGCTTGGCGAAATCCAAAAGTTCAACTATCTACTGCTCTTGAAGGGTTTGGAATTGAGTGGATACTTTTATATATAAATAGTGTCCCCACTATATTCAGTAGTTCTATGGAGAGTTTTAATTTTTGTGAATTTTCTCTCATGTAATATCTTGGATTCAAAAGCTCTGATTTGGACAAAATTATGGTACACTGAGGCAAGCGCCGTACCACTGCCCTTCAACCTCTGATCCCTGCTCTGTACCATGAATTCATGGGAGAGCCTGGTACCAGGGGAGCAGCTCAAACCAGAATTCTATGAGAAAATGCAGCATCCAGTCATCGAGCAAGGTTGCCTTGGTTGCCAAGGCGGTTACCGAACGACAGGCGCGACCACGGCCAGCTGCTTGCCCCTTGGTCAGTTGTGGCGAATCAATCTTGGCTCCTCGCTTCCGAACCCTTTTTTCCTTAACCCTTCATGGCACAAGCTTTAGCGCGCTTAACTCGACTCTGATCCCGTCCCCAATAGCTTTCCCCAGAGGCAAGTTTATTAGGGGGGAGGTGTTGAACCATCGAGGAGCTCGTAAAAAGTCCCCAATCGCTGGATTTGGGCCGGGGACGCAAGCGGTGTTCCTCAGACGCGTCTGTCAATCGATGTTCTCACACCCGATAGTGAAAACACTACCCCTCCGGAGGTGCGGACTGTTGCAGACAGATACCGGTATGGCACCAAGACTGCAGTTAACTTCCGTTCTTCCTACCCCAGTACGACATTCCCAATTCCAAGCACTGACTTGTATCGTCGACCTAGCAAGGTCACAGTAGCATAGACCATCACGGTGGAGCTATCGACCGAGGTGTTATCAACCCACTGCGATAGAAAAAATATTTCCTCTCGTCCAGTAACTACTAATACTACCTCACTTTGCTAGGGAAAAAAGGTATACATACAAGGCAATAAATAGGGAGAGGGGCAACAGCTGTCTTCCCAAGGTAAAAAAAGTAATTTTTTTCATTTTTTCATTTATTTCTTCTTTTATTTATTTCTTCTTTTATATCTTTTTCATATTTCTTTCTTTGCCAACCCGTCCCACGTGCTACTGCTACCCGCCGATCGCCAACCTTTAAGGTCTAGAGTCGGATTCTACCACCTCGTAGCAGGATTGTTAAACCCCACAGCCCTATTGATGAGGGCCAAGTTCTTCAATCTCCCAGTTCCAATAACTGATTTTCAGCATGGATTGAACTCCTGGGCTCCCGCTAAGTGCACAGGAGTGTTAACCACTGCGCCAGCTAGGTATTTCATGAAAGGTAAACTTGGGAACTAATATTTATCCTACTGGAAGTCCGATTTCGGGATTTTAGTGGGTGGGTAGTCTGTCTCTTCCCAACTCAGAGTTGCTGGTAGATTTCAAAGGAGGGGTTTCTTACTTCTTTGGTGTTTAATGCGATTCTCTGTGGTTTAAAATAGAATCAGTGCTTTGCGTGCTTATTACTCTACGATAGGACGAGCAAAGCCCCACCCGAGGCCTCGAGCCTCCCTACTTGCTCCCATATGTATTACCTCACTATAGCCGCCCGCTCGTTCTAGTGTTTTGTGAAGCCTTTTTTCTTTTCTGATCGTACACTGGGATCCAATTTTGATAACCGCTGCCAGTACATATATAGAAATTAGTGAAGCCCGGGCTGTAGGGCATTCTCTTCAAAAAGGAGAGCCTAGAGCTCGCGCGCAGCATCCTAAAATTATCTCGCAATAGGTTTTCGCTCAATATCCCTTACCCAAAGGCAACAATTCTAACCAACCCAATAAATTCCAATCCGAATTCGTATCATCATGCCCATGCCTGTTTTAGCAACTCAGCAAATCAATTGGTATCCTCTCACAATAAGTTAAACGGTACCGGTATGCGAAGCCGCATTACTACTACTACTCCATTGCATGCCTTGGTGCCACAAAAACGACCCCCAAGCATCAGGTGCGCGCATACAGTTCAGTGCAGAGTCCTCGTTAAACAAAGCCAATCACTGCGCTCGTCCGCATGACACACAATGTAAATCTTACCAAGAACTATCGTAACCAGATCCAATATTACAATCAGGCCCACAACCCAGGAATGCATAGTGTCTAGAGTCTAACAGCGCGGCTCGAAGATGTCGGGTGTAAACATGTTTCATGCGCTATCACTCGTTGTGTATGTCTAGCTCGAGCAGAAGCATAAGTGGGCTAAGCCAGCTCCGGCGCTATCAGAAAATAATCCAAAGCTACTTATCTACAGCTCTTTGACAAGACAGATATTACTACTTGTTGGTGCAGACCTCGGAGAGGCATAATGACTTGGTTGGGGCTGCCTCTAGCCGTGGTTATATGCATCTGGGTCGTATGTGCACGAGGGCCGACTATGATAATACTGCGATCACGACCACCAGTAACCAGCTTTCGCGCCTAGTTACTTATTTTAGTGGGCAGAGCGATCGAAGCTTAGTAGGAGGTTGGCTCTCGAGGAAGAAGCTATGATATGGCACTCACTTAAAATGAATACCTATAATGTCTGGCCCAATCACTTCTACAAACCCCAATGCATTTACCCCTTCCCTGCTGTGCACAATTGGACTTATGGGAGGCACCTATGCTGGCTTGCATTCTGTCAAAGTAGCCTGTTGAGCATCATTAAGCAGGAGAGAATATATTTCTTGGCTGTAATTTGTGTGTCAACCAGACATGCCACTGTGACCTTCATTTGGCCAGATTATGCTAACTTGAGAAAACTCTAGCACCCGGTTGCAATTTGTGCTTTGAGATTATTGCACTATTTCAAAGCAATGACCGCCAGACGCACCCTTAGGTTAGACAATAGTAGCTTACTGACAGAAAACAGACTTATAAAATAGTAATAATATTATGATCCAATATTTCCTGGTATACCTATGCTCTGATCGGTATTCGGAATCCGGTAACTATTAGCACCGTTCCGGAACTAGTAGAAATGGGATGTCATAATAGCGATAATCATGGGAACAATGATGGCCGCCGAGGCGACCCAAATGAACTAAGATTGAGGTATCATAACATGAACCGTTGGCTTAAAGGTGGTATAAAAACCAGTGATTCGGAAAGGGCAAATTCCTTGCAAAACTATGCTGGAACTGAAGACTAACTGTACTCAGAGAAAGATAATCATGAATGCTGAAGGCTAGCTGGGAGCAAGGAGAGAAGGAAAAGAGTTGGAGAGGATTTATGGATTTAAGGTACCGGTATTGGGGAATAGGCGTACAAGTTAGGCATGATAGGGAGGGGCCCCCCGGAAAAGCCGGTAGACCATAGGGAGGGGTGGGATGCAAGGCCAATAGGGAGTGGGCCGGCAGTGAAACTTTTGAAAAGAAGACTAGACGGAAGGCGATTATTACTGCTTGTTTGTAGTTTGTCCCGCCTCTCAACTCCATCTATTGCTAAAATACTCAATCGGGATAAGCACGAGAGCCTAGTTTTTGTCCCCTTTCAGAGCCCCCTTTTAAGACTTGTGCCCCTACTAGTCCCCAATTCCGAATACACGATGAAAATAGAAGTACTGTGCTCGTACAGCCCCGTTCCAAAGGTTCTCGCGCCCTGGCTGGTATGATACCGAGACAAATTTTTATACTAGATGTATTATAGCCCTTGGCGTCACAGTAAGTTGCCACCCTGGATGCGGAAGTTTTTGCAACGGGGCTGTAGTTGTACCGTACTCGTACGGCACTCTGGCAAGGCCGCCTGCCCAGCGAGTTTTTCGCAACCTTTAGGAAAAACACAATACTTGTCCCAGGCAAGAAGTATTCGAAAATACGAACCGCGAGTTTCTATGGGCGCTCGGACACGAACTGATTTCTTACCATATATTTTCGCGGATCTCTGCCTTGTCCCTGTTTTCGAATACTTCTTGCCTGTAACGAGTACCGTACCGGTATACTGGGAATAAACCCTGCCGCCGGGACTAACCCTGACACCCGGGTACCGGCACCTGCAGGGCAACATTCAATGAGCACCGGCTGGTTAAATTGCCTGCGTTCGCCTCGCCTTTCTTTTTCTTTTCTCCTTTCTGCATCACTACTACCCCGACTCTTCGAACCTTGGTTATGCACTTTGGTTATTCCTGATTAACACCAGCGAATCCGGCCCAGAAATCTAGCCCAGCACTGTACACAAAGTGTTTGGGGGTTAGCCTTCCCATCGCTAGCTACACGTAAGTCAAATTCGCGCGCGTCAATTCTTGTTGCGCGCGAGGAAGAGCCTTTAACTAACAGAATAGAAACCAGGAAGTCCTTTATTGCCTCGTAAGCGGATTATTTTCTTTCCAGCCAGCCACAGCAGCAGAGCAACCCCACTGTACGGTGTCTTGCTAGCAATACCAGCTGCTAAACGCGAGGCCGCCTTCGGTTCCATAAAGCTTTATTATCCTTGGAGCCTACCCATTCCAAAGAAGCAGCACTATGCCGAGCAACCGCAAGCCTAAACATGGTATGTTTGAACTCCTGCTCTCCCCTTCCCTGGTTTGAGGCAAAGTGATGGCTATACGTTAGAGTCACTGAATCCAAGCGCCCAGCTCATCTGTCTTTGGGTCCGGACGGGGCGGGCGGCAGTACCTGAAAAATGACGTCCGGAATGGACGCGTATCTCAGCACCCGCCCGCTTGCTTGCCTGCCTAGAACGGAGTGGCCGGGACTGCGGGTACCACCCCAGAGTTACCAGCAAGCAGAAGATTGTAGCAACCTACTGTCAGCCTCTTAGACGATCGTCTTTCCCAAAGGACTGATGCTCTTGCCCCACAGCTTGGCGCGCATGCCTGGGATGTCCTGGATTGATGCCAGGTGGGTACTGTACATGCGGGGCTGCTTGGGATTATTGGTTGGCACAAGTATTTCTTATTGGATACCAATGCGCTACATCGTTCTATCGGTAACCATTACAGCTCTTGTATGGTAATGGTGGATGGTAGTACATTTGGCAAATAATAAGAAAGAAAGCCTAGTAAGCCTCAGCGTCCCGCCAGCCCTGTAGGTACCCACAGGACTCCAGTCCAGGGCGCTCCGGGAATCTACAGCAAATTGTAGGGCGAGAACGTCCGCCTTTTAGGAAAGACTACCGCCTAAGTAGGTGGCGGTAGGTCCCTACAGTCCTCTACGAGCTAGTAACTCATGGACAATACCGTAAAAACTGCTAAAATTCGCTAAGCCCGGACCAGGATATGTTAAATCCGGGCCGGTGAGTGAGTAGAATTCATCCCCAGCGGGTATTTATTACTGGCCAGTTTACATCAGCAGGTGCCCACCAAGTAATACAATGTCTTACTGTGCGGGAATTAAGATATCCTCGTCCGGACTTAGCGAATTTCCACAGTTTTTACTGTACTCGGGGGTGCACGAAAGTGATTAACATTTTGTGGCAAGGTTTGGCACAAAGTTACAGGACCAGTCTAGCATAGTCCACACCCAACCGGCCCTGCCACTTTGCGCCAAACTGCGTCACAAAATGTTAACCACTTTCATGCACCCCCGAGTACTCGCCCAAACAAAAAGTCTGTTCCTTGCCTTTATCCATACTAGAGTGCTATACTAGGACGCCACCTGTTGCTATGAGCAAACTGCCTTTCTGAACTGCGCTTCTAGCCTGTGCAATCATGGAACACCCAAATACCGTAAAAACTTGAATAATTGGACGGTGTGCTATGTCGTTGGACTTTCCTCTCCTAGTAAGGTCAAGAAATTTTTGTTTTTTTTTCTGTCTCGGAGGGGGGAAAGGGACCGTGTTTTTGCTGTGTTTTTGCCCCCTTTCCAGAGAAGGGAATTCTGGACTTCATAGCACACCGTCCAATTATTCAAGTTTTTACGGTACACAACCCCCTCAAATACACACTCGCTCCTGATTGCGCTCCTGATTGGTTGAACTTTAGTAACCCAAAGCTACAAGCTAATCAGTGGGGGTGCGTATTTGAGGGGGTTGTGTATTTGGGTGTTCCGCGATCGTAGGTAAATGCCGGGGACAGACTTTTTTTTTTGGGCGGGTACCTGGGGTCCCCACCGGCCACGTGCACTTCCCGCCGGTTACCCGGGTACCTTTGGAGCCGGATAGCCACCTGTGGAGTCCCCCAATTAATTACAGGGCCCACCCGTCCAGGACACTCATCCGGATGGGCACAAGGATACCTGTCTGTCCTGGACATTGCCATCCGCCCTGCCTGGTCCTGAAGACGGACAGAGTGAACGCTTCGCTGCGCTGGAAAAGCTAATGAATAGGAGGTAGGGAGGTAGGGAGGTAGCTAATAGTGCGGTTATGAATAGGGGTGAAGCGCAAGCAATTGACGGTAGCCATGATCGAGGAATGGCAAGATGATGCCGAATTCTTAGAGAAATTGCACGATCCTGATTATACCTACAATCAAGCTGTTGCATTAGTTGTGGAGCGGGGAACCATATTTATGATGAAGGAAAATTGGACCTTACCAATAGAGGGGATGTACTCTCATATCAAGAGTGTTGCCACCGAGTTCCAGCTTCAGAAGTTTGCTGAAGTACTCGCCGGCTTAAAACAAAAGCACAACCACAAGCGACAAATGAGGAAGAATCTCCTGCGGCAAATGGGGCTGAGCAGACCCGAGTCTGGCGGCCGGTTTTTGGAAGTTAGCCATATTCCAATCTACAAGGTGGCTATCCAGCCACGAGCAAGTCAATACCCACCACATAACCATTGGATCTATGAGCAGGAAGAAACCGGGAACCAGTGGAGAACGCACCTGGTGGAGGGCAAGATGAAAGATAAACGAAATCCCCGCTGTCCACTCCATCTCCTCGATCCCCAAAAGCTTCAACTCGATATCCCAGCCAGTGAAAGCGCAATTTTTGTTGATTCTACTACCGGCGAGTTGGTTGGGTTAGTGCTGCGTGATTTTTCTGGGGGCAATGCAAAGGTACTCAAGTGGGCGGCCAGTGTTGCTTTAGAAGCAACTGAGTGGCAAAAATCGGTCCGCGTAAGTCTTATTCCACCCAATAGATTAACTTACTTGGCAAGCTACCGTATTTTCTAGTGAAACTTGTTTTCACGCTGAGAGGCCGAAAGAAAGTGTGGCGAAATACACGAGCTCCTTTGGGTAGAGAGCAGATTTTACGTAGGGCAGGATATTCACAAGTACAAGTGCCATGGGGAATGTTTTCGTACGAGACATGGGTGGTTTGCCACCAAAATAATCCCAGTTTTGTACGAAGGCATCCCCTATGGCACCCGTACCGGTATCTAGGGTGTGCGCAAAAGCCTGTCGAAATTCGCTGTCAGGCCGAGTTTGTATGCGAATCGAAGCCTCCAAGAACACATAATTAGTGGATTCCTTCATAATTTGGTGCAGGAAAAAAAGTCTCCCGGGCTCTTGGCACCAGGCCCGAGCAAATTCCGTTCTCTGGGTAGCCCAAAAGGCCTAGAGCCAATGAGGGGGGGTTCGACAGACTTATCATACCCACACACAACCCCCGGTACACTTACACCCGGCTCTTAGCGCGAAAACAAGTTTCACCAGAAAATGCCGTATTTGGGCCATTGAGCCAGTGGCCTCCCAGGCCATTCGGCCAGCCCCCCTGACGCGGAGAGATGTTGGCTGGTGAGTTTTGTATGAGGAAACGAGCCGTGACGAGCACAGGCGTGATAATTCAGCCAGGAAACGGCTTGAAGGTTTCTTATTTGGTTTAGCTGTCCGGGTGAGGGGGTGGCCGGGTGGCCTCCGTGGCCGTCTACTCGTAATGTCCTAATGTTTGTGAACAAGACCACTATTGCATGGTGCCAAGATCAGGGCAAAAGGCTGGATTTGAGCAGTATGCAATAGCAGTTGTGTTCACACACGTCAGGACATTGCCGTACGAGCACTGATCTTAGTGTGAAATTATGCTTATAACTAGGACTTTAGGAAGACAATACGGGCTCAATAGTCATGGAGGGATTTACTGCTGGGCAACGTAGCTGCCCAAAGTTTGATTGGGTCAATAATTTAAACTATAAGTTTAAAAAGAAGCCCAATGAGCTTATGGAAAACCAGCGGTGCCGAGTCGCCTCGTTGTTTGGGCTGGGATGGAATTTGGTGAAGAAAAAGTCGCACCCAGCAGTTGTTGAAGACTTTCAAAGGTATGTTACGACTCATAGTCTTCCGCGAATGGCCCGACCAGGACAAGAAGGCTATTCAATAAAAGTTGGGTCCCAGATCCTCGAGTTTCCAGCAGAGGAGAGCGCACCGCCATCAGGGTGCATTTCAACAAATTTCTCACGGTATATGCATACGGAGAACAATGGAAACCAATATGTAGCATTTTGGAATCTCGCTCGTTCCCATGGTACTGCGGCCGGAGCAAACTTCCTTATCGCAGCTTATGGGATCCGAATTTGTAATTCACCAGACTCCCATGTTGCCTTTCGGGCAGCCGACAGCCACGGTACATCGCTTCCTATCCGGGCCAATGACTTCATGCAAACCGGCCTTGCCTTTCTTATTGGCAACCGCCTTGCGCAGCAATGGCAAAGGTATGCCGAAGGGGCAGTTTCAAGGAAGGAAATTGAAGATGGCTTGGCCGGCGACCATTCCTACTCCGGTGATGAGGTTGGGTTGTTCGGCGGTGTTTAAATCTTTTCTTTTTGGCTAGTTTTACTATGGTTTTCAGGTCTGTAAGGTATTCTTAAATTATATGCACTGTACCCATACTCGAGCGCAAATTAAAGATCCGGAAAGAGTGACCTCGGTATCTATGTTGCAACCATACATTTTGCTTGTCACTTCTTCCGGATCTTTAATTTGCGCCCGGGTACTTGAGTAAAGTAGCAAATACCGAATCGAAACCTATGAATAGATAATTCAAACAGTAGTAAAGCAGAAAGAGTTCGAGGAATTCTGGTTTTCAACGCGCGCCCTAGTGCGTACACTATTCCCAATATCGTCCTTAGCTTCGTTAGCCCCGCCGCTCGCGGGCTACCGCTATTGTCTAAGCGGATGGAGACTCTTTCGCAATCGCGTTTCCTGCTTAAGACGAGGTCTCGTTTACCGCACAGTACTCACAGTATGGGTTTGATCCAGCGCACCGAACGGTTGTCCGAGTGATTGGTCATGTAAGCCGATAACCCCTTTGCAGGCTAGTAGCAGCATGATTTGCGCCGGACTCGCAAGTCGAGCCGTGGCACCGCCTATCAAATTGTTGGGAAACACCCAGCTCACCTAAATATAAACCGGAAGTCATCCACATCGCCCTTTACTGGAAGCATGAAAAAGACTTTTTCTTCACCTTCGAAAACAGACAGCTTCTTTGAAAGAAATGGGTGGCCGGGAGGCGGGAAAATTGGTCTAAACCCTCCGGCAACCAATCACCATTCATCACTCTGAGGCGGTTGCTGTCACTAGGGTTGTGTAAGGATGAACAGCAATCCATATCATTTTTGCCCTAAGCGCATACATGAAAATTTGGAGCATTTTACCACCAACCTCAAAACGACGGAAACGTCGTGCCTAGCCGTCTTTTGATCTGCCATTATGGCCTGACTAGAGAAACGCCATACTGTATATATTGCAACCGGGCGCACGCACGAGCAGGAGGTGAGGAGAGAAAACATCCCAACCCCTTCCCGTTATTGTTCTCTCACTCAATTTGCAAGGGATTCCGAGAAAAAAAAATCCACAAAAACTGCCCACCAATGGACTGCCCTGCACTATAGTACCACTTTTTGACGCCATTCGCGGTGTCATGGCTGGTTCATGGTCAGACCCTGAGTAACATCTTGTCGAATCACCACTGCCATACGCGAAGGTACAGGGCATATGTTTTGTAGGTTCCACAAGCGAGGTTTGCTGTCCTCACCCCTGTGGAACCTACAAAACTTAGGTCCTATACCTCCGTAGGTAGACTACGAGAAGCAGAAACTCGAATATGGAGGACCAGTCACCATAACGACACCATCCATCACTATTATGAAGCCAGATGTCGAACCCGGGTCGGTCGCCATGGCCCGGAAGCCAATGCCTGGGCCCATGGGCAGCGCAAACCTGACACCGGAGGCTAAATCAGACCTAGGTTAGGAGCTGAGACAGGCGAGACGGATATAGATATGGAGAAGAACTGGTTACATCGATGGGGGCGTGCAAACTGATGGTTCATGGCTTAATGCGATGTTAGGATCTGAGGCCCCAAGAGAAAAGTGTGATAAGGTTATCTACGTAGATAATGCGGTATAGTATTATTCAAACCTTTGTTTTCATTTTTATTGCATGCTAGTACCCTGGAATTGTGAAGATGTTTCCTGTAGCAGAGTAGGTAGAGTGCTGTAAACATGGAGGAAAATGAAGTCATAATTTTATATTACAAGAGCGGCATCTTCTCAGCCAAGATAGGCGGGCCAATCCAATTACCTTGCATGTTCATTTCCCAAACTAAAATTTTCCGCGACCCAATAACAAGGACTAGATGAGCATGAAAAGCACGATCTCCTACAAGCTCTCTAACCTAGGTGCTCAGAACGTAGCTTTTTAACTGAGCCTTGACTTCTTTTGATACCCAGTTCTCGATCGTACCTTTCCTGAATTTATCGTTCCCGTGAAACTTTAGTTTTAAAAGTTCCTGTACCCCAAGTTTGCTGACTGCATTGGCCTTCTTATGCGAAGTGTGGAAGTTGCCGACATTTAGGAACTCAATTTGAAGAGTCTTCTATTTTATAACAATACAGTAGTTTGCTGATGTTATAATAAGATCAACAAGACCACAGCCTCCACCAGGTTACCATAAAATTTAATTAGAAATAAATGACTAGTTAGAATGAAAAAGGTATACAGCTTACTTTTGTGACCTGGTATTCGACCTGTGGATCCAAAGCAGGGTTTTCAAGTATCGCGATATGAAAACTATCACCATGTTGTGTCTCAGTCATTGAGTTTTATATCTCTAGCCACCATCAGCTGTTGGTAGCCCGTAAGAGCAGATAGGATATTGCGTGTAATGACAGAAACCCAATGGCGCTTTCCATGAAATCTAGCAAGTGGTGGCATCGCAGCATACTGGAACTGAATCTCTTGGCCACAATATGGTTTAGGATGGTGAGGAATTTGGCTGGATTTTCCTTATCAAATGTAAATGCACTGAAATAGAGTAGCAGTTCACTAAAATGAGTTGCTTCAATATTCCCCAAAGCCCTACTCTGGAGATCCTTGAGACTGAATCAGTTGATGAAATTTGGATATGAAATAAAATGAGAGTGTGTTTTCTGACTAGTCTGTCGTATAAGAACCTGTTGTATATAGGTCATCACTCCTAGTGAAGATGCAGACATATCCAAGAACCACTGGGACACTTCTCAGTTTGGTGGATTCGCTATGTTGAAATTCTTTCTACTCAGGACTACCTATCTGGTATCTATTAGCCAAGTCATAAATTCTGGTGATAAAGGATATCACCAAAGAGTTTTACAAGCTTACGTGAAGATGTTCCAGGCTTGTATCTGTGTTAAACACAGGTTCAGTCTTCTGATCGTAACAGAAATGGTACGCATTTGTGTACATACTTAGAGTTTTCAAATGGCTTGCAATATCGGCTTCCACTGTGCAAATTTTCTCTAATGCTGCAGCAACATCTGCTTGGGTTAACCCACAGAGTCCTGCCAACTCTTTGTCAACTGACATTGACAGAAATGTTGAATCTACTTGTATTGTCAACTCATGATAGAGGAGAGATGTCAGTGATAAACCATTTTTGAATGTCATATGGCAGGTCAATCATGCCTTTTACCACAGCCTAGAAATCTTTATGCATCTGATCCCGTCCAGATATGGGGAATTTGAGTATTCATATATTTGTTTGAGAAAGCGTTGTATTTATCAGCAAGTAGGTAAATCTAATAAGAGTTAGTAAATATACAAATTTCACCTCAGATATGACCGGGGGCTTCTGTATAAATATTCAGATAGCTAATTTATGTAACATAAAGGGTGTAGTTATAACTTACTGCTTTGGTATTGAAAATTGGATGCTTGGTGTCATTTCTGTCCCTAACCTCCTGGAGAGTATGATTAACGATCATAGCAAGATTTCTGAAACTGTGTACTGGGTCTCCAGGGTCGATCATTTACATAGCTCCTTAAGTGGGTATCCAAGTTGGAGACATTAGGTGTGATAAAATTGCATCCAGCTCCCCGTTATATTTACCAGTAGTCCCTGAGCAGTCTTATTTAAAAACCTTGTCCTGCCCACTTCAGCAAAATTGAATATCAGGATTATTTATCCACCAGTCATAATTTTGCCACTCTTTACCTCTGGGTTGATATCAAGATCCTAGTAGCAGCTGTGTAAGTTGTCAGTAATATATCTAACTATAAATTGACTGGGAATATGAGTAAAAAACCTTGAAGAGTTCATCATAGTGACCACGATGTTGTAGGCCATGAAAGTGCTCGATCATGCTTAATGTAAGTGATTTGACAAAACAGCCCGGGTGGAGATTTAGTATTGCTCTAGCTCTAACCGCATTCAAGATGGAAAGAAATCTGGTATGATCAAAGTAAGCAAAATCCAGGGCACTACGCAATTTGGAAAAATTGCTCTCGCTACATCTCAGAAAGTCTTTGATTCTGTTGCTTATTCTCTGGCTCAATATTTGCTACTTATTGAAAGTGAATCGTGTTGATGAGACTCCTGAAGTTGCAGCTCAACTTCTTTGCTACAAGAAAATTATTAGCCGCTGAGGAGAAAATAATGGTTAATGAAATGACAAACCCAAACAAGCCCAGGAGCTATCCCTGTTCTGACTCAAGAAACCTCCTCTCAGATACATCCTTAAATTGTGCATAAGCTTTATACTCTTGGATATTAGCTACCACTGAAGGAAAACACCTTTATTTGGGTAGAAATTAGCATTAAATTACCTGAACTGATTCTTGAATCTTTGTGGAGCTGTTGAGAGTAGAAGAATCAGCTTGTGCATTTCCTACCCAGGACTAAGGACTTAAATAGAAAGGTTTATGGCTACCAAGTCTCACTAAAGGTGTGCCTTCAGGTGTTTCATAAGCTAGTAAGAGTAGTCATGTAGCCCGATCAGGCCAACAGAGAAAATCCTGTTAGTAGTTAGCTTGGCGTACACACTTTAACTCTCTCATATAGCGTAAGAACTCCAATAATTAGACCTGAGGTAAAGACGTGGGAAATTGTCTCTCCTGTATAGGTGGGTAAGCCCACAGCGAAAACAGACCTCTTCGGCCCCTGTTTGAGACAAAATAAAAAGAAAAAAGAGCCAGACCTTACCAGCAGTGGCAACTCCAACAGCCTAGCCTCGGGTCTAATTATTCGAGTTCTTACAGTATCTTAGCCTACTACTGTAA
>Ga0307510_10006470_pt1 | contig 13970 bp, 7 predicted proteins | sample 12_EM_MG_FD_207224 | JGI IMG/M metagenome (GOLD analysis project Ga0307510, IMG submission 207224) | Populus trichocarpa ectomycorrhiza microbial communities from riparian zone in the Pacific Northwest, United States - 12_EM | ecosystem: Host-associated > Plants > Roots > Unclassified | place... | reverse complement strand
TAGGCAATGATCAATAAAAAGACGGGTATATATTTAGGTAGCTGTGGACAATATTGATGCAAGGTTCTGTTTTATGTAATATACCAAACTTGCCTCAAACGCTAACTGCTAGAGAGCTCCATCATTTCACAGAACATCGATGCATTATGAACTCATGAATCAAGCTCATGATGCAGTTTTGCAAAGTAAAACATTGTTTACCTTAGATCGAATATTAGAAGATGAATTAAAGAGGAGCCCTGGGACATGCATAGGCTTACTTTTGATCAAAGTTGACAAAAGTCTTGCATTTTTTCTCTCGAGCAAGCTTCAACCACCCTCACTAACTTTGTTAAGTTAATTAGACGGGGTAAGAAGTCCTTTCATTATATTGCATGTCTGCTTGTAGGATAATATCTGGAGTGGCATAGTTTTCATTTTTTTTGTTTTCTTCCAGTGTCTATGGTTAATTGTCAAAGTTTTCTACCATTAAAATAAGGAATTTTAGCTAATAATTATCGGTGCAAATACTCCGCTCTGTCTTTTGCTTTATTGCCTCGATCTCTTGCTGAATCCATTGCCCTTTGTCCTAATTTATTTACTTACAATTCTGTGCAGTTATTATTTATGATCTATCATGCCTTACACACCTTGTTCGAGTGCTTGTCATTCTATTGAATCAAATGAAAGCATATACTCAGGCTCGGAAAGAAAGTTGGGAATGCTCTTTACAAGATGCTGAACAACGTTGAAAACAAACTAGATTTCAGTTTTGAAAAATAAAAAAACTGATCTAGAACCGGTGAACCAACTAAAATAAGTTGAATCAATTGACTGATTCAGTCGGCATAATAAGATTGAGTTTTTCCTTAAAGCTACAATTATAGGTAATCACGTAAAATAGTGGGGCTCGGCCACGTATCATATGCATAATCATTGGTGAACAAATTAGTTGGACCAAAAGGGTGGTGTGTTAATATAATATGCATATACAATTTTATAAACACCAAATTATTAAATTAAATGTGCTTAAGATATGATATCAAGGCTGTGATCTCTCATCTTGGTACCAAGGTCGTGCTTACACTCGGAGAAGGTGACTCAGGTGTAGGTTTTTCGCCTAACAATTGGGTCCTTTATAGTTTGAGCTTGAGCATGGATATGATCTATAAGTTGATGAGGTGGGCCTGGCCTGGCGTATTTCTGTCTTGTAGTAGCTAGTTTTTGGGCTCTTAATCCCGCTGGAGAAGGCCCGTGGTTTAGGAGGGCACCATGGGCCAGTATCCCTTAGCCCAAATAATTTATAATATAAATGTTCATTGGTACAAAAGGTCAACGTCTAGTATTCTTTAGATCCCCAAATAAGATGGTTGATTGTCGCTGTCCAAGAAAACTGTCATCAATCCTTTTTTCTTAGAAGATTTTTAAAAGAAATTTCTTTCATTTAAAAATATATTAAAAAAATTTAAATTTTTTTATTTTTATTTTAATATCAACACATTAAAATTAATAAAAATATTAAAGAAACATCAATTTTTTTTACTCTTTCATTTTTATCGATCTGATTTATTTATTTCTTTTTTTTACTTCCTGTCTCGTGCTGCTGCTCGTTATTTAATTTTTGTTATCTTATCTCATTTAGTTTATGAATTATATACAATATTATTATGTATTTCTATTGCTTTTTTGCTTTTCAATGATTGATTTTCCCCCCCTCTTATCTACAAGGATATTCTCTTTTGCACATCAATAGTTAATATCTTTTTTTGAATTGAGCCCTGGATATATTGTCCGCATTCATGAAAAAATAATTTATTTATTTATTATCATATAACTTATTTAAATTAATAAGAACTCAATTTGTTTGTGTTATATGTTTTTTATCGTTATAATTTTGTTTGATATGGTCTCTGATAGATATATGACTGCAATTTTCTTTCCATATTTTTTCCTTAAAACAACACGTAACACTTATGAGGTTAATATCCTGTAAAATTTTAGGAGAGCATATTTACAGAATCATACCAATCATAATTTCCCGCATGCACATGTATACATTTCCTCGTGATTACTTGCCACCATAGATCCTCTAAATTCTGCCTATGGCTTTGCTAAGCAGACAAGAGCACCAACTTACATATCCTTTTCTTGCTTTACACCAAGTGTAACTGCTTGGTGAAAGCTGGTGGATATGTGAACGATGGTTCTTGAGTCTGATTCTCTCTGGCGACTGGATTTTCTCTGGCAATGGCGGTGATCATGTGATGTTGAGGTGACCTTGGCGGAGACGCGTAGAGGGCAGAGGCCTCGAGTATTTCTCGCCGAGTGTTTTCGTGCTCTTGGGACATTCTTTGTGCACGCAATGCTGTCAAGTATAATCCAGAAGCAAAGAAGACTGTTAACAATGCAAAGATTCCTGCAACAGAGAACAAGCCTTCTTTAATGATGAGGCAGTTCGGCCTTGGTCTGGACCAATTCTTCAGATGCCCTGATTCCACACCTAGCCCAATTAACAACAAGATTTCTCCAACAGCAAAGCATATCCTGTTAAAAATCGTGTTCATCAATGGTTGACATAATTAGCAAGAGTTAAGATGACTGATAATTGCAAAACTTGAAGCAAAATTGGCTGATCATACCAGGTTGTAACAAAGAAAAATCCTGCCTGCCTTGTGATGCTCTTGGCACAAGCAGAATTAGCGTCCCAAGCAACTAGAGCCTGAGGCGGTGCTTTGCTCACTGCAATTAACATGTACATATGTTCCACCACCATGGCAACTGCCAGTACTACAAATGCAATAGCAGAACACAAAAATGGTGTCCTGCCACTCCCAGTATATATACATTGAGAATCGTCATCAATTTCTTTACTATCAGAGTTCACCCATGTCACCTACAAAACCATGCCCCATGAGGTTAAATGTCAAATATCGCTCTCAAGGAATGTGCAGTGCAAAGATATCTTCATTAAGGGTTACCTGGGAACGAGTGGCTTCAGCTATAAGGCAAAGAATGAAGCAAAATAGGCCACAAGCTATGGTAAAAACCACGAGGAAGGCAGCTGTGTTGCTACCCAAATCCGTACTTCCAGGACTTGGTGCAATATCGGCATGTGTGACTGCTCTTGTTTTTGGCATGGTTGATTCCAAGATGATTGCAATTCATGCAGGTTCAAGAGGATGAAGAAGAAAATAAGAACTACATTTTCAAAATTCATTTCATAAAGAGGACAGTAGAATGCAGAATAGCTTGGAGCAAAGGTTGCTTAAAGGCCAAAGATTCTCAGGTTCTGGCCTTTAGTGTTAAGTATTCACACAAGAATATTTGGCTCTAAAAGATTTTGCTTCAAAGCTAATTAAATTCTGCTCGATAAAAATAAGGGCGTTTGCTAATTCTCCCCTTTGAGTCTTCTTTAGCCCAAAGTGCATTTATCCGCTCTTCTTTTCTAGACCTTTGGCTCAAGGTGGATTTCGGTGTTCTGTTGATTTATTTATGCAGCTCATCCAGAGCCGGTGTGAAACATTTCCAGCGTCGAAAAGTTTCGAACGGCGTTAGCATTCACTTCAATCCAATGATCAGAAAATCTAATCTTAACAAATGAGGTTTTTTAGTTCGAACGGAAGGAGTAGTCCTCAAGGAACATATCAGATGCAAAATGATGCTGGCATATTGTACAGTTCATTACTATAAAGATAGGCATCCCATCAGATTCTTTGAGCTCAAGACTTTACTTAAAGGCAAGCCTGTTGATCAATCTCGGTCCAATAAAGGTTTCTTATTGTAAACATCAAAGTAGAAGAAGTATCTTGCTGGCTGGAAAAAACCACAGAAGTGGAAGGAACAGATGACAGAAGACGGTATGTAGAGAAATTTGGATGGCTGTTTCGGCCTTATAATTTGGTTAGAGTACTAGCCTTGGTCCGACCCCTGGACCAGTATAACGGGGAAGAGTCCAGTGATTCTGAAATCACCAGAAACCGGTGAGTCAAAAGGATTGTATAATTGACTCGAAGTGGAATCTGCACGTTTTCTTTTGATTCAAATTCCTTTCATAAAAAGATGGTGCTTAATCACACTCAACTTGTCAACGTATGCACTTCCCATGGTGTTCCCCTTTATGTTGTTTTCATTTGCTCACAAACGGCAGAAATTGAATGGCCCTTCACGATTGTTCAACAAAATATCTTTTCAACAATCAACTATGAAGTGCATGTTAAAAGAGCACCTCGTCAGTACTCTCTGAGAACTTTCAGAGCCAAGAAACAACGGCTGGATAATTGCCTTGGTGCATCTTCATTTGCGTAACTCGGAAGATAAAGGAGACTTATTCCATGGGTAAGAATTTTTAATTGGAGATTCTTTCTGCACCCCGCAAATATGGCTTCTCCCTCGCACTCCACTTATTTCCAACATATTCCTTTAGTAGCTTCCCATGGATTGTTTTTTTATATATCATCAATTCATGTATAAAACTTGAAAACACTCACCAATCTTGATTGCCTAATCAGTCCCACAGTCCTCCTCCATTTCAAGTCTGCATCCTGGAGGAGATGTCTTCTGAGAAAGCCAATGTTGGTGGTGATCTCAATGCTTCCACCAGCAACAAACAAGCTATTCTTCCAAACAAAACGCCTAGCACAAGCAACTCTAATTTTGAGAAAGTACTTGCACAGAGAGCACTTTTTGGATCGAGGAATTATCGCACCAAGGGAAGAAAAATCAAGAACAATGGTGCTAACATGTTGCCGAGCAGGCTAAGCAAGGTTTCTTTGGCTGATGATTCGTCCGACTAAGGTATATATATGTACTGTACTGTTTAGATTGTAGAAATATCTACTGTAGCGATGCAGAAGCACTAGATTGTACGGTGATGTGTAGAAAAGAAAAACACAACGTATAATATCATAAGATCTCAAACATGTGTAAAGCAGGTGTTGTGGTGTACAGTAAAAAAAAATAACAAAGGTAATTATCACAATAAGAACAAGATCAAATCACTCTAAATACATGAAACTTTAAGGAGTTCGGAAAGGCATCTAACTTGCTCTTACCAAAAGAAAGTTTTACTACGGGTATATTATCACCAGCATGGCTTGCAGTGTGAAATAAAAAAAAACCAATTGGTGCAAAATTTGATGTTCAATTGTTGTAAAATTATGCAAGTACGTAAAGCATATGGGAAAGCAAGATTTTGGTTCCCCTGTGGCTCATCGAGTAAACCTGTATTTGCATATTTAACTGTTCAGATGTAACCAACTTTACCAACATAAGCAACAAAGGGAATAGGGAAACAAGGTCAAATTTATGATGTTAACACTGTCGATGAAAATAATAGCAACGATCAACCAAGAAAGTGAATCATCAAAAAACAAAATGAAAGCAGCATGCAAGGCATCTGCAATAATTAGACGAATAAACGGGGATGCAAGTTAGGCAATGGATTTGAAGGAACATGACTTCTTATTAAAAATATTCTCAACAAATGAAACATAAAAGCTTCTCCTGTCCAAATAATCAAGTTCGTAGATCCATACCTGTGCTCAAGTATTCTGAACCCAGAGACATTCGATTTCCTAATTTTCCAGCGAATAAAGTTTCATTTGGTTGTGAAGTTTGAGAATAAAACAATGATCAGAAAATACCTCAAAATCGAATCAGAAGGGATAAAAATAGAAGCCTTTTTTCATAGATGGGGCTTTTAGAAATGGGGAGATCCAAATATTTTATAACCCGTCTTGTAGGAATTCACTCTAGCACATACTCAACTTGCTTAAGAATGCCATGATTTTAAGATAAAGAAATGGAATTCTTTCGCAGGCTTGACTAATCATGAGATGTGGCTGTGGACATGCTACATCTTCAACGAATGTAAAAACCCTTCAACAATGCATAGATATTTTCACGAGAGAGAAATCAATTTTTGCAATGTAAAATTTGGAAGAATAAATGAACTGTTTTTAGAAACGAACACCAACAACTGTGATCTGATTGTTTCTACCAAAACTACCATCTCCAGTATCCTAATCTACAAGTATCCTAGAGTAGTGCCATTCATTTGATCGCTTCTCGTCATTGGACAATCTGTTGCATCATGTCCAAAATGCCCACAGCAAGGACCAGAATGATGCCTTCTTTTTCTAGAAATATCAACTCCAACTCTGGGCTGTCTATCTTTTAGCTTTGCTAGAGTGATTGCATCATCAGGATTCTCAATAGTAAAGTTACCTATTCCACCAGAATCTTCTACCTCTGGTAAAATCAGGGAGTCTGGTGGGCAGTTGTATGCACTTTCACCGTGTGTCTGTGTAGGAAGGTCCCTAATATGTGATAATACCATGGAAATTTGCTCGCAAGCAACATCAAGGCGTTCCTCTGTTTCAACCGATTCTGCCATAAGTGTAGAAGCCATGGATTCCAGTAACTGGATTTTCTCAGAATGCATCCTTGAAGTGGAAGATGAACTAACACACTGCCATCGAGTGGGTAGATAGTTGTCTGGTATTTGGAAACAGTTATTGGTTGACAGAACACGAAGAACATGTCTGCAGAGGATGCCTGAATATTCAAACCAACTGCAGCTACAGCTGATATTCCCTTGACAAGAATCCCAAATGACTTTGCAGCCACCACTAATCTGAGTATGGTGTCTGACTTGAAAACAATACTCATCTACTGGAAAAGATGCATACTGTGGAGCTAACACGAGCTCTTCCTGGAATTTACCAAAGGCATATGGAGTAAGAACAGAAGCTGCATGTGATTCAATGGGTGAACCTGTTTTCAGGTAAACTTTATGAAGCTTTTGTGGCAACTCTGGCTTGAAATCAACAATATCAGCCAGCTGCAAAGGCGATAATAGACAAGTTAGGCTATTGAAATTAATAAAAGGAAAGGAAACAGAAGATAATGTACTCACTTCATCTACAAAATAATCTAGCCGAGACTGTGCACTCAAAAATCGCTGAATGAAAGCAGTAATTGAGCCAGACTGACATACATCCATCGTTCCTCCAAAGAAGTAATTCCTCAAAAATGATAATGCCCAAAATGAACGAAATGCATATAAACTAGTTATGTGCTTATTTGCATGAAGCTCATATTTCTCAACCATTTCACTCCATCCTTCCTCAAAATCTTGTACGGATTCCAGATTGTAGAGTCGGAGAAACTCAGCTTTCCAGTCATCATAACATGATCCAAGCAGTATAGAAAACCAATCTGAGAACTTTGAAATGATGTGCCATATGCAAAAGGCATGTTTAGTGTCAGGCATTTCAATAGCAATAGCCTCTTTCAACCACATGTTCTGGTCAGTTATTATGGTTTGGGGAGCCTTTCCATTCATGAAGTTCACAAATGCCTACATAAACATCAGGAATATTAGGTACAGCTAAAAACCAAGAAACAATCAGAACTTCATGAGAGAAAGGGCGGAAAGAACACCGTGATTATAAGGACAGCATGATGGCAGAGTCATCTGTAATTGATCATGAATATAGCCCACAGAGGATCTCATCAAAATCTAATAGGTAATGCATCAAAATGCAATGGGAGTTGGAACAGACATTCCTAAAAAAAATCACATGAGAATTCTTTCTCTTGTCTTTAAAGCTTTATTTGGCATCTCAGTCAAAAGTAAGCTCTACATTGGAAGGTAAGCCAAGATGAAAAAGCTTATGATTCTGAGATATCCACTTGGCTCTCATGTGACAAGCTAGTAACTGGGCTATAAAAAAAAATGGCCATCCTCAGATCAACAGATACATACCTTCAATGCCCAAGAAAAAGATTCCATATTTTCTTCACGCAGAAGTACACAACTGAAAAAACAAGTCATCCCATGATTATCTACTCCAACCCAAATGCCTAACCACATGTCATAGGCATCCAAATGGTGGGTTGTGTCAAAAACCACTGCATCACCGAATGCCTCGTATAATCGAACAGATGAAGCATAAGACCATGCAATATGCTCTAGCCTGTTGTTGCAATCAATTTTGAAATCATATTTGAAGTTGTGATCTTCATCTTTCAGTTTCTTGCACATTGCAATAAGATCAATCGCATCATTGTCTTGATTAACATTTCTGAAAGACAGTAGTAGGTTTCTCACATCTATTTCTGTATATGGCAAGCATCCCAGCTTCACACCTTTCTCTAGCTCCATTAATCGTAACATCTGTCGCACCGACATTCCAGCTTTTGCAAAAATGCAAATGCGACTCTTGTCATCTGGAGACATGGTACAAGAGGCAGGAAGGAGGTGCGCTTCATTCAATTTGAACATTTCATGGTTGTGGATATTGCTAAAGCCCGTAACACGCCATTCAGGGACATCAAAATCTGCCCGCTTCACAATACGCATAAATGCTTGGCAGCCACAACGTGTTGACTTGCGATTCCTTTGCATCTTTCCATCTTCAGATAGTTTCATCTGTGGATAGCCACCACGATGGCAGGTGAAATCCCTTCTCGTGACTCCTCGACCAACTCCATCCTTTCCACGAGTACGGTGACGCCTGATTGAAAAGCCACATTGCTTTGCAAAACTGCAATAAAATTCATAAGCAGCATCTTGGGATGCAAACCTTTGGCCAATGAAAGGGACAAGGTTTACTGAAGTCTGTCGTAACAATATCGCGTCTTCAGGTGTTTCTTCCGTGGTGCCCTTATCATCTTGAGATATATCTGTCCCATCCTCAGAAGACCCCATCACCATATTTGTTCCCTCTGACATTCCTAACCAATTTTTACAATCAGACCTGCGAGCAACTGTTGGTAAACTTAAAATCCAGCCACTTAATTAGACATATGAAACAACTCGCACTTATTATCTTTTTTTCTTTTTACATTTTAACTAAGATTTCACACAACCCAGAATTCGCAACGGCAGGCAGTTCACATTATATCACTCGTCAAATTAAGCTGTTTAGATTTCATATTTTCACGAACCCTTGTTGGTTCCACTGCAATATTTCCTAGTAAGTGCATTCATTAGCGCATCATAGCCTATCTACAAACAATTAATGCATAAGCACTGATACAAATGCGGGCACATAGTTTTTATGAGACATTGCTATTCCTTGAAGACAAAAGTGGAAAAGAACGACAGTTAAAATAGATCAAAGCCCTTTTTTAGAGCTCAGAATTATGGATGAATCTCATAACATTCAAAAATTCATATTCGATCCCAGCAAAAACGTTTCTCCAAAAGTCCTCAATAAAATCACAGCCAACCCGCCTTGATTAATTAAATAAAGCAAGTAAAAAAAACAATACTGTGATGTACAGAAATCAAATAAAAGTAGATGTGTATACATACCGGGGTTTGGATTTAGTAGTATTTTAACGGTCAATAACGAACCTGGAATTCAAAAGAAAGGCAAAGGTACCTGAAAGTGGCGGGTGATTAAACGGAAGGGGAGCAGAGCGCATCCCATGGAGAACGATAACTATTCACAGGGGAGATTGCTATTGTGCGCCGTGATGATACATGGTATTGTCCAACGCCACATCATGATTTCTGGCCGTTGGATCGAAACGTTTGGGTTTTGATTTTGTCATGTAGGGTAGGGATTGGTAGGGCCCTCCCTCGTTTGCTGAGATTTGCGCAAGAAATCAACTCAAGCAATCAGAGGCTTGCACTGTGTTTTTGACCTGTGGGTTTCGCTTTTCATAACCCAGGTGGGTGGCGTACGTTAGACTGGACCATGATTGAAGTGTTTGGGCTTCAAATGTTGGAATTCGTTAGATCCACGGGCGAGCCGGTATTTGAATTGATAACAATGGATCGATGGCCACCCAAATAAAGTATTATGGGTCTGTTTAGCCTTTTTCGCTCCCTCTTTTGTAAAATTAATGAAAAGTATATATCCATTATTATTATTATTTTTTTTTTTTTTTTTTGGATTGATAACAATGGATCGATGGCCAACCAACTTACCGAATTGTTTCATTTATTATTTTGATATGTTGATATTAAAAAAATTATTTTAATATATTTCAAAATAAAAATATTTATTATAATTCTAAACACGATCTCAGCTTAAAGAAGAATACGCAATTGATAATTGGAAACTTGATCTATACGGCTTAAGATTTTGGAAGTATGTACCTGGAAAAAATGGAAGTAATGAAATAGGTATTTACCAATATTACCCTTATGGATTGGGGATGCCTGCTTGCGTGGGTATAGATATTTCCTTTTTCTTTGATTTGTTTTTCAAAATAAATTAGATTCCTTACTTCTAAGTTGTGTTTGGTATAAGGAGGGAAATTTAAATAATAAAATGTTAAAAAGTAATTTAGTGATTAATTTAATGGTAACTATTATCCGTCCTTGATAATTTCTCTTAGGGATAAATTTTAACCTCCATTGACCACTTGTAAAACACAGCTGAAGTTATATAATCTCAAGAAAAAAGAAAAAAAAAAGAAAAAAAAAGAAATTTCCATGAATATAGTCCGAACATGGGTGGTCCACGGAGTCATGGGTATTATAGTCTTGATGTAGGAAATAATAGTCCAAAGAAACTTGGTATCTGATTGGTGACAACAACACAGACCTTGGGAAACTTTAAAATCGCAACCTTCCAAGCGAAATAGCCCATGACCAAGCGTGGGGAAACTGTAATTATGCGCGTTAACGTGACGGAATCTGTGTTTGTTTTTACAATACAGCTGTATTTTTAAAAAAACTTTAAATTTTTTTTAATTCAAATTTTTTTTTTGTTTTTACATGCTAATATTAAAAGTAAATTTTAAAAATAATAATAAAATATTATTTTAATATATTTTCAATAAAAAAAATATTTTAAAAACCAATCTCAAAAAAGCCCTGCTGCAAAGGATAAAAATATTTACATACAATTTGAAAGCCAACTGATTTAATGTGTCACCCAAATTGGATGGTCTGACTTTATCGACAAGATGTAAATTAATAGTCTCAAAAAATGTTCATTTTTCTTGGGTACATATTGTTTTTGCATTAAAACTGTATTTGAAAGTATTTAAAAATATATTTGGTTTAAAAAATATTAAATTGATGTTTTTTAGTATTTTCTAATGATTTTGATATATTAATATAAAAAATAAAAACAAAAACTGAAAAAAATTATTTTAATATATTTTTAAATGAAAAACTCTTTTAAAAAATACTTTGTATTATAATACAAAATACATACTTGGGTTTTTTTAAAAAAAATATCATGTTGTGGGCTTTTCTCTTCGGAGACAAAAAAATGTTTAACGAGAATTAAATGTTTTTATTGTTATATTTTTATATAGTTCTTATAGATTAATTATTATTATTTTTTTTCATACAACCTCATAAAAAATTATGAAGATGTAATTTTAGATTTTATTTTTGTTTGAGACTCGTTTTTAATTATGATAAGTTTTTGTTTAAAAAAATATTCAATTAGTAAAAAATGTTTTGTTAAAAAAATAAAGCAATAAAAAAAGGGTAGTTTTGCTTTCAAAAATGTTTTTTTCCACTCCTTAATCTAAGCTATTTATATTTTTTATAAAATTTATTTTTATTAAGAAAATGTCTGTATGAATAAAAGATATTTCTGGTCAAGATAAAAAATATATATAAACAAGGAATGAGGACTTCAACTTAAGAAAATACATTTACTCTTTCAAGATTAAAATTTTCGCAAACATTTATTTTAATTATCGTAAAAGCTTTGAAAATTACCCCGCAGTATCGTGCATGCGTAAAATCTAAAATCTAGTTTAATATCGGAATTGTTCTGAATGATTCAATAATAATAAACCCTTGTGTCATTTTTTAATGTCTTATCGCAGCAAGGAAGAGTCAAACCTCAGTCAACGCACATGAGCCGCGTAGATGCAATTTCTCAAATCAACGGCCGAGTTTAGATTATCAGACGACTTTGGTCTTGATAAATAGCTGCTTTTGCTTGTTTTAATCACTAATACATGGGACCAGTCCCAGACATATTTTCGTTTATTGAAAGTCGTGACTGGAAAAAATTTCATTGTTTTGCTTTATTCCAAACAGTTACTGTGCAGCCCCAAATCAGGGGTGTTTGTCTCGGCGTTTCAAAGTGTTTTTGGATGTGTATATATATATTATTTTTTTGTTTTAATTTGTTGATATTAGAAATAAATTTTAAAAATATATATTATTTTAATATATTTTTAAATAAAAAATTATTTAGTATGCAACAGTTTAGATTAATACCATTTGCGCCATAAATATCATGGAAATGCAATAGAAGAGAGCCACGTCTTCAATGAAGCTCCCTAGACCCTAGTTATGTAAGGATCCGGATGAATGTGCTCCTTTTTCACAAGCTACCGTCAAGGAAATTACATCGACGCTGTGCTAACTCGTTCCCGCTGATTAAGGAATAGATTGTTGGCCCACGGCTGGGAAGCACATTTGTTGCAGCTGATTCTGAAACAAGCACCGCAGTTGACATGGGGGTAGTGGTTAGCACCAAAGATTTTATTTTTTTGGGTGCTGGGTTTTTAAATTGATAAAAACGTAAAAATAAATCTAGTTCACAGTTGAGACAAGATGGATTCAAATTACAGAGAAAAGGCCGACACTTTGTTTTTCCAATCAGTTTTGCTTTGGAAAAAAAAAATATTTTCAAATAAAAAATACTTTAAAAAACAACCGCTACAACACTCCAAAACATTCTCGTAATAGTTTTTATTCATCCTCTTAAACTCGTATGTCTGTCTTTTTTTTACTTAAGATGCTAAGAGTAAATTTAGACAGTGTTTAGAGGTACGATATATTTTTTTTTTTAATATATTAAAATATTTTTTTATTTTTAAAATCAGCAAATCAAAATAATTCTAAAAAAATAAAATATATATATATATAATTAAATTAAAAAATTGAATTTTAATCAACAATCTCAAGACCTCTATAAATTGATAAAAAAAAAAAAAAACAGCGCAAAATACCTTCTCTTTTTTTCGTTTGGCATGATGAGTAATGGCTACGAGCACCAACTAAATAACAGTAATTTCATAATACAGTGAGCACACGTGCTTGTCGATTTGTTCAGTTAAAAAAAAAAAAAAAACTTACCATTAACTACTGAAAGTGTTGATGGGTAATTAGGCACGTTAATCTTGCAATCCCGCTATCTTTACTCTTTATTTGCTCTCATACTCGAGCCTGAACTTGTTAATATTATTAATCCTCCCGCATAGTTTCATGCTCATTTTAACATTCCTTTCGTTTGTGTGTGGTTTGTGTTGTCTAAAAACTCAACAATTAAAAAATATATCTTTAGTTTATAATCACGTAAACATATGAAAATATAAAAATCTATAAATCTGAATACATTCAAACTTTTATTTGATTTTAGATCAAAGTCTTTACATACATACTAACAAAATAAAATATATATATTTAAATTAAAAATAATATGGGTACTTACCTGTTAAATCACTTTAAAATTGATCACATTTTATTGTTGTATTTGATTATTAATTATTTATCGTTCAGACTTTATTGCTCATGACTTAGTGTAAAAAAACTTAATTTATAAGTTTTTTAAAATTCCAACAACATCACCTTGTTCAATTGCATTCATAAAAAAGACAAACAAACTCAAATAAATTATACTTAATATCTCTCTACAAATACCAAATCTAAGCTTTAAATAAATTATACTTAATATCTCTCTACAAATACCAAATCTAAGCTTTATGATATAGAGAAAGAGTTGAAAACAAGTCTAAGAAAAACCAGCAACAATTCACTAATTCAAGACACATGTTTATAGGACTTATAAACCAGATATTAATTTTCATTATTCATGAATATTCATAATTTATGAATATTTATTAATTACGATGAATTTTCATGGCTCGTGAATATTAATAAAAAATGAATGAATGTTCATAATCCATGAATTACTCATAATTCATGAAACATGTTCATGAATACATTTATTCTTGTCATATAATTAATATTCATGTACTAAGATATTTTAGGG
>Ga0307510_10006468_pt1 | contig 13972 bp, 18 predicted proteins | sample 12_EM_MG_FD_207224 | JGI IMG/M metagenome (GOLD analysis project Ga0307510, IMG submission 207224) | Populus trichocarpa ectomycorrhiza microbial communities from riparian zone in the Pacific Northwest, United States - 12_EM | ecosystem: Host-associated > Plants > Roots > Unclassified | place... | reverse complement strand
ATTCATGCATCAAGAAATATCGGCCGATGCAATGTGGGCGATCCGTGAGTTTTCGGCTGTGAGGATTGGAATGCAACAAGAAGCGAATCTTGTTCTATTAGAGGCAAATTTTCGTTCGAGTGGCAACAAGAGTGGAAGATGGAAGGGCTGAAGGCGAGGCGAGACAGGCGAGGATGGAGAGCTGTGGGAGAGACTTAGCGAGAGGGGTGGCGTCACGTGGTCAAATAGTACTTTTTCCGAGGCTAGCGCCCCCTCACAATACCCTAATAATGAGATATTGCTTCATAACCATATACTTGACATTCAACTGTTAGCTCCAACGAGTCAAGTTCAGGACACACATAATCCATCACAGCCAGAGGTCTCAGCGCGCTTGGTAACTGTGCTGAGGGTTGGAATACCGGGCGGGGCCACTTGATATATTATTTGTCGCTCGTCGGTCCCTATATAATGCACTGGCATATGGCATACCACCTGCGCCATTGGAGGGGCAAGGGACAACCTTTGCGAAACTTCATACTCTTGGCATCATGTGGACACTCCTTCTCGACTCGCTTTTCCTAGCCTACTTCCTGACTAGTTGCTATTCTCAGACCAGCACCGAACCGCACGTCCAACTCGGAACCACGACACTCATCGGAAAAGCACTTCAACCTTCTAACCTCGATTTTTTTGGAGGTCATCGTCGTCTCATTTTGGCCTGAGCTTTCCTTACCCGCACTTCCAGGAATCCCCTTTGCTGAGCCTCCTATCGGTGATGGCCGCTTTTCTCCTCCCAAGCCCAAGTATTCCCTCTCTCCCCTCCAGTCATTCGATGCTCGTGATTTCGGTCTCCCATGCTTACAGCCCGTATGCTCCTCTTGTCACTTCTCTGTCTGGAAACCCATTCTCATTTCACAGCAGATCAATGGGAATATGTCAGAGGACTGTCTCACAATCAACGTATACAGACCTTCAGGCGTTGGCGTCGACTCGTCTTTGCCTGTGATGGTCTGGATCTATGGGGGTGGATTCATAAGTGCGTGGGTGGATGTCTCTGCATGTAGGTAACTCATTCTTCTTTGCAGGTGGCGCTTCTTCACAATATGACGGAACTCATCTCGTCGGACAATCTGTGACTCGTGTACGACGCTCATCGCGCCCCAATATGTTTCTCCACTCTCACTAATGGGCTTTACTCACAGGGAACTCCAATCCTTTTTGTTTCTTTCAACTACCGTCTTGGGCCACTTGGTTTCCCTCAAGGGCCCGAGGCCGTGGAAAAAGGTGCGCTCAACCTCGGCCTGCACGACCAATGGGTCGCTCTTCAGTGGGTGCAGAAGAATATCGCTTCGTTTGGTGGCGATCCTCGCAAGGTGTGTCCGGGTCATCGTCTCCTTCACTGTCTGCATCACAAGCCATTATAGGTCACCGTATTTGGAGAGAGCGCGGGAGCAGTGTCCGCATCCCTTCATTACCTCAACGAAGATTTTTCGACTGTTGCCCGAGCTGCTGTACGCCTATTCTCTCGCACATTAACGAGGTGCCTCATCCCATGATGACACACATCACAGATCTTCGAATCAGGAACTGCATCCACTCTCTTTGTCTTCGATACTCATCGTGAAGTGCCCTCTTGGAAGCTTTTTGCAAACAGCGTAAAATCCTGCGCCACTGCATCGGAAAACAATACGTTTTCATGCCTCAGGTCCGCCAGCTCGTCAGATCTCGTTGCCGCTATAAATGCCGGATTGGCCCTCGAGCAATACCCTTACCGCCCTGTCCTTGATGGGCCTGGGGGAATTATCAGCGACAATCCTGCAAAGCGACTATCACGTGGCGCTGGCGGACAAGTGCCGGTCATGATTGGCACAAATCTTGACGAAGGTCTGTTCTTTCTGAGCTGACGGACACAATACTCATGCAAACACAGGGACCCTCTTCATTCCGCTGCAGTTTAAGGCCGAAGATGTTTCGAAATGGCTCAACGCCTATGCGACTCCGTCTCCGCTTGGCGCCGATGCCCTGAGCGCTGGGATAGACAAAGTGATGTCGCTATATCCCGATGACCCCAGTGCGGGCTCGCCGTTTGGCACAGGTAATCAGACTTTTGGCAGCGGAACTGGATATAAATGGGGAGCTGCGATCCGTACGTTGTCCCCATCATCTACACTTTTGAGCCACTTTTGTATTGATGGGGCTATTGTCGCCTAGTCGGGGACGTACTCTTCCAAGCCCCGCGGCGGTTCTGGACCCAAACAATTTCTGCGCCATCCTACGCTTACCTCTTCACCGATCCCCAGCCGGGAGCTAATCCGGCACTTGGAGTATCCCATTCTGCTGAGCTACCTTATCTCTTCGGAAGTGTCTCCACGGCTGCAACACCAAAAGTTGCAAATCTGAGTCGTGCTATGCTGGACTACTGGATCTCTTTTACTGTATCACTGACCCCAAACGACGGCAAGGGAACGAGTAGTGCGTTGTACCAGTACCACGCATTTATTACTTCTTCTGACCTTTCCTTCAGGACCTCATTGGGAGATGTATGAGGAAACCAAGGTATGAAGTGATGCTCTCGCAACTGGGAATGACCAAACCATGTACAGGGAGTGCTGGAGCTCAATAGTGATGGCACACGCATGATTCCGGACGAATACAGGACGACTTCTATTGAATTTATCATCGGATTGAGGGATATGTTGTCCTGGTGACCGATGCCAGTGCTGGAGGAAGTCGTAAAGAGAAGCATACGTTGGGGCAGAGCTCACGCGGCCCACGTGTGTGGCTGCACAAAATTGATTCAAAACTTTTGTTTTCGTTAATTTTCTTATTTCCATGAAATGTTACTTGCCAGGCTAGGGCCGCATGCCGTTTATGCCCTTAGTCATACTGGCCCTTACTGTACTGTTGATGGTCAAATGCATCCTTCCCATCAGCAAAAGGTCCAAAATTGATTTGGAGTCAGGCATGGGGATATTCAACATGATGGTGGGGATAAGCTCTTCTGCGAGGTCCATGTGGACACCGCGAGCATGAGCATCATCTTTGGCGCCTGCGGGCATGTGCAAGCGGGTCGCACGCCGTCCAGGTCTTTGCCAGCTTGCGTGCGAGTGGTTACAAGCTCAACTTGCGCAATTGGCACGCCTGGCTGGAGTCTCTCTGCCGCCTCGGCCAACTCGATGACGCCGTGCATTACTTCTGCCTCGAGACGGGCAGCGTGCCGCCGGACAAGGAGGGCATGCGTATTCTTCTAAAGTTTGCGAACCAGCGCGGCATCAGAGACGAAGTGCACGTGCGCATACAACGGTTCTGGGTGGTTACCAATGCATATACCTTTTTTCCCTTATCTCCTCGGACTTCCCAAGTATTCTAGAATGGCTACAATACTGTATGTACCAGTGACAGTACCACGAGGTAACTCGCGCGATCACTCCAGATCAATCATGTCCGTTCTCTGCTTCTTTTCTTGCCCTGAGTGATATTCATATATATTCGTGTTCGCTGCCTGTCCTTCAAGGATATTGTCCCACCAGGGGCAAACGCAGACGCGGCCCACGTGTGGGCTGTGTAGCCGCCAGTCACACCTGAAAATGTGGGCACGTGAATCTCAGTCAAAGAAAGAAATGTCTGGAACAGGGATCTAGAAAACGGTAAAAGGGAAGCGTCCATTGCAGTCGAACACATGGTCCGAGATCCGAAGCAGCTATCTGCCCAGCACGCGCTGTGTGTGACGGCGCCTCCAACATCACCCTACTGCATGATTTGGAGATCCCTCTGCTGTAACGCCAGTTGATCTGTCCACCGCATTGTAGTCATGGCTGTGATAAGAGTGAAGAGATGAGAGGGAGAGGAAGTGTGTGTGTGCGGTCGTTGGACCGAGAACACGAGACCACGAGACCAGAAAGGCGATCAGTGGCACGCTAGCTCGAATCATCATCAAGCGGTCGGCGAAAAACGATAACACGCAAATCAGGAGGAAAAGGGAAACTGGGCTTCAATTGCCTACCTCTGACGTGTGCGCCACTTCGTCTGCAAACGCGAGAGTGCTCCGCGCAGAAGCCAAGTCGAGCAGGTGAACCGAAATGACAAGGTTGGCGCGGAAAGCCGCGATGTGCTCTGTGCCGCCTGGAACAGCCCCCAACGGCGCCACGTTGCGCTCAAGCAGCTCGAGCAGCTCCTTGTGCGCAGCCTCCGCCCGCTGCCCGCTGCAACACACCATGATGAGGGTCAGACCTGAGCGCTGTGCAGGGATACTCAAGGCCTGGTGCTTTGTCATCGTCCGCACCAGGGGGCGCGCATCGCCTGGCATATGTTGCGCAAGGCCGTGGAGGAGACAGATTCCGAAGCCTATGCTGCTGGTGGCACGGAGCAGGTTGAGCGAATCAGTAGACATGTCGTGAGAGGGTCTTATATACGCACTTATTTTGCACCGGTTACGATGATAATTGGTCGCGTTGGATCTTTTGGTGGGGACATGGGGGAAAGTAGGTGGGCATTTGTGTTGCCAGTCGCGATGATTGAGTCATACGACTGTCCACATTCGGCTTTAAACTGCATTTCTTCAGTGACAAACGAAATTTAACCAGACACCGAGCACGATACGAGAGAGTACTGTATTGTGTGGCTACATCACTTCGACTTGCTCGCAATAGAGGTGCTACTACAGGAAACTACCATCCCACACTTACAATTTCGGTTACACGTTGCCTCCAAGCCACGCATACAACTCGGAAGCACGACTCCCGTAGGAAAAGCACTTTACCCGTCTAACCTCGAATTTTTGGAGGTCATTCTCTCTCACATTTCGTCACAATTTCTTCCTCGCTCCTCGATTCAGGTATCCCTTTCGCTGAGCCTCTGGCAATGGTGTAAGGTGCCAAGTCGGGGAGACCTGGCAAGTGAGTCCGGAGAGAGAGATCCGAGGGCGAGAGGCTGCGATTCCGAGAGACCGGAAGCGTGCGCGCGGGAGAGGCTTGAGAGGGACACAACGATGAGAAGCAGAAGGTGCGTCGGGAGTCGCAAGTCCGTCGGCGAGTACGCTCGAGGTGATGAGAAGTCGTGACATGATCTGCGAAGGTAAGAAAACGGCGAGAGAAGGAAACGTACAAGTCGCAAAAAAGAAAGACGAACAACGGCTCCTCGGCTCGGAATCGAGAAAACTGTAAATGGGGAGCATCGATTACAAACGACTCATCCGAAGCGGCTATCCGGCCAGTGTGCGCCGTGTGCAACGGCGCATCCAACATCGCCCTATGATTCAGAGATTCCTCCCCTGTATGGCGGGCCGGTTGACCTGTCCGCGGAATCGGAATTCTCATTTCGTCTTGTGCATCTCACCTGCGGTTGTCAGCCTTGGCACGTCACAGCCCAAGGCATTCATACATCAAGAAACATCGGCCGATGGAATGTGGGCGATCCGCCAGTCTTCAATTGTGAGGCCAATCTTGTTCTATTAGAGGCAAAGTTTCGTTCGAGTGGCAATGAGAGTGGAAGATGGAAGGCTGAAAGCGAGGCGAGACAAGCGAGGATAGGATGGAGAGCTGTGGTAGCGAGAGGGGTGGCGTCACGTGGTCAAATAGTGCTTTTTAGGCTAGCGCAACCTTACAATACGCTAATAATGAAATATTGTCTTATAATTATATAATTGACATTCAATTGTTAGCTCCAACGAGTCGAGCTCAGGACACACATCATCCATCACAGCCAGAGGTCTCAGCGCGGTTGGTAACTGTGCTGAGTGTTGGAATACCGGGCGGGGCCGCTTGATATATTATTTGTCGCGTGTCAGTCCCTATATAATGCACCGGCATATGGCATACCACCTGCGCCATTGGAGGGGCAGGGGATAGCCTTTGCGAAACCTCATACTCTTGGCATCATGTGGACATTGCTTCTCGACTCGCTTTTCCTGGCCTCCTTCTTGACTAGTGGCTATTCTAAGAATAGCAGCAAGCCGCACGTCCAACTCGGAAACACGACACTCATCGGAAAAGCACTTCAACCTTCTAACCTCGATTTTTTTGGAGGTCATCGTCGTCTCATTTTGGCCTGAGCTTTCCTCACCCCCACTTCCAGGAATCCCCTTTGCCGAGCCTCCTATCGGTGATGGCCGCTTTTCTCCCCCCAAGCCCAAGTATTCCCTCTCTCCCCTCCAGTCATTCGATGCTCGTGATTTCGGTCTCCCATGCTTACAGCCCGTATGCTCCTCTTGTCACTTCTCTGTCTGGAAACTCATTCTCGTTTCACAGCAATTCAATGGGAATATGTCAGAGAACTGTCTCACAATCAACGTATACAGACCTTCAGGTGTTGGCGTTGACTCGTCTTTGCCTGTCATGGTCTGGATTCATGGGGGTGGATTCATAAGTGCGTGGGATGTCTCTGCATGTAGGTAAACTTATGCTTCCTCGCAGATGGCGCTTCTTCACTCTATGACGGGACTCCTCTCGTCGGACAATCTGTGGCTCGTGTACGGCCGTCGTCGCACTCCATGATGTTCTCTATTCTCACTAATGGGCTTTACTCACAGGGAACCCCAATAATTTTTGTTTCTTTCAACTACCGTCTTGGGCCTCTTGGTTTCCCTCAAGGGCCCGAGGCTGTGGAAAGAGGTGCGCTCAACCTCGGCCTGCACGACCAATGGGTCGCTCTTCAGTGGGTGCAGGAGAATATCGCCCTTTTTGGTGGCGATCCCTGCAGGGTAGGTCCGGGCCATCGTCCTCTTCATTGTCTGCATCACGAGCCATTATAGGTCACCGTTTCTGGAGAGAGCGCAGGAGCAATGTCTGCATCCCATCATTACCTCAACGACGATTTTTCAACTGTTGCCCGAGCTGCTGTACGCCCTATTCTCTCGCACATTGACAAGGTGCCTCATCTCATGATGATACATATCACAGATCCTCGAATCAGGAACAGCATCCGCTCTTCTTATCTTCGATGCCTATCGTGAAATGCCCTCTTGGATGTTTTTTGCGAAAAGTGTACAATCCTGTGCCAATGCGTCGGCAAATAATACGTTTTCATGCCTCAGGTCCGCCAGCTCGTCAGACCTTGTTGCCGCTATAAACGTCGGATTGGCCCTCGAGCAATACCCCTTCCGCCCTGTCCTTGATGGACCTGGGGGAATTATCAGCAACTACCCTGCGAAGCGACTATCATGTGGGGCTGGCGGACAAGTGCCGCTCATGATTGGCACAAATCTCGACGAAGGTCTGTTCTTTCTGAGTTGACGGACACAATACTCATGAAAACACAGCAACTCTCTTCATTGTGCCACAGTTTCGGGCTGAAGATGTTTCGATATGGCTGAATGCCAATGCGACTCCGTCTCCGCTTGGCGCCAATGCCCTGAGCGCTGGGATGAACAAAGTGGTGTCGCTATATCCCGATGACCCCAGTGAGGGCTCGCCGTTTGGCACAGGAAATCAGACTTTTGGCAGCGGAACTGGATACAAATGGGGAGCGGCGATCCGTACATCGTCCCATTCATCTACGCTTTTGAGCCACTTTTGTATTGATGGGCTATTGTCTCCTAGTCGGGGACGTACACTTCCAAGCCCCGCGGCGGTTCTGGACCCAAACAATTTCTGCACCGTCCTACGCTTACCTCTTCACCGATCCCCAGCCGGGAGCTAATCCAGCACTTGGAGTATTCCATTCTGCTGAGCTACCTTATCTCTTCGGAAATCTCTCCACGGCCGCAACACCAAAAGTTGCAAATCTGAGTCGTGCTATGCTGAACTACTGGATCTCTTTTACCGTCTCACTAACTCCAAACGACGGCAAGGGAACGTGTAGTGCGTTGTGACACGCATTTGTTACTTCTTCTGACCCTTCCTTCAGGACCTCATTGGGGGATGTATAAGGAAACCAAGGTATGGAGTAGTGCTCACGCAACTGGGGATGACCAAACATTGTACAGGGAGTGCTGGAGCTCAACAGCGATGGCACGCGCATGATTCCGGACGAATACAGGGCGACTTCTATTGAATTTATCATCGGATTGAGGGATATGTTGTCCTGGTGACTGAAGCGAGTGCTGGAGGCCATCGTAAAGAGAAGCATACGTTAGGGCAGAGCTCACGCCACCTGTGTGGCTGCACAAATTTATTTCAAACCTTTTGTTTTTGTTAATTTTCTTATTTCCATGAAATGTTACTTTGCCAGGCTAGTGGCGGCCGCCCTCACTAGGGCTGCATGCTGTTTATGGCCATAGTCATACAAGTCCTGTTACTGTATTGTTGATGGCCTAATGCATCTTTCCCATCAGCAAAAGTTCCAAAATTAATTTGGAATCAGGCATGGATTCGACATGATGGTGGGAGAAGCTCTTCCGCAAGGGCCATGTGGTCGCCGCGAGGGTGAGCATATGTTCTTTGACGCCTGCGGGCATGCGCGTGGGTCGCACGCTGTCCAGGTCTTTGCCAGCTTGCACGCGAGCGGTTTCAAGCTCAACTTCACGCCTGGCCGGAGTGTCTCTGCCACCTCAGCCAACTCGATGACGCCGCGCGTTACTTCTGCCTCTAGGTGGGCGGCGTGCCGCCGGACGAGGAGGGCGCGCATATTCTTCCCAAGTCTGCGAACCAGCGCGGCACCAGAGACGAAGTGCATGTGCGCATACAACGGTTCTGGGTGGTTACCAATGCATATACCTTTTTTCCCTTATCTCCTTGGACTTCCCAGGGTTTCTGGAATAGCTACAGTACTATATGTACCAGTGACAGTATCATGAGGTAACTCGTGCGATCACTCCAGATCAATCATGTCCGTTCTCTGCTTTTTTGTTGCCCCGAGTGATATTCACATGTATTCATGTACACTGCCTGTCCCTCAATGATATTTTCCCACCAGGGGCAAACACAGACGCCTCCCATGTGTGGCTGCCAGTCACACCTGAAAATACGGGAATGTGAATCCCAGTCTAAGCACTGAAGTTCACTCTACGTGGTGGAATCCCATACGCGTTGCACCAATTGTAAAGGCCATGAGAAATGTCGGAACAGTAATATAGAAAACTTGTAAATGGGAAGCATCCATAACGTCATCCGAAGCGGCTATCCGGCCAGTGATGCGCCATGTGCAACCAGCGCCTCCAACATCGCCCTATGATTCGGAGATTCCTCTACTGTATAGCCAGTTGATCTGTCCGCGGAATCGGAATTCTCATTTCGTCTTGTGCACCCCACCCGCAGTTGTCAGCCTTGGCACGTCACAGGCCAAGGTGTTCATGCATCAAGAAACATCGGCCGATGTGCAATGTGGGCGATCCGTGAGTCTTCTGCTGTGAGGATTGGAGCGCAACAAGGGGCGAATCTTGTTCTATTAGAGGCAAAGTTTCGTTCGAATGGCAACGAGTATGGAGGGTGAAAGGGCTGAAGGCGAGGCGAGACAAACGAGGAGGGAGAGATGTGGGAGACGCAACAAGTGGGCCAAGCAAGTGGGCCAAGCGAGAGGGTGTTTGGGTGACGTCACGTGGTCAGATGGTACTTTTCTTCCGAGGCTACACCCTAATAATATCAATGAGATATCGCCTTACATATAATCATTGTCATTGTTAGCTCGGACAAGTTTAAATAAAATTTCATATCCTTTTATTTTTGCCAAAATATTTATTTAAACATTTCTTTTGAGCACAAGAAAATGCTTAGAATTATTTAATTTTTTATCAAAGTTTTCTGCAACTATTTTTCAGTTGAAAAGTCTGATTGCACACAGTGAGCTTGGTAACTGTGGTGGGAATACCGCGGGGCCGCTTGAGATATAATTTGTCGCTTGTCTCCCTATATAATGCACTGGCATATGGCATACCACCTGCGCCATTGGAGGGGCAGGGGACCACCTTTGCGCGACCTCATAGCCTTAGCATCATGTGGACACTCCTTCTCGACTCGCTTTTCCTGACCTCCTTCTTAACTGGTTGCTATTCTCAGACGACCAGCGAGCCGCGCGTGCAACTCGGAAACACGGCACTCATAGGAAAAGCACTTCAACCTTCTAACCTCGAATTTTTTGGAGGTCATTGTCCCCTCATTTTAACCTGAACTTTCCTCACCCGCACTTCCAGGAATCCCTTTTGCTGAGCCCCCCATTGATAGTCGCCGCTTTTCTCCTCCCGAGCCCAAGTATTCCCTCTCTCCCCTCCAGTCATTCGATGCTCGTAATTTCGGTCCCCCATGCTTACAGCTGGTAGGCTCCTCTCGTCACTTCTCCGCCTGGAAACCCATTCTTGTTTCACAGAGATTCAGTGGAAATATGTCGGAGGACTGTCTCACAATCAATGTATACAAACCGTCAGGTGTTGGCGTCGACTCGGATTTGCCTGTCATGGTCTGGATTTATGGGGGTGGATTCTTAAGTGCGTAGGTGGATGTCTCTGCTTGTACTGCAGGTAAACTTATGCTTCTTCCCAGATGGCGCTTCTTCAATTTATGACGGGACTCCTCTCGTCGGACAATCTGTGGCTCGTGTACGGCGATCATCATTCTCTGTTCTGTTCTCCACTTTTAGTAATGGACTTTACTCCAGGGAACCCCAATCATTTTTGTGTCTTTCAACTACCGTCTTGGACCTCTTGGTTTCCCTCAAGGGCCCGAGGCTGTGGAAAAAGGTGCGCTCAACCTCGGCCTGCACGACCAATGGGTCGCCCTTCAGTGGGTGCAGAAGAATATCGCTTTGTTTGGTGGCGATCCTCGCAAGGTATGTCCGGGCCACCGTACCCGTTATTGTCTGCATCACAATTTATTGTAGGTCACCGTATTTGGAGAGAGCGCGGGAGCAATGTCTGCATCCCATCATTACCTCAACGACGATTTTTCAACTGTTGCCCGAGCTGCTGTGCGCCCTATTCTCTCGCACAACGAGGTGCCTCATCTCATGATGACACATATCACAGATCTTCGAATCAGGAACCGCATCCACTTTTTTTCTCTTCGATGCCTATCGTGGAACGCCCTCTTGGATGCTCTTTGCAAACAGCGTAAAATCCTGCGCCACTGCATCGGAAAACAATACGTTTTCATGCCTCAGGTCCGCTAGCTCGTCAGATCTCCTTGCCGCTATTAAGGCCGGAGTGGCCCTCGAGCAATACCCCTTCCACCCTGTCCTTGATGGGCCTCGGGGGATTATCAGCGACTACCCTGCAAAGCGGCTATCACGTGGAGCTGGCGGACAAGTGCCGCTCATGATTGGCACAAATCTTGACGAAGGTCTGTTCCTTCTGAGTTGACGGACACAATACTCATGCAAACACAGGGACCCTCTTCATTCCGCTGCAGTTTCAGACCGAAGATGTTTCGATATGGCTGAATGCCAATGCGACTCCATCTCCGCTTGGCGCCGATGCCCTGAGCGCTGGGATGAACAAAGTGATGTCGCTATATCCCGATGACCCAAGTGCGGGCTCGCCGTTTGGCACAGGCAATCAGACTTTTGGCAGCGGAACTGGATATAAATGGGGAGCTGCGATCCGTACGTCGTCCCCATCATCTACACTTTTGAGCCACTTTTATATTGATTGCCTATTGTCTGCTAGTTGGGGACGTATACTTCCAAGCCCCGCGGCGGTTCTGGACCCAAACAATTTCTGCACCGTCCTACGCTTACCTCTTCACCGATCCCCAGCCGAAGGTCAAACCAGCATTTGGAGTATACCATTCTGCTGAGGTACCTTATCTCCTCGGAAGTGTCTCTACGGCTGCAACATCAAAAGTTGCAAATCTGAGTCGTGCTATGCTAGACTATTGGATCTCTTTTGTCGTCTCACTGACCCCAAACGACGGCAAGGGAACGAGTAGTGCGTTATGCCACGGATTTATTACTTCTTCTGACCCTTCCTTCAGGACCTCATTGGGGGATGTATAAGGAAACCAAGGTATGGAGTAATACTCTCGCAACTGGGAGTGACCAAACATTGTACAGGGAGTGCTGGAGCTCAACAGCGATGGCACGCGCATGATTCCGGACGAATACAGGGCGACTTCTATTGAATTTATCATCGGATTGAGGGATATGTTGTCCTGGTGACCGAAGCCGTGCTGGAGGTTGGCGTAAAGCGAAGCATACGTTAGGGCAGAGCTCACGCGACCCGAGTGTGTGGCCGCACAAAATTGATTCAAAACCTTGTTTTTTTGTTAATTTTCTTATTTCTCTATGAAGTGTTGATTTGCCAGGCTAGGGCTGCATGGTGTTTTATGGCCATAGTTATACAGGTCCTGTTACTGTACTCTTGGTGGCCTGATGCATCCTTCCCATCAGCAAAAGTTCCAAAATTGATTTGGAGTCAGGCATGGGAAGATTCAACATGATGGTGGTATGGTTACCTGTTACCAATGCATCTACCTTTTTTCTCCTTATCTCCTTGGACTTCCCAGGCTTTCTTGAATAGCTACAGTACTGTATGTACCTGACCCGTGCGATCACTCCGGATTAATCATGACCGTTCTCTGCTTCTTTTCTTGCCCTGAGTGATATTTACATATATTCGTGTTCGCTGCTTCAAGGATATTGTCCCAATAGAGACGCGGCCCACGTGTGGGCTGTGTGGCCGCCGGTCACAACTGAAAATGCGGGCACGTGAATCTCAGGCAAGTCACTCTGCTTGGTGGAATCCCATACGTGTTGCACTAATTGTAAAAGCCATGAGAAATGTCCGGAACAGGAATCTAGAAAACGGGAAAAGGGGAGCGTCCATTGCAAATGTCAAACAGTCCCTATGTCGGACACATGGTCCGAGATCCGAAGCAGCTATCTGCCCAGCGCGCGCTGTGTGCGACGGCGCCTCCAACATCACCTACTGCATGATTCGGAGATCCCTCTGCTGTAACGCCAGTTGGTCTACCCACCGCATTGCAGTCTTGGCTGCGATAGGAGTGAAGACACGAGAGGGAGAGGGAGAGGGAGGGAGAGAGAGCGGTCGTTGGACCGAGAGCGCGAGACTAGAAAGACGATCAGTAGCACGCTAGCTCGAATCGTCGTCAAGCGGTCGGCGAAAACTGATAACACGCAAATCGGAAGGAAAAAGGAGACTGGGCTTCGATTGCCTACCTTTGACGAGGTCGGGCAAGGGTTTTTTCATAGACAAATATGCTACGCACAAGGTGGGGTGAGAAAGGGCGAAACAAGGTAAATGAGGTCGCGCGGCGAAGATGACGAATGAGAGTGTTCAAAGTAAAGGAAGTTTTACTAAACCGTATCGAGGTGCGCGACAGTGGGCTCGCACACGACGAGGCGGCGATGTACGACGGCGAGAGGCTAAGGTAAAAGATGTGATCCTGGAATGGAGAGCGGGAGGTCTAGTACGAGAGGAAAACAAAGGAGCGTACGAAAAGAGTCCTAGTTGCACCTATATGCAGAATTCCTTCCCAACTGAGATGAGACCCAGACTTGCGAGGGCCCATGCCCGACGTGTGCGACGTGGTCCACGTGGAACGCCGGGGTTTTCGAGGCGGCGCGCATTAGTGGCGCCGGCCGATGGTGCTCGGCGATTTGCGTGGCGTCGGCAGGAGAATGGGGTGCGGCGTTCGAGGCTGGGTAGTGAGGGAGAAAGAGTCGAGCACAAGGGAAACGAGAGTAAGCGGCCAAGGTGTGCAACGTCGGGGATGGGACGTCGATGTGAATTTGAAATTGTCGAAAGAGTCGGTTCCGGTTCCGTTCTGCACACGGAGTGGGTTTGCCTTACGTACAGAACTTGGATTCTCTTTCGTCTCACCTGCGGTTGTATCACTCATGTATCTCATGGTCACCCCTCGGCACGTTACGGTCCAAAGTATTGGTATTGGAACACGCACGCCAATCACGGTTTACAAATTAGAATGATCAGGGCCTTTGATGATAACATACTGTACGACTATTTTTATGTTGGAAAGCTTGGGTTAACTCTGACTCACCCTGGGGTGAGTTAGCTGAGTTGCGAACTCACCCCCGACACGGGTGGAGAGAGTTGCATCAGGTGCAACCGGCGGTCACCGCATTTGGTTCGGGCAACGCTGAATGC
>Ga0307510_10006466_pt1 | contig 13974 bp, 20 predicted proteins | sample 12_EM_MG_FD_207224 | JGI IMG/M metagenome (GOLD analysis project Ga0307510, IMG submission 207224) | Populus trichocarpa ectomycorrhiza microbial communities from riparian zone in the Pacific Northwest, United States - 12_EM | ecosystem: Host-associated > Plants > Roots > Unclassified | place... | reverse complement strand
CCCGCTATCGAGCTCTGCTTGGCCGGCTGCAACCTCGCGAACGTTTCGCACAGGTCTCCGTCGACCACAGATTTCACGGGGACGTAGTAGCCCCGCCAGGCGAGGTGGTCCCTGCCGATGAGGCTAGTTTGCTCGGTGCGGATGTGCTGCTCGAGCGTCGAGATAAAGTCGACGTCTTCCTTGGACGCGAGCGGCACGAGCACCCCGATCGTGCCGTGCAGGCCCGTATACACCAGCACCTCTCGCCCACCAGCGACCATGGAGACCTTGTGGATGCTCGTGATGAGGTCTCCGACGTGAAAGTGGGCCAGGAGCTGCGTCTTGTGCGGTGCGCCCATGAAGAGGCCTTTTTCGTGCAGGATGCCTGCGCCCGTTGGGTCCTCGTCCACCTGTTCTGACAGCTTGGGGTCCAGCCTGTTCACAAAGACATTGCCGAAGCGGTCTCCCGCAGCGACTGTCGTGTAGTCGACCATGGTCGAGCACGTGATCCAGCGCGGTTGACCGTCGTCTGCGAAAACGAGTAACCGGTTTTCTGGGGCCTTGTAAACGGCGAAATAGACAGACTCCTGCATGTCCCCGACGAGAATGCGAGAGCCTTGGGTGTTGAGAGTAACGATAGTCGAGCCGAAAGTCTGACGAAGATAAACAAAGGGTTCAACAAGGACAGTGCATCGTGACTGACCTTGTTCTCAGCTTTGCGCAGCATTTTTTTCTTGCCAATATCATAGATCCTCAAAGCCTTCCCTACACCTGCAACTAATCGGCCTTGGAAAGCAAGAAGCGCAATCGGAACGTCATCTAACTCCGTCTACGGGATGTGAGCCGACGAACTCGAACGCGGGCCATCTGGCAAGAATGCCCACCTTGTGAACTAGCTCTAAATCTGCTCCGTCCTCGGTGAACTTATAAACCCGTAAGAAACCACTTGTGCAAGATCTTGGTGATAGCAGTGTGTCCTGCGCAGTGCCTACGACGAGGAGTAGTTCGTTGTTTCGTGCCTCGAAAGGCACAATGGCGAGGGAGAACGCGGCTTCGTTATTGTCCAGGTGCACAACACGAACAGTCTTGTTCTAGTACATCCGAGCAATATCATTTGATACGTTATGTGACCACGGAAAGTCAAGCGGCTCACCTCGATTGGATCAATAATACGGATGCATGAACCCCAAGTACCAGCTGGTGCCTTGGGTCGACCGAACTGCTCAAATGGAAGTTCAAGGACTTCCTCATCCACTGCCTTCTTTTGTGATCGCTGAGGTACATGTAGGTCAACATAAAAAAATATGACGTCCCTGTATAATAAGGGCTTACCAGTTCTTGCAGCTTATTGGCAGCGGCAACCTCCCCTAGTACCCTGTGATCGGACTCGATTACGTAGAAATAGGAGTTGCCAGGATGCGTCGTGAATTTACGCGGTGTAAAGGAAAGCTGAAGCGCGTCCTGCTTGAGTTTCGTGCCAAGCTTTGCAATCTGGAAGATGCTGTATGGGTAAGGTGTCAGCGACGCGTGAAAAAAAACTCGGAGACGAAGTAGCGATTCATTCAGTAGGAACAATTGGTATTAAAAGAAACTAGTTTCGACATGGATTATCCGGTCCGTTGATCTCATCGTGTAATCGCAGCGATTTCAAGGACTTCCGGAAGCGAAACTCACCGTAGAACGTTGCTCGTGATCCCGATCAGGCCCTCTGGGCACAGTTCCGCAGAAAAGCCCCAGGCATAATCGAGGGTGTCAAAAATCAGCGGTGTGAAATGCATAAGATTTTGGTGTGTGTAGTTGAGCCATGCCCTGGAGGACAGGGCAAGAATTGCAGGTTGTGATTTAACCTGCACCCGAATGAGGCGGACCGGTCGTGTACCTAGGAATCTAGAGACATGACGCAGTTAATATAAAAATATCATATATTGTCATGTGACGAGCCAGTCACCTCGTCCGCGTGTCTGTAAGTTGCCCATTCACCGGATCCAACACGGTTCTGAGAAGGACGCCAGTCTGCAACCCAATGTTGACAAACATAGTGGGCTGATTCCTGTTAATTCCAGCATCGAGCATGTCCACGATACAAATTGAGGAGGGAGGTGAGGTCAGCGCTTGTAAGCTGATTGTCTCTAGTGTGCTGTCTGGGTCTAAAGAGATGATGCGAACCGTCTGATCCTCACAACCAACGGCCTACGGGAAGGAATATCAACGGAGAACACGGTCACAGTAACGTACTTACAAGGTATGCCGTCCGCTGACGGCCCTCAGGAACTTCCCCAATGCTCAGCGCGAGGACTGTACTTCCCATTGCCTTCCGATCTTGGTATTCATTCAGCTGCCCATCCAAATCCAACTCAAAGTACACCAATTCCGCAGAACTCAGAGCTACGACGACTTGCCGCTTGTTGGTTGTCGCGGCAACGATGGTTTTGCCAGAGGGGACACGCCATTCGTTTACCCTGCGGTCTGCCAAGACGTGTCGGATGCCCTGTGGATGGACCTGTAGGAGCGCATCGTCCCCAATTTGTTGTACAGCAAGGGTAGGTGCTGAGGAAAGGAATCCCGTGTCTTGAACCTCCTCTATGTTTTCGCCAATAGACAGGACAAGAGTACCGTTCACGAAGGAAAGGATGATATAAGCGTCGTAGGTCTCTGTCAAGAGGTGAGGCCTGCCGCAGGAACACCATATGAGCAGAACTCACCATCGCTCCTCACCTTGACTGTCCAGACAGCATTGGGAATACCAGGTAAATCAGAACTCACAGTCTCCTCGACTTCAAGCCCATGTCGTAGCGTCCGGAACATACTCCGCGAACCACGACCATTGAGAGTGAAAATCTGAGGAGTATCTGAATTAGGAAGTAGATTTAAGACCTTGGAATCCAGAATTGGATTCAGGGATTCGATTTCGTCAGCTAACGCCAAATTCTCTAGCGGCCGCGGTCGGAAGTAGGCACGAGGAAGGGGATGTTGTGGTTGAGCCATGCCATAGGATGGGTAGTCTCGGGAACTGAATTCGTTCTCGTCGTCATCGTCACCAAGTTTTTGGAATTGATAGAGTTGTCTGTGTGGAACCTTCAGGCTGATGGACTAGCACCGAAGACGAAAAAAACACGCACTGGTTCCCAAACTCGGACGCGACAAAAAGAAAGCCGGATTTTAGAATGCACAGGCCTGACGCGATAGGGACCGTGTCAAAGTACTTGACTTTCAGCGCCTTGACTTCCTCCTCTTCGTGTTCAATAGTGATTTTATATAAATCTCCCTCCTCGCTTTGTAGAAGGAAGAAGAAAGCACCCTACAAGAACGCTGGTCAAAAAATAAAGAAGTGTAAGACCGCACAGACTCACCTTCATTTTGTGCATCACAGCTGCTATGATAATAATCGGTCGGCCACTGTCACTGAGTGGATGCTTCTTCCGAGGAATGGGAACGCGATGCTGAGGTGCGTCAGCGTTCCGGTAGATAATATGGTCTTCTGTGCACACAAGTACACCTGAAGGACCGTCGAATCGCTCGGAAGATGCGAGCTGACCACCTGGAACCTGTACAAGGAAGTTCGCCCTGGAGTCTGTGGGCTCGCTCCATTTTCGTACGACGTGATTGAGGCCCAAATCGAGCTCATAGTAGGTTAAAACCTAGAAAAATAGTCAAAACTCGACCTAGGGAAGATGGTCCCTGGACACACCTTGGTAGCATTGGCGGCAGCCTCGCCTGTTGGGTCTTGGTCAGCTTCTGAATAGTCAACTTCCAACGCCGCAAACATCGGGTTCTCGAAGCCAACGTCGACGCCAACGATATGGTGAACGATAGAAGAGTTTCTGTGTGCCTCCAGAGGGGAAGAAATGGTAAGGTTGGCAGCGGCATCACGGTTGAGGATATACACGAGCTTCGACTTTTCCATTGCGGCGATCATAATGGCGCGTCCCTTGGGGTCAATGGCAAGGTACTGTCCAGGAACAATCCTCCTTGCGCCCGACTTTCCGAACGTCTCTTGGTGAACCTTGACGAAGCTGCTGGTGCGAGGGTCATAATCCAGGATCACAATGCGACCAGAATCTGACCCTACAATTGCGTAGTCTGAGAAGGTTGGGGATAATGAGTGAGGGGAGAAGGTCAGATACTCACGAGGGCTTACCCTTAGTTCCTCCTGTGAGCCGAAAGGCAGCTAGGGTGCGAATAGAGCCAAAAACGTCTGTCGTAATGATTGTTGATAGCTTCCCAGTCTGAACATCGGGGCGCAGAAGCTGAAGGCGCGTGCCATGAGAGATGATGATCTCCTGCTGCCTGGCACCTGAAAAGTTGCCAACGATGGCTTGCGGTGACGCAGTTGGGGGTTGAAGGGTCAAATTGTACAAGTGCATCCGCGGCGAGCTCGAATTCACCCAAACACTCAACAGCCACGAAAAGGAAAAGGTCGAATAGACGCGTATCCTCACGTGATTTATGTGACAAATTTACAAAATAAAAAAAAACCCCCCATTCTTTGAATCAAATGATGGACAAACTACAAATACAAGAGAAACAGTGTCCAATCAACGTAGGGACGCCCATAAAACTACTAGTAACTCCAGCATCGCCCTTCGGTCGGACATAAACTACTCAAATGACGTAGCTATCCCCCATATACTTAGCACGGTTCCACGAAGCAGAGTACCAGAGGGCTCACCGGAAGAGAGGACTTCTGTCTCCCAGTTCGCAATACTTTTCCGTCATGTTATGGTCAATGCCCTCGCGGAGACACATTTCCTCCCGCTCCTTGTTGAGCGCTCTGCACTTCCACATCAAGAAGGCAGAGGCTATAATGCTACCCGGCATGCGAATGACACCTCAGCTCTCGTTCCTGCCGATGATCGAACCCATACCTCATGACAAGGCTACCGATGATGGTGCCGTGGCCCTTGTGGAATCGCGGTGGTTGGTAATACACGAATGAAGCACAGATACTGCGCCTTCACGTCACAACCCGTTTAAGCTAATTGATGCGGCGACGTACCCTCCAAGATTTCCCAACCCAATGACTGCGCCGTAAACAACCCGCCTCTTCAAATCACCACCTGCGTTTCCCCCAGCCCAGGACAAAATAATAGCGCTGGTGGAGTGCACACCAGAGGCTGCCAAGAAAGTAGCGGCATAGCCAAGTCCAGGCTTACTCGTTGTGTCGGCGATGATGTATCCGATCATAGAAACAGTGGACCCAAGGATGACAAATGGACCTCGCAAGTTCATCTTGTCGGAGAGAAACGAGACGCCCATTGTGCAGATGCCGGCGCACATGAAAGGCGGTGCTGCCATGAGTGAAGCTCCGCTAGCAGAGAAGCCTAGATCGTGTATGATGGTAGGCATGAAGAGGGCGATAGCATAGAGGGGGATCAATGTGCTGTATGATGGATAATTAGGTCACGAATATGAATGGAGGAGCAAGGGGCACAACGGACCCCAGATAGATGATTGCACCCATGTGAGTCTTCCAATCACTCAGAGCTTGCCAAATGAATTGCACACTAAAGTATGTCGGCTGGCCCCTGTAATCTTCCCTCAGTGCTTCTAGGACAAACAGCCACTCATCCTCCGTTAGGAATGTTGGCATCTCTGTATCCGGATACTGAAAGACCATTAGTAGCCGGGGCGCATGAGAGTCACCGATATACGGACATCATGCATGAAAAAATATGACACAGAGGCTATCACAATGGTCACTGTAAAGATGTCAACACACTGGCGAGGTCAACATGTGCAGACATACACAAGCCCTCGATAAGAAACTGTACAATGAGATGTCAATAATTTGTCATGTATCAAGAAGAGACAGCAACAGACAATCCACTGCCACCCATGAAGACCACCTTTTCTACGGAGATAGAGTCAGCACACTCTGCCATTCCCAAACAAAGGTTACCTTACCCTGCCAAATGTTGAATCCCATACGCGAGGAAGCCGCCGAAGCCTCCACCAAAACATGCTGCGACAGCCAAAACAGAAATACGTTTGGCTTGCATCTGGCGAGGATACCACGAAGAAATATAGTATATCAAGCCGGGTAACAGGCTTCCTTCAGCTAGTCCAAGGAAGATGCGAGCGCTATGCAAGATCAGTGATGAGGGCAATGAGACACCCAAATCCCCTCACATGACTAGACCCTGAAATGAATTTACCAAGCTCATGCATGCCATGATGGTGCCCCAAGCAACCATAAATATAGGAACTGAGGACACGATGAGCCGTATTTATCTTGCGAAGAATACAATACTCACCCCATTTGGAGGGTGGAAATAGTTTGAGAATGACGTTCCTATCAACATAGTCTTAGCAATACAGCTTCCAGTTGGTGAAATGCGAAGTCCATACGAAGGTACCTCCACCATACAGTAGGTGATCTGAAGGGCGCATATCATTTCGACCGACCATTAGACCTAAATCAAAGATCTTACAAAGAAGACCGCGGATGCAATGCTGTAGCGGAACCCGACGAGGTGAAGATCTTTCGACATCCCAGCTACCTTTGCGTTGCCTGTTTCGAGACAGGTTGGACAGTTGGCTACGGGCTTTCAACTATTAACAGTAAAACGTACCAATGTTGACTCGATCCCTTTGAATTTAGAGAACATAGGTCAAAGCGTGCCATGGCCAACAAAGATTTGCGACTCACAGATAGCTCATGAGGAAAAGCATTGAGATCCAAGGCAATATGTGAAGGTCAACTTTCCGCCAGATGAGCCTTGGGTTTATATCCTCATTCGTAGCGCATGATTCAGCTAGAGAGTTTGTGAATGATGTAGTTTGGCCTTTGAGCCCTACTCGAGAGGAATCCGATTTGGGTGATGAGATAGCTACGAGACGCATCGGGGACGATGGGGGTCAACTTGAAGATGCCGAGAGAACAAGCTGGTAAATATCTGAATCATGAGGTGCCTCGATCATATTTACCCCATTTGTTGATGCCCACATGTTTTCAACGGGGCTAGACATAGACTCTCGACACAACGAGAATAGGACGCGTTTGCATCGATGAGAAGACGTGAGACAGCGGCAATCAAGATTTGGCTTGACAGGTGAATGCAGATACGCCTAAAAAAATGAGACAGGGACTACAATGCAAATCACTACCTTCCATCCTCTTTGTGGTCGGCAAATTTTTGAGAGCCTGGCCAATTGGCTGAAATTGAGTGGGGAAAAAACGCCGATTCAACAATTTCCGTATTTTGTGCGCTTATTTCAAATTTGAACTGAGTTTTAGTAGTTATATGCCCGCTTAGAATAAGCAAAATAGACATTAAATTACAGATTGTCTGATTTTCTCGCCAATGTGTTGGAGGTTGGAGGACTTGATGCGCGTGGGGCCACCTTTGCGATAAGTGCAAGTCTCACAGTAGGTCAGCCTCCCAAGTTATGTTATTCCATCTCTTGCTGCCCAGGACTCTTGAAAGCCATTACATGCATTACATCTCAATGAGATCCGCGTGCACTTTGTTTCAGGTGAAATGGCTATGTTTAGAGGGAGGAGAGACCTGGGCAAATTCCGGGCAGGTGAGAGGACGGAAAGTACCGCTTTGCACGTAGCGCAGATCCTTGAGCTTGATCACGCACACGCGACTCCCACAAGTACGGTAATTCGCCCAAGACTAGGACACTTTTCGCGGCACCTAGGAACACGGCGGAGAACGGAAAAATTGTTACCAACTGCCGGAGGCGGTCACCTCTGTACAGTGGCGCAGGACGCACGGAAGTGAGGATACCAGCACGTACCGGCAAAAAGGTGGAGCAGGAGGATGACAGCGACCGTCATCATTCCCATTCCGAGGTTGAAATTCCCTTGGTATAGATCAGTTGTAGGGCTACCAGAACTTAGAGGAAATCCTATTCAACGGCGGGGGAAGTACAGCACGTCAGAAACAATACTGTATTGGGTGACACCTGGTGGTCCTTTAAAATGACGCCGTACCTGATCAACGAAAACAGGTTTGATTAGGGTCGGTTCGGGAACTTTTTCGGGTAGATTGTATAGCCTTTTTGTCCTTTGTGCGGAGATGTATGTATATCCGTGCTTCCATTCTCATAAGAAAATTGTTGCGGGAGAAACTCGTGATATGACACAGAAACCGACGTCGTACGAGTAACTTGAAGTCCTGATAGTATGGCAATGATACAGATTCGTATCTCCTGAACGATGAATGGTCACGTGTAGCGCGCTCTCATGACTTTGTGACTAGTGTAGTAAGTACTACGATAGTCCTGATCGCGCCTTTAAAGTTTGTAAAACACAGTAACTCTCAGTTGCGGTAGGTTGTGATCTGTACTCCTTTGGGCATACAGCTAGGTTCAATCAAAAAATAAGGAGTCAACCTGGATCGAGTTGATCGAGTTACCAACTCAACTACGGTGTCAGACAGCATAAATCGACAAATATGCCAGCGCCCGAACTATTTTTTTTAGTGGAAATGGACACCGGAACCATGATCAGGGGGTCTGAGTACGTCACTGGGCCCTACATGGAGAGCGTCCCTCAGCCATTATCCAAAATCGTCCTTCCTGAATGTTTCCCACCCTTTTTGGGTTTGGTTTGGACTCTTGCCACATGGGACATAGCACCTATCGCTGTAACAGACATAGTTCAATCAAGACATGAATTGAAGGCAAACAAGTCAAGATCCCGAGCGGTCAAGGCCAAACATTCGTTGGGGGTAGATCACGTCACGGTGGATATCTCGATATGGCGACGGCGAACACCGCTTATAAGCACAGTACTAGTGGACTCATTAGACCCAACTCCCATATATTTGAGAATAAATATCTACCCTATGACTTGCGGGCAGTTCCGTCTACTCCGAATATTTCCATGAAACCCAAAATGATACAAACATTCAAATAACATAGCTGAAAACGGGTTCTTAGTAGGCCCGGGTCCATAGATAGGAGGGAAGATGCCTACCGGAAGAGAGGGCTGGCATCTCCCAGTTCGGTGTATCTATCTCGCATGTTCTCGTCAACGCCCTCGCGTTTGCACCGCGCCTCCTTCTCCTTGTTAAGTGCTCTATACTTCCACATCAGGATGGAGCTGCAGATGATACTACCAATTACAGAGATGGCTCCTAAGCGTTTCGCTCGCATTGATAGGCAAGTACGTACCTCATGCCGAGCCAGCCTAAGTTTGTGCCGTGGCCCTTATGGAATCGTGGAGGTTGGTAATATATGTATGAGGAACAGATACTGCGGCTTCACGTTACAACCCATCTAGCGCAAAGGATCGCGACGTACCCTCCAAGGTTTCCGAAACCAATAATAATAGCCAGACTAACTCCCCTCTTCAGATCTCCCCCCGCGTTTCCCCCAACCCAGGCTATATTAACAGCAATGGTGGAGAACACGCCAGAGGCAGCGATGATAGCAGCAACATAGCCAGGCCCTGGTTCGCTCGTTACATAGGCGATGGTGTATCCGATGATCGAAACAACAGCTCCAAGCACGACAAACGGACCCCGCAAGTTCATCTTGTCAGAGTAGATGCCGACGACAATTGTTGAAATGCAGCCGCACGCAAAAGGTGGGATTGACATAAGCTGAGCTTGCACAGCTGTGAAGCCCAGGTCATTGATGATAGTAGGTGTGAAGAGAGCAACACAATAGGCAGGAATCGTAAGACTGCATATACGACAGGTTACATGCCGCATACCAATGATTACAAGAATGGCCTACCACATATAGTTAAGAACCTGCAAGTAGGTCTTCCAATCGGCAAGAGCCTGCCAGATGAATTTCGCACTAAAGTGGGTCGCCTGGCCATTCGAGTCTTCTCTCAACGTCCTGACGACAAACCGTCGCTCATCCTCTGTGAGGAAAGTAGCGGTTTCTGGATACTAAGCCAACATTAGCTAGGAGTGGGCCGGTCACAAGAATACGAACATCATGCATGAAAAGATACGCGAGCAGGGCTATGACGACGGTCGCTAGTAGATGTCAGCATATTTGTTAAACTAAGAAATGATAGCACACCTAGGCCTTCGATGAGGAACTGCACAATATCAGATCAGGACCAAGTCAGGACGAAGAAACACAAGAACATACGATCCACTGCCAGCCATGGAGACCAGCCTTCCTGTAAATATCGAAATCAGTGGATACGAGCATCGTCTGGCCACGGTGACTTACCCTTCCAAGTGTTCGATTCCGTAAGTAAGAATGCCGCCGAACGCTCCAGCAATAGTCGCAGCGGAGAAGAAAATGGCGATACGTTTGGCTTGCATCTGACGAGGGTACCAGAGTGAAATATAATACGTCACGCCGGGAAATAGCCCTCCTTCGGTTAACCCGAGAAATATGCGAGCGCTACACAAGATGAGAGAGGAGATAATAGCGAATAAAAGTCGAGTCTCTCACATGAGGAGGCCCTCGTATGTATCCACCAAAGACATGAGTGTCATAACCGTGCCCCAGGCTATCATGATCGCAGGGACTGAAGACATAGCGTGAGAGATGTCCTCGTCTGGAGAGAAGGACACAAACTCCATCGGGACGGCCTAAACACCTTGAGGAGGATGTTCCTTTCCATAGTGTTAGCGCAGCAATTAGAAGGTGTGATGAAGTCATACGAAGGTAAGTCTACGAGACAATATGGTATCTGGCATCTGCGTCACACGAACTCCACACTGGGCACAAGAAAATCAAGGTCTTACAAAGAAGACTGCGACTGCAGTGTTGTAGCGTAGGCCGGCGAGGTGAAGGTCTTTCGCCATCCCGGCTACTTTTGCGTAACCTGCTCGTCGGGTTGGACACTGGCAACAAGTCTTATTCGTGACGCAGAAGACCTACCGATATTAGCCCTATCCCTTCGGGTTTAAATTGAATGGGTCAATGATGGGCGCAAACCACATAGATTCCCCACTTACAGAAACGACATAAGATAAAGCAAGGTGACACAAGGCAAGAGGTGGATGTCCAAGGTCCGCCAGATGCGTCTTTTCTCGCCTTCTTCGAACATCTGGGCACTGCCCCTTTTCGAGAACGTGGACAAGACGCCCCAGCCTCTGAGCTCTTCCTTAGTAGACCAGGTATCAGGCATGGCGTGTGTAGGTGGTGAGGAAAAGATGGAGGATGTAGCCTCTGGCTCCGTCAATACCACTCTCGCTCCACTTATATACGCACACTGCTAAAGAACCTCACCTCAACTCAGGTCTTGCTTGATGACCATTTAGGTGTTTCAGAAGGGGGAAGAAACGCTAGTGGCACAGTCGCCTGAACACGACACAGAGGTGCATACGAACATGGACAGAGCCTATAGTACAAAGAAGGTCATTGCACGGACGAGACCACATCCGGTATATCGATTGAGATCCAGACGCGCTTCTACATGGATTCACCATGTGCACACGAACGGCTCCATAAATAACAACGGAAAAATTATGGTTTGCGCCGTGCGCAGCGTTCTGGTCGACAATGCCGCGACAAGTCTCGACAAGGACAACCCATTTGGAAAAGACTGCCCAGGACGAGTAATGACGGAATTCGATCAGGCTGGAGGGCGCATAGACTCGGAGTGGAGGTGGAGTCAAGTGGGGTGCTGCTAACAAGGTGATAAACTTGGGGCGGTTAAACTTGAGGCGGTTGAGACCCGGACTCCGGATGACTTGTTGATTAACGTTGATTACCTTGATTGATGGACGAGTTGCGATGATGTTTTGATGCTATAATTTGATGCCTTTGTTAGTAATGAGATTTTTTTTCTCGTTTGGTGTCCCTGTGAACAGCACGTGCCTCGGCGTGGCGTGGCTTTTCCACTGTCCATTCCCTCGATTTTGATAACAGTCGATCTCCTAGCGACATCCACGTTATGGAGATGCAGAGTGATCCACAGGCATCTCAAGAGCCTCCAAGTCTTGTCCTACGACTCGCTGGTCCTTCAACAACCAAAGCCGGGTAGGTCGGCACACGTCACAATCCCAACAACGCTCTCCCAGGCTCATGAAGCATCACGCGCCACTGTAGCCTTTCAACAGAGCAGAGTGAAATCAATCGCATTATAGCGGATGCATCCAAGGGTTCCAAATTTTATGAGGTTCATCTCCAAGGCCCCCTATCACAGCGCCCCCACTTACGGCCCACCTTTCAACATCCAGAATGAGAAGCGGAAAGACAAGGAAGTGACCGCCCGCATAGAGCGCATTCTTAAGCTTCGAAGCCAGTCCACGAAAGGGGTCGACATGGGTGCGCGCACGATATACAATTCCACGCCCTCTGCTGGTGATGAACACCTCTTACTTAGGCAAAGTGGAACAGAAAGTCGATCATCTCGTGCGCGTCTCCTATTACACGATCGTACAACTCCATGGGTCTGAGCGTGGCTTCTTTTAGCTAGAGGCGATTGAACGGGAGCGAGATCTAACACAGTTCATCGTTCACGTTGACATGGACGCATTCTACGCGAACGTGGAGCTACTCGACAATCCTAGCTTGGCGGGGAAGGCATTTGGGGTACGCCCCGTCTTCATCGGATCACGGATCCTACTTACTGACTACCATAGGTAGGTCATGGGGTACTGACTACCGCATCCTATGAGGCTCGAACGTACGGCGTACGTTCTGGGATGCCCGGTAAGACCAGTGATGTTCAGAGTACAATAAGTGCTAACCTTACCAAGGATACATCGCACAAAAACTCTGTCCCGACCTTATATTTGTGGATCTTCATATGTCGCGCTATAGCGAAGTGTCGAAACGAATAATGGCCATTTTCAAGCAATACGATCCCAACATGCTTGGAGCAAGCGTCGATGAAGCATATATAAAGTATGTATTTTCCCCGAGCGCCCTCCAAGAGGCAAGGGGGATATTGTTCTGATAGCTTTACTTCCGTCTCAGTATCACTGAGTATTGCGTACAACACAACTTGGATCCGGACGAATGCGTACGGCGGATGCGTCAGCGGGTTTTTGACGAGACCAAGCTGACAGTCAGCGCGGGTATTGCAGCTAATAAGGTATGCTTCAATTGTCTTCGTACCAACTCCCGATGTCCATCGTCGCTTTCTAGATGTTAGCCAAGGTAGTATCTCCGCCTATCAATCGTACCCCGGTCTTACTTTGCACGCTGTTTGGCCCAGATATGTTCTGACAAGGTGCTTTTCTCGACAGTCAGTCTTCTGACACGAACTTACCTTTCGGTCTAGAATAAGCCAAACGGGCAGTTTCACCTGCCTCATACGTCCGAAGCGATCAAGGACTTCATGCGGGACCTGCCCATTCGCAAGATTCCAGGAATTGGCCGGGTCAGCGAGCGCTTGTTGGACTCTATTGGGGTGACGGTTTGTTACTGTCTTTATCGTGAGTTGAATTTCGCTCATTCCCCACATTCGACGTATATTCAGACATGCGGCGACATCTTCAAGTGCCGCGGCGTACTATCGTTACTGGATAAACAATTCGGCTTGCGCTCAATGCTTCGGATACACCTAGGCATCGCGTCCAACGTCGTCCAGCCGTGGGCACGGGAAGAGAAGAAAAGTATAGGATCAGAAAGGTCTTCGGTACCCTTTCACACGATGACCATTCGCTAATGCTCCACCAGAACATTCAAGGCTACTTCTGAGAAGGAAAAAATCTTGCAGAAGCTCGAGGACATCGCGGCCGAACTCGAGGACGACATGGAAAGTGGGGGATGGACGGGCCGGACCATCACGTTGAAGTACAAACTCGATACGTACGAGGTGTTTACCCGAGCCAAATCATTCAATCGGTGGATCAAGACGAAGGCTGAGCTGTACGAGGCCGGCAAAGAACTCCTTCAACCCGAATGGCCGCTTTGCCTTCGTCTAATCGGACTCCGAGTCACGAAGCTCAAAGACCTCCGAAAGAAAGAGAGCGGTATCGGAAAGGTCTGGCGTTCCTTCTCTCGCGGTCGCTTTCCCAGTGCATACTGGGGCTGACATATCATCTCCCGTAGTTCTTCGAGCCGCTTCCTGATTCTCCATCCAAGAAAGGTCGCGCCTACGACAGTGACGATGGT
>Ga0307510_10006464_pt1 | contig 13975 bp, 5 predicted proteins | sample 12_EM_MG_FD_207224 | JGI IMG/M metagenome (GOLD analysis project Ga0307510, IMG submission 207224) | Populus trichocarpa ectomycorrhiza microbial communities from riparian zone in the Pacific Northwest, United States - 12_EM | ecosystem: Host-associated > Plants > Roots > Unclassified | place... | reverse complement strand
AAAAAAAAAAAAGCAAAGTTGGAAAAAAAAGGAAAGCAATTTTGGAAAAAAAAGAGAAAAAAAAACAAAAAAAAAAGAGGGAAAGTTGGGGAAAAAAAATGAAAAAATGCAAAAAAAAAGATAGAGGAAAAAAGCATTGTGGATTACTATTGTAATCCACAGTGATTTAGGTGTGGAGAAACAGTGATTTCCCCACACCATTTAGATATTGTTAATAAAGTATTCAATATACATCATAAACCAAATATTATAATATTGGTCTTTCATTTTCTAGAGTGAAAATAATAAAAATAAACATACCATAATAGATTTTAAGTAAAAGTCTTTTTTATTTATAAATGCTATTTTACTTTTTCATTCTTCAAATTTTATTAATATTTAAAAATCCTCTCCTTTTTATTTACATATATGACAAAGCACATGTTTGTTATCTTGTAAGTTTTTTATTAACTATCATTATTTAAAGATCATAGCACTACATGATGCAAACATGTCATTTTCCATAATAATAATAATAATAATAATAATTAGATTTCACACATAATAATGTACAAGAATTATTTAATTTATATTACTATTTTTTTATTGTTTCCCTTTATATTTTATTAGCTTGATAAAGGACCAAATTAATTAAAAACTAGACATTTTTAATTAAACTTTTGATAAGCTTGAGAAGCTAATACATCAAGAGAATAGCTCGATTTGCCTATTTACAGTAGTCGAATTGTTTGGACTTGAAGTATTTTGAACACGTAACATTATAGCTTACACTTATTGAATTACTCCTCATGTGCAGACTTGAAATCTTTTGAATTCATGACATCATGGGTGATATTTCTTGAATTATTAAGGAGTTTTATTGATATAGCTAGCTCATGAGATATGTACCCTAATCTAGGTCTTCATTATCTTGAACACAATTTCTTGACTCTTTAAAACAAAGATATGAGAAAGGGCTTCCTGAAGTTTAGATTTGAAACAAGTAAGGTTAGCTTCAATTTTTTCTTTTGAAGTCCGGAAAGCAAATTGATATGTTATAATTGGAGTTGTTGATTAGCAGCTTATTGAGTTTACCAAAACACATACACGTAGTGAAAATAGTAACAAAATATCAATTTACCCCTTAAATAATATCACGTATATTTTTTTACGCTAATTTTATAAATTTATTCAATCAAGTCCTTACTTGATTGTTTCTAGGTTTAGAATTGTAATACACTGTATTAATTATATTCTAGTCCTTAATTTCTAAAATTTATTTACAATCATGTCATACTTGATTAATCATCTCATTTTAATTTCTGACTAATGGTTCTTATATGTGTGGTCATTAGGTTTCCTAATAAGTTGATCAAAATAAAAATCATAATCCTAAATAAAATAAGATTAAATAAATTAAATAATTTAATTTATTATAAATTCAATAATTAATTTATTTATATTTAAAGATTAAGTACAATGTCTAACAACCTGTCATGATCCTCCAAATATTAGAAAAGTCATAAATGGTTTGACTTAACCTTTCAGTGACTAGTTTCTTGGTACAATTATTATCCATTCATCAAGAATGTTCTAATTTAGATATTATAGCATAAAGTATGTCTGTTTTGTCAAACCATGTTAGTTTTCAACATTATAGTCATTAATTATTTGAATAAAATTTTGAAACTCTTTTCAAAACTTATTTCATCTTGGCCAAAGATTTCACAATCAATACTACTTTAGAACAAATGAAACATTTTCTCTAATCCTTTTAAGGCGATGAATCTTCTATTGATTACTCAAATACCTTTATATAGTTTATGCTACACCTAATATATGCATGTTTGTTACCCTTAATCAGGACAATGTATGGTTAGAATCAAAACATAACACTTCCTATATAAAATAACTTAGTGATCTCAAGTCTAAGGATCGCTTACACAACTATCACAATAGTCTTTCCATAGACATAAGTGATCTCTCCATATGAAATTTTCTTGGGGGCTAGTTCAATATGCATGTCATCTGACAAGCACCTGCATTTTAGTTTCAGGTATCTCTCATACCACATTTTATGAGAGCAATCGCCTCCTTTCATGAAGGAACATAATATGCACTGGCTTCAACAGCTCTAATTAATGTCCAATTTTAATAGAACATTGAACATGAACATTTAGGAACAATGCTTTGATGCAATATGAATCCCATAATTATAACAACTTTATAATTTCTTTTGCAAAATATTTTTGTCACATGTATTTTATCTTTACTCTAGATTTATTAATTAAATATTAGATTCATTAATCAAATATAAATGAATATTACAGATAAATAAATCCTTTATTAATAATAAATATGTTTTACATAAATAAAATCGATGCAATGTATAACCAATCGATTGGCTACATGACATATTCACTAACAGAGATCGGATGTGAATGTTGAGATTGGAACCAAGTAGTTACAACATGCTTGACTTTGTTCGAAACTTGGCTCACCATTTAAGGGGTGTTTGGGATTGCGATTGGACTACGTTTCTAAAAAGATTTGATTTTTTTAGCTTTAAATTAATTTTTTATGTGTTTTTTGGATTGTTTTAATATGCTGATGTCTAAAATAATTTTTTTTAATGTAAAATCATTATTTTAATACATTTCCAAGCAAAAAATATTTTGAATAACAACCCCTACCACACTTCCAAATAGGCACTAACTTTAATATCTCTTTCCGAGGCTAGAGAGTAGTTTATGACTTAATTTTTATCATGAACAATGACATACTACTAGCATAAGATCTATGGGACTAAAATGGTTGATACGAAATGTAGAGAATGAGGAATTGGTTTTAAAGGTCTTTTATTGTTTCAATAATTCTAATCCTTTTAAAAAAATTTGAGGAATGATTTTAGTAACATGTGAAAAATAAATCCGCCAATGATTTATAAACCATACAAGGCGCGTGTTTGAGCAATTTTAATATAAAAACAATAAACCATAAATGAAAAAAGGCGTTGTACTAGGCTTGCTGGTAATTAAGATAATTGAATTCTTTGGGTTGATAATTTTGGAAATTATTTTTTAAAATTTAAGGATTTTAATTCTAATCTTAAAAAGTTAAAAACTTTTAAAATTTTATTTTTTGAAAAAACAATCATCGACGAGTTATTTTTGTCTTAATTATGAGTTACTTCAATAGAATTTGTATCCATTAAAATAAACTTATAAAATTGTCTAATTTTTTATAGATATTATAGGAAAAGGTGGAATTGAGGAGAAAATATGTGAAGAATAATCTTTCCAAAACCTCATTACAGTGTTCTCGTTTTATTAGGCAAATATAAAGAAACTAATTTCTTGATTTATAATGATTAGCATGTTTTTTTCTTGGAGTTCGAGGGAAATTAAGAGTTGAAGGTGTCCTTCGAGGTTGAATTGGTAAGGGTGTTTGAAAGGCCTAGTAATAATTTTTTGGCGATGTTTCTAAACAAGATGATTTTGAAAAGATAGAAAATTGATTGGCAAATGTAAAAGCTAGCCTTACATATGGAAGTCTAACCCTTCTTGAAATTTCTTGATTATTAAAAGTTGCAATTTGAAGTGTTTTTTATGGGGTAAGAGCATAAAACTCTTTAGATTTCTTTACAATAGTACTTATTTCTTCCTAAATTATATGGAAAGAAATTATGGTAATAAACTAGTTTCTTCTTTTATATATTCAATTTCCAGGATGGCTTGTAATCTAGCAAATATTTATTTTAAAACAATACTTTAAACATTATTTTATATTTTATAGACTGATAGTCTATTCATAAAAGAAATCTTTTGAGAAATAAATCATATTAAAAAGAGGAAATATATAAAACAATTAACAAAACCTCTTTTTATATATATATATTACTATTTATTCAAGGTCCTAGGCTTTTTTGTCCTGAGAATACCTATGTAACCAATGTTAGAGGCATCAATTTCTATAATGAGAAAGGCATTTGAGTAAGGAATTCCGAAACGTAGGAGGCTCTTAACTCTATTTTTAAGAAATCTAACAATTTCAGTCATTTGAAAGGTCCACACAAGAGGATTCTTCCTAAGATGTTTGTATAAGGGTTAACATATTGACCTAAGATTAGGGAAAAAGTTTACAACATTGTTGAGGCATCCAAGCCTTTGAAGTTGAGTTTTATCATTGATTTTATTTGGAGATTTATCAGCAAATTCAATTGACCTACTGATAGGAGTTATTAATCTTTGATGTATCTCATATCCTACAAATCTTATCTTTATTGGACATGATTTCATCTTTGATGCTAAAATAACTAATCATTTTTTTTAATTATATAAAAGAATTTTTTGTAAGTGATTAAAGTGTTCAGTAAATGATTTTGAAAATATTAATATGTCATTTATCTATATTATTAAAAAATTTATAATAAAGATTAAAGATGTCATTGATTATTTTATTTGAAATTTCAAAGAAGAATTTTAGTCTAAAAGACGTCACATTCTATTCATAATGTCCAAATAGAACAATGAATGTTGTTTTATATCGATCTTTTTTGTCTATTTAACTTTGCCAAAATCATGTATTCATGTCAAATTTTGAAGAAAAAAAATGTGTTGTAAAGTCTTTTGATTAAATCTTGTTTATTAGGTATTGAATATCTGATAAATTAAAATACCTTATTAAGAGGTTTGTAATTTATGACAAGTCTTTGTTCATCTTGTTCTATTTCCATTTGGTTTTGAACATAAATGGTTGTACAAGACCAAGGTGACCTAACCTTTTTTTAAGTAATTCATCGATTTTCTTTTTACAATACTTGACTTGTTCTTGATTCATTTAAGTTGAGCTTGATTTTGTTCGAATTTTTCTTCCATCAAAATCTTTTTTGTAGGGTAATTAAACTTTATGCCTTTTTTATTCCAAAATCCATTAGGTAGGCCTTAACAAATGTTTTTTAAAAATAATTCTTGAAATTTGTTAATTTTCTCATGATTTTGTAAGATTTTAGTATCTTTTTCTATTTTTTTTATAGTATACTTCTTGATTTAATGAATGTAAATATCTTTTTGTATTATAAAAATATATTTGTAAATTGATTTATTTAAAAAAAAATTTTGTTTATATTGGTCTTGGGGTCATAACAAATCTGAAGATTATCTCTTGGTCAAATATTTTTTTTTAATTCTTTGACTATCTACCTTGAAAGGATAGATTTGAGTTAAAATGAGGATTTCTAAAATGACTTGTTGAATCATATCTGTAACAAGCATAAATATATTTTTAAAATAAACCCTTTGATTGCATATATTTATTTTAGATAATTTGAAGTCTTTTACCACAAGAGCCATTTAGGGTTTATGTTATTTTTCAAAAAACATTATTGGCACTAATCTTTCTTAAATACAATTTTGATCAGCTTTAGAGTCTACTAGGACGATTGTTTTGACTTTGTATGTATCATTAATGACTAAGGTTATTTCAATATACAATTTTTTAAATTCTATCTTTATTATAGTATTTGTAAATTTTTGATATGAAATATGTGTAACAACATTATCTTAAGATGTCGGTGGTAGATCTTGGGTTGCAAAATCAGCTTAGGATGAGAAGTCTTAGTTTTCTATGAGATAATCTAAGTTGAATCTCAGTATGATCATTTTTCAGTTATATTAATTCTTCTTTGATTTTTTTATTTCATGTTGCAAAACTTGAATTGTTGTTGGGTTCTATTGTTGAGAAATTGATTGAGTATTTGTTATAGGTTGAAAGGTTTAACCTCTTTTTACTTTTTTTCATTTAAAACCAAATATTTTAGTTCGAATAAATATACTTGCTTGATTTCAAGATCTTAAATTTAATCAATAACTTTAATATTAAATGTTTTTCTTATGTCATGTCATTTATTATTTATTTATAAGGTCAGGTACAAACAATTGTATTATAAATAGTTATGTCAAATACTTCTTGATCACTTTAAGCATGTTGTTGCTACGAAAAAAAGGATACTCTTGTTTCTAGATTTAAAGCCTCAAAACAACACATTATGGAGTTGGGTTCACTAAAATTTTATATCTAATTCTTATCTTTCAAATAACCTAAACTTGTTGTATTTAGATTTATATAACTCCGAATATAGGATAGAAACCGAAACAGGGTTTGGACTGCAATGAGTTTTTGAACATATTTGAACTTCTCCATTTCTACCATGTTTTGAACTTTAAAATGGCAAAATGGGGTTTTGAACTCTTTATAAATTTTTTAGGTCTACATCTTAACTTTCCAACAAGCTAAAAACCAAATAGTATTCTAGTTTGACCAGATTAGACTTCCTCTTTCAAATCAAGTCTTTCTTAGTGTATATTTTTTATTTATTTTTTAGCATCATTTTCTTATGCCTTCATCTATCCATCCTCTCTAAATCTGGCCTTCTTTTATAGATCTGAATGAAGGACCTAGAACTCCTTCTCTTTGTAAGATTATGACTCTTTATTCTTTAACAACAATCTTGGTCATCCAACTTTCCATATATTTCATGTTAGCTAGTTATTTATGTCTTATGTGTGTAACAAGATTCAAGGTGTGTTTTTTTTATGGATTTGATATGGTTGGTACTAGTATATTGGATTGTGCTCCGTAGCGGGTCAATATAATTTTTTTTAAATGTTAAAAAATATTAAAAGTATAGAGAATATTTTAAGTTCCTTGGGTCTGACAGTCATGGCAGACCCAAGATCCTTGGGTCTGGCCGAAATGCCAGACCTAAGAGACTTGGGTCTAACGTCACTACTAGATCCAAGTTCCTTAGGTATGACATCCCCTTTCAAACCCAAGTAACTTGAGTCTGACGCCCCTGCCAGACCCAAGTTTCTTAGGTGTGGCCGTGTCAAACCCATGTGTAACCTTATTAGTATTTTTTCCAATAGTAATAATATTGTTTAACAAATTTATTAATAATTGTATAAATAAGAATAATAATAATAAAACTCACTTCTTGGGTATGACATCCCTTTCTAGACCCAAGTAACTTGGATCTAGCGCCCCTGGCAGACCCTAGCTCCTAAGGTTTGGCCATGCCACACCCAAGTTTCTTGGGTCTGGTGCCCCTATCAAACCCAAGTTTCTTGGGTATAGCATCCCTTTCCAGACCTAAGTAACTTAGGTCTAGCGCCCTTACCAAACCCAAGTTTCTCGAGTATGGCATCCCCTGCCAAACCCTAGTTTCTGGGGTGTGATTGTGCCAAACCTAGATCATATTACTATTTTTTTTTCCAATAGTTTATGTAAACCCCGGGAAAATAAGGTTGCGTAAATTGCAAACTAACTAAATGGAAATAAAGGGAAGAAATTCATGCACGATGTTAAATAAAATAGGAAATCAGGAATTTTTGGGATATAAATTTCCGGGTGAAATATTTCGAGACATTATAAATTAACTCAGAATGTTGAGGATTGGATAAAAATTAAGAAAAATAAGCTAAACTAAAAGTTCTGGGGTGGAGTTATAAGAAATAAAAAGCGGTATAGCTTGATTATAAGAAGAAAATAAAAAGATGTGAGGGCAAAAATAATACACTTAAAGGAAATGGGGCCTAAGTACAAATAAGAGTAATTATAGAGTATAAATACTCCTCTCCTCACCAAAAATCTGCAGCAACCAAAAGGAAAGGAAAGAGGGTGTTTTTGTATCCATTCTTGCAAAATCAAGAGAGAAACACCAAAATTTCAAGAACTCATCCAATAGTAAGGGTTTATAGATGGCGTAAACACTTGTGGGCAAGGGATTAACAAGAAAATTTGAACAAGAAGAGAATGAGGAGGGTTGGCTGTCATTATAAAAAAAGGAAGGAGGGAGTCGAAAATCTTCAACTGTTTGAAGATCGAAACTTTAATTCTTACCGGGTAGGTGTTCTAACATGATCTTATAATTCATTTCAAATTCGATTATGAATTGATGCCTTGATATTAAATTATAGATTAGGGTTCTTAGACTTGAATTGAGGAAAAAATATTAGTTGTTAAAATTAAGTTAATTCATGTATGTTATGTGATTGGAGGCGTGAAACCATGATAATTTACCAAAAAAATGTAGTTTGTGAATGTTATGTGTGAATAGAAGGGGGTGACGAATCTGGACAGGCTCGTCTTCTGACTTTAGGTAAGATTTTGGGAAGAAGGATGAGGGAATTAGAATCGAGTTCCCTATAGAAATTGTAGTTTTGGATGTTAGTTAACTAAGAAAATTGGTCTTGCTCAATTTGGAGCTGTAGAACTCTAGTTATGGGTCACCAACCGAGACTGAGTCGTGACTGACTCTTCAGGGCAGTAGGACTGATTAGTTAATGAGCAATTTTAACTATCTTAGAGGCAAAAATGAGTTCTCCTTCCTTCAGAGGACTTGTAGCCTCGTGTGTTAGCTTTTCAATGAGATCAATCTCGCTTGAAATGGAGTTCTAGAACTCTATATATAGTTAAAAATCTAAAAAAAGGTCGGAATGCGACCTCTGAAGACAATAACTGTTCAAAAACAAAACAGTAACAGTTCAATACAGTAACAGTCCAAGACAGTAACGATTTAAAAACAAAAACAGTAACAGTTCAATATAGTAACAGTTCAAGACAGTAACGGTTCAAAACAGTAACGGTTCAATACAGTAACAGTTCAAATATAAAGAAAAGAATGATAACCATGGTTGGATAAAGAATGACGATATTAATAGATGAAATGAGAGAACAAAAAATATAAGGAAAGGAATAATTGAAAGAAAGACCTGTATTGGCTGTTAATATGGTTATTATGAAATGTATCATTGAATGAGGATAACTTATGAGATTATGCATGTGATTACCAGGAGGGACCACAGGCGTTGTGCAGCGGCAGCGGCAGCAGCATGAGAGCACGAGTAGAGCTTTTACTGCAGGTAGGTGATCCGCACCTATACTTTCTAGTTAAACTTCATGATTTAATATGTTATAGATGTGAAATATGAACTACCGAATGTTGGATATTATGTGAAAGGAGGAAAGTTTGCGTAATGATGTCGATATTTTAGATAGTTATCTGAATGTATATGTATTCAAGGTGAAAGGTTGTTGTGTGAATTGCTAAGTGATGAAATTATCGCTGACAAAAGAAATATGAGAAGTGTGATATAGTGTGTGGACTAGCATACATTTAGTGTATGTTAGGATCCCGGGTAAGCGGATCGCCATGTTTGGACTAGCATACATTTAGTGTATGTTAGGACCCCGGGTAAGGGGATCACTATGTTTTGACTAGCATACATTAAGTGTATGTTATGATCCCGGGTAAGGGGATCACCATGTATTGGCTAGCATACATTTAGTGTATGTTAGGATCCCGGGTAAGGGGATCACCTTGCATCGACTCCTACGGCGTGATGATGATACTAGTGAAATTGGTGTCAGTAATGTGTTAAGCAGAAGTAATCATGGTTGATCTTATGAAATCTTGAATGGAGGCTGATAATGGAAGAGGAAACAGTTTTTAGTAGTTGAATGAGAAGGAGTTTCTAATGAAAACCAGAAGGGAGAAGTGAACAAAATATGAATGCATGTTGCCCTTTTAAATTGTTAGATATTTGTGTTGTTATATTTATTGTGATATTCATGTTTCAATAATATGTATTTTGTTTCAGGACCATCGCATGCACGACAGGAGTAGATCCTAGCTTATGTTCACTTTTTATAATCTAGGTTCTGGGAGTATACCCTTGTATTTTGTAAACACGGAACCATTTGTATAACTTAATTTGTATAATTAATATTTAAACTTGATTAGATGAACTTAACTCTATAGTTCATATAATCATGTTCCATGTATGTGTATTTATATTTTTTTTATCCATCCATAATGATATTTGTTATATAATGTATATCACAAATATTGTGGTTGATATGTATGATGATGTTTGTGGGATTGAGACCTAGGATGATTGGGTCGTAATTGAGTTAGGAGATGCGTATTATTAGAAGTGTAAACAGGTTAAATGTCAATAACTTGGGACCTTCGGTATAAGGGAGACTTCGTCGAAATTTCGGTAAACTTTAATATGAACATCATGTGTATATATATATAGAAAAAAAAATTAATTTCTCTGTTTTTCGGTTGACATGAAATTGTTATTTTTATCCCGGTAGGGATGTTACAAATAATATATTTTTTTCAAATTTATTAATAATTATATAAATAAAATTAACAATAATAAAAAGAATAACAACAACAACAACAATAATAATTTTTAATTTTACCATTCAAATCAAATTTATGGTTTCTCTTCAATAGTAATAATATTTTTTCAAATTTATTAATAATAATGAAAATAATAATATTTATAATATTAATAATAATATTAAACATGCTTGACCCAAGTTTTTACAACAACAACAACAACAACAATAATAATAATAAGACTCACTATGTGGGTATAACATCCCCTTCCAGACTCAATTAACTTAGATCTAGCGCCCCTGCCAGACCCTAGCTCCTAGGGTTCAGCCGTGCCATATCCAAGTTCTTGGGGTCTAGCTGAGCCAAACCTAAGTTCTTTAGATCTGACATCACCTTCTAGATCCAAGTAACTTGGGTCTGGCGCCCCTACTAGACCCAACTTCTTTGGGTATAACATCCCCTGCCAGACCCAATTAACATGGATCTAGCGCCCCTACCATACCTATGACGTCTAGGTCTGCTAGCCTTTCCAGACCCAAGGCACAAGGGTCTAGCAGCCATGCTTGACCCGAATGCTTAGGCTCTAGCTGTTTTGCTAGACCCGAGCACCTAAGGTCTGACAGACATACATGACCCCCATGTCATGTGTCTGGCAGCCATGTCATTTCCCAATGCCTGGGGTCGGGTAACAATGTCTTGCCCTGGCACCTGGGTCTGGCAGCTTTGTCATGCCTCAACATCTGCTGCTAACCTAAGGCGCTTGGGTGGGGCAACCATGCAGAAACAATAAAAACACCCCTACATGCAACTTTGTTTTTGTTGAAACCCAAGGGTAATTTCGTATTTGAACTCTTTCAATAAAATAAAAAGATAATGAAGCCCCTCAACATAGACATATAATTTCCCTTCCTTTTGGGGTATGAATGTATCTTCACTGTTTATTTTTCTTGAAAAGAAAAAAGAAGCCCCCAACCCAAAGGTTAAAATTTTGTACCCTGAAGGGCTAATCAATATCTATACCACAGGTCCCCAATCATTCTTTCAATGTCAAATGTATCTCATGAAAAAGACAATCCCACCCCTAACTGCATGCCTAACAAGTTTCTTTGGCAACAACAATTACATCATTACACTACTCCAATCTACAGTGGTCTGTGTCTTGGTGAATAGTAAAAGGGTAAATAGTGAAATATTGATCTCCTTTAGTATATTGTATAACAAACGACAAATAATGGTGTTTTTGGCTTCAACCTATAGATATTGTTAAGGAGTAGTGACTATGTTTTTGTGGTGGTTAAATGTATAAAGTTGCAACAATGACAATGGTTGAGTAGAGAGGAGTCCTTTTATGGTTTTGTATAACAATTGCATGGGTATTTAGGGTGTATTTTTGGCATGTTTTTATTGTAAAAAAATAAAAGGATGTGGAATCTATATTTTTTTGGATGAATGTTCAACAAAACAAAGGACGACATGATGCATTTTTTTTTGCATGTTTGTACAAGGTAATGCGATCTAAACTACACCAAATGATTCATTACATATGTCAATTGGACTTATTACAAATTCAAGACCTAAGAAGGTAAAAGAGGAATTCAATGGGTTAATTTAAGATATTTTGGCCTTATTCTTACAAGACTTACAGATTCAACTTATTTCCATACTTACAAGCGGATTGGGCTTATTTTTTCTAATGTATAGTCTTACAATAACAAGTATAATTTTCAATACAACCATTGGATCAAGTTGAAATTTCACCAAAAGTTTTTAGAGGTCTTATTTTATATTATGTTAAAATTCCATGTCAATCAAACATTGAAAATGCCTTGTGATGAGGTCTAGAAGATATTATACAAGAATTGTATTAGTTTCCTAGTTGATTTATAATTATTTTTCCTATTTTATTGAGACCTTTTTTTTTATTTTTCCGACATTGTCTGGGATCTTTTAACCTAGTATAAATAAGGTTATTTAACTTGTATTTAAGTTTTAAAAAATATTTAATAAGAAATGGATTGATTCTTCAGAAATAAAACTTATGTGAGAGAGTTTGTTTTTTTATTAATTCCCCGTGGAACATTTTCAAGAACTTATCAAAGATCAACTATCTTTGTGGAATCCATCCTGACTTATCAAATAATCAACTAAACTTCATGGCATCTTCTATACTTCTCGTTCATGTCCATTTATAGGTGTTGAGTAGGAGTTTGTTTTCTATAGTCTTGGTGCTTTGATACAAGTTATCATTGTGTCAAGCTCAATCACAAGCCTGAATTTAGCTTTCTTGGAAAAGGCTAATTTGACTGTATGTTTCTAGATCTTTATATCCATAAGGTTTGTATTAATTAGCATCAGAGCAAGGCTCTAATTAAGTTGCATCCTTTTTATCTTCAAGTTTTCACATACTCTATTATTGTCGAGTTCTTTATCTTCACTAAAATATAGTTATGACATCATGTTAAAAAAAGAATAATAAAGAAATTATTTTTATTAAATAAAATCTCATATATAAAAAACAAAGAAAAATCTTAAGGAAAAAAACATTTAGGGTTTGGCACAGATTTCGATTCAAGAAATATAAGATTCAACCACTTATTTTAAATATAGAAAAAAAATCTTAATTCTTAGGGTTTTTTGGAGATAAATCTTGATTTGGGATATTTTAGGTTTACTTGGTTAGGTTTTCTTGAAAATTACAAAATAAAAATTGTAGTTTTTGTATCATTTTTTTTCTTATAATTTCGGCCACTATATATAAATTAATTGTGTGTGTGTGTGTGTAAAACTACTACTACTACTAATTTAATTTTAGCTCTTGACAATGTCAACTAAGAGTGGATCATCACCACCAAAAGATATAAATAATCCTGAATAGAGTTATTTGGCCATGTAATAACAATTGGAGTTAATGAATTTAAGGTTTACCAAAGTAATGAGTAAAATGGCTAGTTTAAAAACTGAAATGGCTAGTCTTCGAGATGGGCTAGACTATAGAGGTTTGGAAGGAATTGCGAGATAAGCTAATTCACATCGGAAAGTATCTATAACCAAATATACAGATAAGGAGGTAAAGAATTTCGATGATAACCATGGTAGTAGGTTTTGGACCAAGAGAGCTCGACCGCCTAAGTCGTTCGACCATAGAAAGGTAGATATGGAGGATGGATTTTAGGATGATTTGGTTATAGATTTGGGTAGTATTAAGATGAAGATTTTAGCTTTCTAAGGCAAAAACAATTCAGAAGCTTATTTAAAGTTGGAAAAGAAAGCGGAGTTGATTTTTTACTATTACCATTTCTCGGAGATCAAGAAGGTAAAACTTGTTGTTATTGAGTTTACATACTATGTTATTATTTGGTGGGATCAACTTGTAGGAGGAATTGAGAGAGACTCATGAAGACTTCGGATGTGATGAAAGCAATAATGAGAAAGAGGTTTATTTTAGTCATTATTTTAAGGAATCATATCGAAGATTGTAGACTTTGTTTAAGGGTTCTAGGAGTGTGAAGGATTACCACATGGAAATGGAGATGTCCGTGATTAGAGCTAATGTTGTGGATGATAAAAAAAAGAAGAAGCTATAATGGCAAGGTTCTTGAATGGATTGAGTAAAAAAAAAGCTAATGTAGTTAAGTTACAACACTATATTAATCTTGAAGAAATGGTTCATATAGCTATTGACACGACCAAAAGATTGATGTCTTCTCCCAAGTGCAGGAGTGTCGAAGTAATAAATAACCCGGCAAGACCGGGGTCGAACCACAGGGAGGTTAATTGTATAAATTATAAACAACAATAATACAA
>Ga0307510_10006462_pt1 | contig 13976 bp, 10 predicted proteins | sample 12_EM_MG_FD_207224 | JGI IMG/M metagenome (GOLD analysis project Ga0307510, IMG submission 207224) | Populus trichocarpa ectomycorrhiza microbial communities from riparian zone in the Pacific Northwest, United States - 12_EM | ecosystem: Host-associated > Plants > Roots > Unclassified | place... | reverse complement strand
CTTCCCCTTCCCCTTCCCCTTCCCTTCTCTCCTCTGCCCGATGCCCATCGGCTATATGGAGTGCATCAAATTTCCAGTATTTTTATATTTTTTGGTCGCTTCCGATACCCGATAGAGATGCCGGCATGGCACCAATCATGCATGCCATACCGGAGCACATCCAAGCAAATCAATCAGCCAAGCAAAATAAAGTAAGCACGTCTGCGCAGTCCGAGCACAACTTAATTCTCGCAACACCAAGACGCCGCCTTTCTTAATTCATCAAATCAGTAATCCAGATTGGGTATTGTATGAGATTGGGCCTAAATAGGACCCGCCAGCCCTTTATATTGGTACTTGGGCGCGAAACGAGCATAATTCTGTCGGATTCTGCTTTGGTTGGTCGTGAACTCCTTAAATTTATCCTAGCAGTCCCTAGCTGGTAGAGTATTCACTAGCTTGGTTGGTCGAGATTACGGGTGTGTAACGCGAACCATGCAGCCGAATGCTTTTGTTGCAAACACCTCCTCTGAGTGGTCGAGGAGGCCCTCGAACCAACCGGAGGAAGTTCGACAGGCCTACCCTTAATACAATGTTAGCAAATTTTGGCCTAGCCCCAACAACTTTCTCCCGAGTTCAAAATTACCTTACCTTACCTCCTACACAAACTTGCTTACTAGTACTTCCACCCTACTAGAACACAATCTTCTCGAAAAATGGGAACCTTGGAGTTGCTGTTCCCCGATTGATCCTCTACCCATGTAAGGATCAATACTCGGAAACATCTGTCGTTGTTGATATCCCGCTATTTCTTGCCGAGGCCTTTTTTTTTTTGGGCCCCGGCTAGCCATCGCACACCATACCATATGTGATGCAATCCAAGGAAGGACAAAAGACATGTTGTGCGTCGAGTGCTCGTCCATACATGCATACATAGCCGGCACATGGCCAGAAGTTCCAATGGCCCTCTCCCAGCAAGACGAGGGGAGACTGAGACCTTCTTGACACCATACCGGTGCACTGTAGTCATGAATTGGAACTGGAAGGATCAAAAAAGACTACCGGTATCTTTACACCGACTCCAACTGAACTCTGTGTGCCATGCTTCATAGTAGCACGGTACCAGTACAACTTGAATGTGGCTCGAGTATGATCTAGCACGATGATCTGACCGCTATGGGGCAGGAAGATAGGCAGATACAGTAAACCAATCCATGCTCAGGAATTTTGTCCGTTGAAACCTTGGTGCAGAGGAAAAAAAAAAAAAAAAAAAGTGAAAAGTGAAGTGAGAAGATGCGTTACCCAAGAGACAGTCACAGCCTATTACCCACAACAACAGATTAGCCTTCTTCATCGTGTGATGCCCCACTATCTACCCCACATCGTGAGACGGAAAGCGAGGGGCAAAAGGAGGGGTGGGGAAGAAAATTCTCTCTTCCGCTCTTCAAGTCCCGACCTTTCCCATGAGATTGCTTAAGCTAATCGCAAATTAGCTAGCGGGCTCAGGACAATATTACAGTACTGTACTCGTACTCGAGTACAACAAATATTGTTATCATAGGATGCTAGCTCTAGCTTGGTCCCGTTTGGGGGAGGGCCGAAGAGTCTGGGCATAGCGTCAGGTCCCTGCAATGCTGCTTACTACGAGTAGGAGAATGCAAGGAACTTACCATACAGTCAATCGCTTTGCAGCGCCGACAATCCCATGGGGCTCAGGAGCTGTGAAATGTCTTGAACATAGGGTAAGGGTTGAGCTGGACCACTCGTCACTTTAATATGGTACAGAAACTTGTTCCCGGGAGGACGGAATGGAACCGCCTGTAAAGACTGCTGACCGCCTTAGCCTGTGCAGAGTTGTGGGAGGCTCCCAGTTGTGCGGAATCCCTTGTTACATCGATTGTCACTCGTTTTTATTTTCATTCCTTGGCACCCTTATCGGACTTGTCTGGCCAATCGCACGTGAGGTGCCTGGGCACAGAACCATTTTCCCGGAGTTCCATGGGGTGGTGACGGTGGGGGTACAAGCGGTCGGTAGATGGGTTTCCTTAATACCATAACTAGTGCACTGTCTCACCAGGCACTTTGCCTAGTGCGAGAATGTCTTTGCTACTATCCTCGAAAAGAGAGGCACCGCTTCAGCAATCCGGGGTTAGCCATCTGCAACGGAAGAATTTCCTTTGGTGAGGAGCTGCGGTCGTACTTACCTGCTGGCGGGGCCCGGATACCAGGAACCCTTGGGCCAGGGTAACAACGTCTTCACAGAGAATCACCCGCCATTGCTCATGGGCTCAAGTATTACTAATCAATTTGTGAGTTTCCCAACCCTCTTCTTCTATCGGTTCAATAGAGCGACGGCACTTACCGAGAATGTCTGTGCCGATAGGCTTGGATGATTTAGAACGTCCCAGTGCTTGGCCTCGAATCTCTGGACTGGTAAGCAAGCTCTAGCAGGAGGTCAGTTTAAGTACCCTCATGGCGTCAATTGTTACCCTTTACTGGAAACTAACTGGAAACAAGCTATCTTCTGCCTGGTGCCATGATATCTAACCAACCGCTCTCCTGACAAGCCATAGTCCCCCTTAACCTTAGGGGCCAGGACGGCCATGTTCATAAAAGGCCAAGGGAGCCCGCCAATATCGCGTTCTCTAAATTGTTGAGAAACTGTAGGCGTACTTGCAGCGGTACGGCACGGGGTGGGCACCACTCTTGACTAATACTGTATTCTCTGAAAGAACCCGAAACGCGGGCTTGATGGACACGGTGATTCCCCATCGAACCTAGGATTGGGGTGAGAAAAACCCCACAGGCTGACCTTGGTAACATAACAAGATGATCTATCTTAGGAGGTAGCCGAAGTTGACGAACCAAATACCCGCATTGAGAGATTGATTCCACGGACGGAGTTTGGGAGCGACACCAGCCGCCATTGAAGTTGTTAAAAATACCAGGCTGTTTCCTTGGCAAGAGTTATCAGGTTTCCGGATAGCCGACTGAGCGGGTTAGTCTTTGCGGTAGCCTTTGCGAAGAGAAACGAGCGCATCTTTCTAGGAGGGCCCTAGCATATTACCAACTCAGCCTTGGACACACTCGAGATGTGTCAGCGGCCGATAATGCAAGAAGAGCTACTGGTATGATACCTTGCTACCCGTGTCATCTCAGTGGATAGACTTGATACACACCTTCCCGAATGACAACGCGGGAGTAAAAGTGCCAAGCAATCATTATCGTAGACTGACTTCTCCCTGACTCCCGTAAAAGCTCGTGCGGTGGTTGAGATTTCGCAGAGAGAGGAAGAGGCTAGCGGTAGAGGTATGAGAGGAGCGAACCGGGTGAAAAGCAGCATACCTTAAAGCTAGATATAAGATTGTTTTCACCGAAATAGGGGTGGGGATATGGAGGATTTTATAAATTCCAGGGGGTGACTGTCTGCGTGTCATCTGCTCCTCGATGCATCATCTTCGCTGCCAGTTGCGTGATATCTAGAAAAATGGTGTTGATTCCGAGTGATGATCTGTGAGTCCGGGGGGCAACTTGTTGGATATCATGGGTTGTGAGCCGAAGCTTCGTCATAAGGTCGTCCTGGTTGTCATTGGTTGTGGTGCTTTCTTGTCGTCTTTGCTCTCTCTCTCTCTCTCTCTCTCTCTCTCTCTCTCTCTCTCTCTCTCTCTCTTTTCTTTTCTTTCTCTTTACTTTTCTTTTCTCAACGGTTCTCTCTCTTTCAACCATAAACGAATGCAATGAAACTCGTCCAACATAACTCTTGTTTAACCTTTAATCTCTCTCTCTCTCGCCTTTAGTAAAGCTCTCTCCATGCTCTCTGCACTCAATAAACAGTAGCGTAAACTCTTTATTCGACCCACCGCTTAGAGAGTCCAGCTCTCCAGGGGTCATTTCTAACACAACGGTTGATAAGGAGTTCGTTTGGAGTGAGAGTCGATGGATCTCACAGAGGTCGCGGTGTGATAGAACTTTGGAAGGTTGGTGTGTTAATTGGGTATAATATTGGTATCTGTGGGAGGGAATACTGCTAATAAATCTCGGGATAGAATGAACGGCAAGAAATAACATCGGTTGATCCGCCACTAATGGAAAAAATAGACCCCTGATGCACCAACCAGTCGCACCATGTCATAACCCAAAATGCCCCACCGCTGGCTAAATTATATGAACTACATCAAAATTCGAGAGCCCCTAATAGGCCCGAAATAACGCCCTCTTCCCCACCCCCCACCAGATCCATGAATCCGCCGCCTTCGCCGCCACAGTCAAATTCCTCGCCGCCCGCATATTCACCATATTCCTCACCACAATATTCCTCGCCGCCATATTCTTCGCCACCGCACTCCTCTCCGCCATAGCCTTCGCCGCCGAATTCCCCTCCGCCATATTCTTCCCCACCATAGCCACCTTCATAGCCGGCTTCCTCGTAACCACCCTCCCCGTATCCGCCACCTTCGTAGCCACCATCTTCGCAGCCTCCTTCGTAGCCTACTTCGGCTTCCATGTAGACTCCCTCTTCAGAGGCATATACCTCGCCCTCCATGTATACACCACCCCCTTCACCGCCAGCATATACCTCACCTTCGAGGTACACTCCCTCTTCGCCACCATATGCCTCTTCCCCAGTGTAAGCACCTTCCTCGCCACAGGGCTCCTCGGTATACATTTCTTGCTGTTGTTGCTCCGCCATAATTTGCTCCTGCTGTTGCTGTTCCACCATCATCTGTTCTTGTTGCTGTTGCTGTTGTTGCTGCTGCTGCTGCATCATCATCATTTGCTGTTGTTGCATCATCATCATTTGTTGCTGTTGCATGCGCTGCTGCTGAGCTGCAGGACCGCCTCTGCCTCTACTTCCACGGGTTGGAGCCCCGCCTCTGCCAGTAGCGGCCCCTCCTCTGGTTGGCCCGGGCGCCGCACCCCTTCCGCTTCCAGGAGCTTGACCAACTGCACCTCCACGAACAGGCCCAGATACTCCCCTTCCTGTGCCGGGACCTCCCATCATTCCACCTCGGGCTGGCGGCGGCGGCCCTCCTCTCCCAGCCCCAGGTGGGCCCCCAACTATCCCACCACCGCGCCCAGTGACGGTGGTCACAGCTGTGGCCAGCTGTTGGTAAATCCCGCCGGGCACCCCGCCGGGCATGCCGGGTTGCATTACCGGTTGCGGGCCATTCATATTCATTGGCATGCCTCCGTTAACCCCATTCATACCAACTGGTACAGGGCCACTCATGCCCATCTGCACGCCGCCATTTATACCAACCGGCGGTCCACTGCCCATTCCGACGCCGACCCCACCGCCCATGCCCACGTGAACTCCACCCATCTGATTTTGAATGGGTCCTGGCATGGGACCCTGCATGGGACCCGGTACAGGACCTGGCATCGGACCTAGCATGGGACCCTGTACAGGACCTGGCATCGGACCTAGCATGGGGCCAGGCATGGAACCCGGTATGGGGCCATGCATGGGTCCGGTCACCATGGGTGCTGGAGCACTGTACGCCCGAGGTCCCATGGGTTGTGGATGAACGCTAGTCATGCCACCCCCGCCAATAGCCATGGCCCCCCTTGCCCTGCCTCTGGGGCCCCTCGTGGGGCCTTGCATACCTCGACCTGGAGGAGCACCTCTCCCAGTTATCGTGCCGCCCCGCGCAGGGTGAACAGCCCCCCTCCCTCTCCCATCAATCATCGAACCGCCGCGAGCTGCCTTAACCGGCTCTTTGAGTCTCTTCTTCGGCACCCAGAATGACCCAGAGTCCTCGAATGCTTTTTTGATAACAGTTGTTGAGGCCTTGGACATGGTCTTTAACCCCTGAGCTGCCATCGCTGCCCCACTAGAAACAGTGCTTCCGGCTGGCGCGGGGGGTTTCTTTGTCATTGGACGGATGGTGGTCTTGGTAGTTGTTGTTGTGACTGCCTGTGGAGTGGTAACAACCATCTTGCGGGGTTGTTGGAAGGTACCTTGTGCGACGGGAGCCCCTAGAGATAAGTTTTGGTGGTCTGCTTGGTACATTGAGACTGGCCCCTGGGCTTGTTGAGGTGGACGTGTGGACATTGGCCGAGGAATGGCTTGATTGTGGTACTGTTGCTGGAATGGAGGATGCGGGTGAGCAGCCTGGGAGTATAATGGTTGAATTTGAGGAGCCGAGTACCCAGTTTGGCCAGGAGGAATCTGCTGAGGGTGGGCTCCTATTGTGTGGTGGTGAGGAAGAGTGGGAGAGTTCGCATCGAAGGCAGACTGAGGACTATTTATCGTTCCTGGGACCGGGGATTGAGAACCTGATGATACTGAAAGATTCCTCTCGTGGAGGATGGGAACGTTAACGGGGCCGGGTGGCACTTGTGGCCTGGGCTGTTGCAAAGTTGGCGCTGTGGATTGCGACCGGATCCTTGGTGGTGGAGAATTTGGCACACGAATTATGTTTGTTGTTTGCGCAGCTGCCGAAGGGGATGGAGCTGCGAGACCAGTTGTTACAGCGATATCTGTGAACATCTTATCCTCCTCTGAAAACCCGTTGAATGTAGCCGACAGGTGAACTCTCTCTTCTATCTCCTCTTCCTTTTTGGAGACTTCGGGAGTGGGGAGTTTAGTCGTGGGGGAAGCCGGCTTTGGCGTCGAGGGAGTTGGTACATCGCTGCCGGCGACTTCTACGATGCCTTGGGGAAGCGGAGTTGAGGATGAGGAACTAGACCCCACGGGTTTGCGAATTGGTGCAGAGGTAACGGGAGGGGTGTAGTGGGTGGGAGCAGGTGTTTGCGAGGCCCGATGTTCGAGGTGGTATTGAGGAACCGGAGTCTGAGGAGGTTGGTGATTAGGCTGTATTTGTTGTTGCATTTGCATTTGCAGCTGATGTGTTTGTGTTTGTGGTTCCTGCTGGTGGTGGGGCTGGTGTTGCGGTTGCAGTTGTCCCACAGCAGTGGGGTCAACAGGAATGTTCGGCAGGTGCTGATACTGCTGTTGATACTGTGGGGTAGGAGCGGCCGAAGGATCGAATCCCTGGACCTGCTGCTGTTGCGGGGGATAATGAAGATTTCCCGGCGGAGACGCTGGTAGAGCATTCTGCTGGGCTGTATTCGGACTATTAGAAATTTCTTCATTGCATAACCGGACACTTCTAGGCAAACAGCTGGATGACCACCCCTTCGAATATGGATAAGAGAGAAGACCCACGGTAATCCCAAGTAACCGTCCCTGTCATCGAATTATGAAAGTAAAATTTCTGTTGTGACTGGTCCCAATGTGCAGCCCAGCCCGGCGGGACCTGAGGAGGTAGCGGAGCACACGGATTAGCAAAGCCCGTCTGTTGCATCGACTGCTGCGGAACAGTCTGTGGTTGATACATCTCTGCGAACCGGAATGCCCTGTCGGAAAAAATTATCACGGAATAGGGGTTATGGAAAGGAGGGAACAAGCGACATCGAGATATAGTGGAAGAGAGGGGAAATAATAGAGTAGAAGGTCGATTTTCAGCCGCAGCCAACGATGCCTCTCTTCTGTGCTCAGGCTGGACATAAGCGGCTGTGATTGGTCGACAGAAGCCACTGTTTCTAATTGGAGGGGATTAACCGAAGCTTTCGAGATGTTGGTAAAAGGGTAGCTCCTCAAAGTCCCTTTTCCACAAAGTAGAATTTTGTGCTACCTTGTGCGACCGTGGAGCACAAGGTTAAACATACAGTACATCCCTGTGGGATTTAGGGTTCGGCAAAGTCACGGATCCTCGTGCAGGTCCCTCCCATCACCCGAATAGTGGGCCTATGATGTCTTTTGCGGATTCATGGTGCAATGTTGTCCCTTTTTTGGAGTGCTGTTTTGTGAAGCCAGGCGAATCGGTGCCTGAAGCCTGAGGGGCATGGTAATTTAAGCGAGAGGCTCGCTTAAGGACATCTAGCGGAGTATTATTTTTCCGTCACCGAGTGCCAAGGCTAAACTGGTGGAGTTTAGCGTGACACTAACTAGGACAGTACCGAAAGCTTATCGTAGGTGCTGGTTTGGGTTACATATGTACTCGAGTACACAGAATGCCGAAGAGTGCAATGATGACCACTCCGGAGCGGAGGAGCCGGGGCATGGAATATATCAAGCACCTTGCATGACTTATCCGTATGGGGCACAAGCTAGCCGAGGTCCTGTTCCCCAGACGGCCAGAAATGTGCTGGTCAGTGCCACCGTGGAGTTCCTAAGATACCACGAACCATTAGTCGCGCGCAAACAGTCGCCTTCCTAGTTCCACCGGGCTCTGCGTTAGCATAAAAAGTTGTGCTCTCTGTAGCAGCAAGAGACCCACTAGGCGCCTATTTCCTGATTAGTTTGGGATTTGAACCTAATACAAGGAATGGATACAGTAAAAATGGCTGCCGTAACACTAGAGCCACATGATAAGGCACCACTAACTTTCCCACAGTTTCCGTCACAGGATTTAATCGTCAAAATCGGGAGTGTAACTGGAGGCAGTATCACCAGTGCTAGAACGCAGCACGTGGATGGGGTAGTGGCGAATGCAGAGCATTTACCATTGGCGTGCCACGTTCTAGCACTGGTGACACAGCCTCTAGTTACACCCCCGATTTTGAAGTTGAGAAACTGGTACCCGGGAAGACACCACCTTTTGGTGCTGGGAGCAGTTTGTTGTGTCGGAGTATAACTGATAAGTGGCGCAACGGTTCAATACTCGAACCAGAATAGGGTTAGACTAGGCAGTTATATTCAGAGATTTCATTCGCTCGTCGTCAAATCAACCAACTAAAACATGGGTATATATGATATGACACAACAAAACCACCTTTGTCACCCCACTGCTTCCCATACCTGTCGATTCATCTCCATGTATGACCCCATTTGCCTGCGTACCTCTGTAATAATAATAAAAGAAACAAATGACAATAGACCGTCTCCGTCAATCCTTTCAACTATCCGCTTATTCCGACTCTGGGGCGCTAAATGAATGATGTTTCTTCCCCAGATTTGGGGAGATATTTCACTCTTGAAGTCGCACAGGTAGACTTGGTTCCACCTATTGGAGATTAGTATGAAGTCACTTAATTCAAATCCGGGAACAAACCAGGCGGGGTTGGGATGAATTCGCCTGTTTGGAGACTTCCTTTGACGTTGTAGTGGTACCAGATTTCATTGAATTCGCCATTCTTGCATCCAATGGTAACCGGAAAACCATGAGCGGCGGTAAGAGCGCTTTGGATAGCGGCAGACGCATATGTCTTTGTGGAAGAAGGCGTAATATCAGCGATAGCAAGGGCCTATTTAGGGAAGGCAGAGATTTAGCTTGGCTCTAATTTCATGACTTGGGTTTGATTACCTTGTATGAGTCAAAAGTCTTGAACAAATCAACAGTAATATGAAAGAAATCAATCATTTCCTCCTTAGAAGAATATCTAGAATAGCATTCAGTGTTGAGGGTGTTGATACAAGTTCCATGTTTGTCCCATTCGTGCTTCCACAGGCTCTCATCGTTCCCTTGATAATCTTTCCAGTACTTGTCCATGTAGCTGAGTAGGGCAGTCTCTCCTGCAGCCTGAATACTTGCGCGAACATCAGTGTACTCTCTAGAGGGATCGCAGTACTGCTCCCACGTTCCATCGCAATTGTCAGGCCAGAGTCCATGTATAGTCCAGGAGTCAACTACAAGAATAATTGTTATCTCATAAAACCCCTATCCATCTCTGGGGCACCTACCTGGGCCGGTGGGGGGGTGAATATCCCAAAACTGTGTCAAGAGAAGCTGCCCGCCCGGATGATTGAAACAGCACGCCTCAGGAACTGCTGTAGTATTACGGCAACTGACCTGGGTGTTCGAGCAACTTGCTGGAGTTCCTGCGGGGCTTGAGAGGTCCGCAACATAGGACTTAAAGCCTAGGACAGCTTGAGCATACCCGAGAACGCAAAGGATGGAACGCATAGAGAGAGGCATTGCAGCTGCCCCCCCAAATTTCTCAACTGGGGATCCGCCCATAAATACTCTACAATGGCCATCCTGATATTCATCTTGTTGTTCTTGGTACCACTATACTAATCGATAGGTGCATGCATTCCCCCTTGCTTCTTCCAAGAGGCATACAGGGGCTCAATACCTTAGTTCGGATAGGTGTATTCAGTATATGATAGTGTAGGTATGGTTGGATATTAAGATACTTCTCCGTGGTGAAATTAGGAAAACTCAAGGTAGGGGGCAACTAATTGGGAAGGTGCACAGGGACTCTTCCAAAAAAAGGCAATCCATACGGTTAAGTTGGATGGTGATCAGAAACCTCGGCACGCAGTGACCACTGGCCGTGTGCTTCTTTGGTGGTGCGGAAGGTTTAAATTTTTTTCATGCCGGTGGGATGACCACCCTGGGCATATATTGGAGGGCGAAAAAAGTGCTGGGAAGCCTGATTATCCTTTTATCGTTGATCACGAGCTAGTGCCTTGATAGTTTCAGACATGCTTACTCGGGACCCCTTATCGCGGTACACCTGGTCGATCCTTTCTTTGCCATTGGTGGTGTACGTTTGGACACTATATCTTTGCTGTTTTATCGACCTTCCATGTGAGGAATCTCCAGTGCCAATGTCGCCGTATGAGACACAGCAAAACCAACGTCTTCGTGGAGCATCACTTAAAGTTTAATGCTTGATGGGGCATCAAGCATTACTCCCCTATTCTTTGAACGGAATGACCCTCTACGATAATTAGTCTCTTGCTAGAGTCCCCCCCCCCCAAAAAAAAGCAGTCGGGAACTTCAAATTTCCCCCTTATTGAACTAAGTTAACTGCTACTGAGGGGCAGCGTCGGTGGACGGCGGGGGTGATAAAACGGCTTTTCCGGATCCACGCATGACCGACTGATGAAGGTTAGGGCTCAGAAATTACTGATGGTCGGTTTTTTTCGGCGTGATTCCCTATAATATTATGATACCCAGAGAGAGGGGAATTTAGCCAAACGCTAGAGTGTTTGCTGGAAATGCGAATCTATACAAATTGTTTTCAGGACAAACGTAGTAAGGTCAGTTCTAATCGATTATCTATCGAGCAAGGGCTCGGAAGCTAAGTACCGGCACTTTTGAAGCTTTTGTTGGGGAATTAATCAAAAGTAGTAGTTTAGAATATATATTGTTCGAGCAAACCTCTAGAGATTCAATGGTGTAGAGGTATCATGGGCGCTTGCCATTCAGTGTGCGCCCGACCCGGGTTCGATTCCCGGTTGAATCACAATATCAGATCTTTTTTTGCCTGGATTTTTCGCTAGATCCCCTCTCGCTCAATGCACCCTAAGAATCCATGTGCTCTACCTTGCAAAACATCCAGGGTGGTTAGAATATGCCTAGCCCTGCTTTTCACTTACCCACCGATGCAGAAAATGGTGAGGATAGCATCTCGCAGTAACAATGAGTGACCAACGATAAGTCGGTCCCCTATATTCTGTTCTCAGATTGGGCTAAGCTATGGAAGTTGAGGATTAGCCGATGTTTTTACGGCAGTCTATTAGAGGAATATCACTTCACCTAGCAATCTTATAGCAATAGTTTTAGGGTTTAATTAAGTATAACTTGCCTAGCTAAAGTGCGGCATCGGCAACATATAAATTTCGTAGATAGATCCTAGAGAGCCAGGCCTATTCTCACGGGATTGCACACTGCATCCCATATGGCACGATAGCCTAACCTATTGAATTTTTCAGAACATTCAGTATAGTATTATAGGATGTATAACGAAAAGGCGTACAGAGGTCAAGGAGTCACCCCAGCCATAAACCCGAGCCACCAAGCAAACCCAAGGAAACTCATACGATGAGATGAGCCACGAAAGAGGAAATTCCTGCAACTCCATACCCATCCAATTTCGTCAACTAATACAACGGCCTACAGAGAACTGCTCAAGTAATTCAGTGTCTGCAAACAGAGTTATTCTCGCTTCTGTTTCAGGTTTTTTGGTTTGGCTGCATGAATTGTTCCGAGCATACAAGAATACTAACAATAGGATAAACCCTTCCGCTCTCCCTTACAAAGTCATCTCGTATCACTCATTTTCGTCCAAAGAAAATAGACGTGAGGCCGAAGGCTAGTGCTTCTCGACCAAGTCTAGTGTCAAAAACTTTCAACGCCCACCTCTCTGCCTACCCTCTCCCTAATGCGGCGCCATCTCCACAAAAGTAATTTTCATAGCATTGTTGTTCTCCATCCAAACTCTCAAATCTCTTACTCGGTCACCTCCGTGGATAAAACCCATGTTATAGAACGATCACATTATGCAGGGCACTCGAAACAATATTGGTGAACTCTGCTTAGTTGCCTCCTATCTCTGCTCATATGGAAGAAGAGTCTGGCCTTCCTTAGTCACTCGGGCTCCGTTTAGTTCGGGTTAGTTTAGGTGGGTAGAGACCAATTGGATCCGGTTTGGGCTGGGCTTAAGAATGTACAACCCAGGTAGACCCACCACGAGGGTAATGGTCACCCCAATGCCGATGGTAGCACCGTCAATGACAACTATCTCCACAATAGCAGCAGCCAGGGGTATTGGCTGGAACCTGACGGGGGTCCGGTTGGTTCCTGGGGAGATTTCTCCGGAATGGACAAGGTCAGTTTAAAAAGAGGAATTCAGCTATGGCATTGCGCCAATATTTCTTGGACCTTTCTGGTATGGACTTTGGGCTAGAACTCACTAAGTCTGACTCGAAAAACTTGAAGGGAGATGAACCACCTGAGTTGCAAGATTGACAGAGCGCTATATGCTATTCCAGTGTCCCCAACGGTCCAGGGGCCCGACAGGGCTCGGAGGACGGACTGAAAAGACTCCTAGACCGGACCGGACCAAGAAAAATATTCCGTCCCAGTCTTCGAAATGTGAAAACGGCCGTTTCCACTTAGGACGATGGGCCCGGAAACCCGAGGCAATAGTGTTTGGGGGTGTCTGAAGATGGGAGGGGTATAGCGGGGATGATGGTCGATGGCGGGGGAAGACTGGGGAGGGTTGGGACTGCGAGTGACCGCCGGTGACCGCAGAGCCTGCAAGGAAGAACTATAAACAATGCAAGACCGTAGGGGAAGATAGAGGACTGCGGGGGACTATAGGTGACTTAAGGAAATAGAGGGGACCGTGGGGGGTTATGTGACATTTGGAGAGAGGGCAGTGGAGAGTAGGGAATTATAGGGGACAGTGAGTGATCACAGGTGACCGAAATAAAAGAAGTGAGGCAGCTGATACTAGTAAGCAAGTGTGAACGAAAATAATGTCGGGAGAACTAATTTCAAGAGGGACCGGGCCAGAATAAACAGACGGGAAGCCCATAAATAGACCAGTCCATGATAGTAAAAATACACAACCAGGTGGGCCACAGGTATCCAGTCTCCAGTGTGTGCGCAAGGAAAACCGGCGGGTGACCAACATGAGTGTTTGGCAGACGGAGAAGTGAATTCATCAGAATAAAATACTAGTGCCAGGCCACAAGTTGCTGAAAACAGGGGGATATTCCTATCAGCACTCAGATATACATGTAATAAGTTACATACAGATTTTTTAGTATGTATTTCCTTAATCCCTGTTTTCAGGTAACCACGGTCTAGGACAAGTAACAAAAAAAAGTCCTGCAATACGGTACTGGACCCCTGTTTATCACCTTCCAGCTTTTACGTTACCTCCTTTGAACACTACCTTAAAAACTCAAATACTCGAGTAGAAGAAAAATACGCTAGGACGTTGGAATTTCCCTACGGGAAAACACAGCAAACTCAGCCCCCAGTTGAGACAAATCAGAAATATACACCTCGCCTTACTAGGAGAGGCAACTACAACGTCCTAGCACTTTTTTCTTCTACGAGTACCGGTACAGCCTCGTTCGCAAGGTTCTCGCTGATCGGTAGGTATCTTAGCAAAAGTCTGGGGACAACTCATGTACTCGTGCCAAGGTTGCGGCGTGCGGCCGCAACCCCCGCATGTTCGCTGGCTCACAACCGGGGCCACTCTAAAGAGTGCCTGACAGCTCAACGCAAACTTACAGCTCAACGCAA
>Ga0307510_10006461_pt1 | contig 13976 bp, 18 predicted proteins | sample 12_EM_MG_FD_207224 | JGI IMG/M metagenome (GOLD analysis project Ga0307510, IMG submission 207224) | Populus trichocarpa ectomycorrhiza microbial communities from riparian zone in the Pacific Northwest, United States - 12_EM | ecosystem: Host-associated > Plants > Roots > Unclassified | place... | reverse complement strand
TTTTCCCTGTCCAACCCTTGCGCGATTTGATGTACCCAAGGAATGAGCGCCAGTGTTCATACTTTCCCAACACTTCCGGGTCTCCGATCACGATCAGCAAGGCCTGCGCCCGTGTGATGGCCACTTAGGAAGCACGCGTTAACCTCACATTACACATACGGGTGGAAAACGTAAACGACCAACCATTCATACGTTGGCGATTCACCAACACACCTAATGATCTACGCGGATGACTTTCCTCGTTGCCTCGAGTGGTGACCAAAACGATCACTTTTCGTTCCTGTTTCCAAAGTAAGACTGGTGCTGACCATCGTCAATTGATATTCCGGACCTGTCCTTGAAACCGCTCAACAGAGCAAACCGAAATATCCGACAACTTGGCCACCTTCAATAACTGTCGAATGGTCCTGATCTGAGTCTTGTACGGTGCAAGCACGCCGATCTCTTCAGGGTCTACTGCGAGTTGAAAAAGGTCGCAGAACTATAAGAATTACACGCTCACAGATCTTTTGTTCCGAATTCCCGATGAGCTTAACGCAGTAATTCCGGACAATCGATGCCTCCAGAACATCGAATGGAGACGGCGACGGTTCCGCATGTTGCTCGCTTCCTTTGACACCATGGAACACGATGGGGAAGCCCTTCTTTGGCAACACGTCTGAGTGAACCAAATGGTACGTGATGTATGCATTCCCGTAATCACGCATGAAATCTTCGTATAAGTATCGGTTTGGCCATGCGGTAATGGCCCCATGCGAGCGCCAGTTCCGCCAAAGGCCCACGATCCTGAATTCCATCTCATAAGAGTCTTTGTGATAAAGAAAAGATATCACTCACGTCTTCCCAACTTGCGTATCGAGTCCATAGAGATCGCTCATGAGCATCAATCGTTCGAAGTAACTCTTCCCCAATCCGGACCTAGCGGCAGTAGGTGACTTGATATCAGGGCCAAATTGATTCGGGTCGCCAGCCAGAATAATACTTGTGTCCAAGTTGGAGAACGCCGTGATTGGGACCATCGCAAGGGGTTCCTCTGCCTGCGCAGCATCGTCGATGACAATGTGACTGAAATGCCCGACAGGTACATTTAATTTCCGGAGGACACCCGCCTCGGAGCAGGTCGAGACCACGACACGGAAGGCGGATAACCTTTCATCCCTTAGGATTCGTGAGAATGTCTGCACAACTTCGGACGAATCCTCCTCATGAGGGAATGGCATAGTCAAGCGGTAAAGCTTGTCCAGATCCAGGCCAGCTGCTGCCAGACGCTCGAAGAGGTAATCCGCCGCAGTGTGACTTGGAGTACATGCAAGAACTTTAACTGCTGCGTCACGTCGTACAAGTTGTACGATGCTTTCGGCGATAGTGGATGTTTTTCCTGTCCCAGGGCTACAGGAAAGTTACCAGTTATCGGCAGTCGTCACGCGATTGTGTGAGGCGCACTCACGGGCCGTAAACGATGAACGGAACGGAGCCCTTTGGTTGCTCTAAAATCGAGACCACGGCATGTAGCTGTTGAGGGTCATCTCGAATCCTCCTGTTTATCAAATGGCGGAACTTGAGGTCGTAAATCTCAGTTCCTGGGAGATTTCGGTTCGATTTGATATCCGATACAGAGGGGAATAACAGTCGACGCGGCGGTGGGAATAAGGTTGTTAGCGCATGGTATTGGCGACGTAGCGTGGTGCGGTTATGTCTGAATCGTAGAACAAATTGTGCCCCTGGGAAGAGGTTGAAATCTGGTGGCAATCTAAGCGCCATCCTCAGCACAGAAAGACGATGTCGCATGACCACTTTAATATCGGTAGCACTTGCTTCGTAGCGTATATTATTCTGGACATCATCCAGCCAAAGGAAATCGCCGAGGGCCACCTCTGGCAAAAGGTCTTCGTCATCACTCTCGACCTCAACACTGCGTGGGCTTTCGTGAACCAAAATGTACAGAGACAAGACAGCCAAACGTACGTGTATCGCTGGCCGTTCCCCTGGGCATTAACCAAATATGGAGGCTGACACAGGACATCCCACCTGCTCGAATATTACTTTCCAACCAATGGAGAGAAAAAAACGAAGAACGTACTGCCGATGTCCGTCCTCAACGCACAATAGGGCCTCGAAATATTGAATATAAGTACTAGTCATAACCAACCTGTCTGGTCTCAATGCAGCAACGAGGTTCGGTGCGTGCTCGTCGTAAGGACATGTCGCAGTGGAACTGTCCACAGCCTCCTGGATTATTGCCGGCACTTCATAGTCCGGGAGAGAACTTGAGTTTTGGCGTTGATCGGCGGAAAGTAGTATTCTCTTCAGTGGTGGTACTTCTCCGACGCACTTAATGGGCTCGTCTTCATTCCCTTGGCCAATTGATTCTATGTGTTTATGGTCCTCGAGCGAGCCGGCAATACCTTGCAACGTTCTGCGAACTGCGAACCAAGCCGATAATTGGCTATGATAGAAAACCAACTCGAGCGTTGCATTGAACGCCCCTTCGAATTTGGGGCTGAATATTATCCGCACTGTACTCTCTGTTCCAGGACGGATGTTGACGGAATCACCTTCGAAGACCGCTTCAAACCTAGTGCAACGATGAATAATGCCAGAACCGAGGAAGAGATGCGACGCACTCGGGATCGCTCCCATCCAATGTTCTAGTCCTTTCCTTTGCTAAATTCACAGCCGGAAAACCATCTTCGTGCTTGATAGTGAGTAAGGATGATGGAGTTGCAAATGGACCATTTGGACGCTTGCGCCCGACGATGCCGAAATCCAAACCACGTGCGTGGGAAACAGAGATACCCGTACCATCGCTGTCCAGGAGCTCCTCTTCTCCATGAACAGGAATTCTTGTATGACCATCCGCACGGTCAATTATCTGCTGAGACCCCATGTCGTGCTCGGACTCTGTTTCCTCTTCCTTCTGCCCATAAGTTGATTGCGCAGCCAACCCACTTAGCGTCCGTTGGACTATAAAGTTTCTCCCGCAGCTGTGATCCCAGAGAGTGAGTCCAAGAACAGCCTCATAGAGTCCTTCTCGTTGGGGCTGAAAACAAACGGTCACTGTATTCTCCCGATTGTGCGTGATCCAATTTGAGTTGCCTTCGAGCCGAGCTGAAAATCTACATGAACTAAGAGACGGGCCGCCTCAGCCGGGCATATACTCACGTATCTACAGCATACTCAGGCTCTTGTGAGAGTATCCCAGCGGCTTTGAACGAGACCAATGGCTTGATGGAGGACTTGGTAATGACAAGCTCCTCAGTCTGCGGTGAAAATGGTTCATCGAACCGTGAGCGTTCTACGGAGAATCGAAGACCGAATTCGTGTGAGACGGTGATTCCAGCGCCTTCTTTCCTCGTCGTGTCCAAATCCACCGCGTTGGAAGGACCTCTGCTGCCAGCCCCTCCACCAGAAAGGATAGCATTCCCACGGAGCTCGCGGGTCACTGAGAATTCTTGATCATTCGGTCGCATCTCATCGCTAAACGTCATCTTCAAGGTCGTGTGAAAAGTACCAGCATGAGGGGGTGTAAATGTCACAAGGACCTCGCGCTGCAAATTTAGCTGGAGCATAGCCGTCTTGCCAAGTAGGTACGCAGAAAAACTGCGAGGAGAGCGTAAGAAACCGTATACAGTCACTAGATGACTCGCACCAAGGACCCTGAGAGGGTGCCAGTTTCATAGATTGCATAGAAAGCCTTGATAGCGTCGAAGTATTCTCAACCAGAATGGTGTGACTAACGGGAGGAAAGACTGGATTCGCCACGGTTCCATTTCCCTCTACTACGAAATCGAGGCCATCTTCATGGGACACAGTGACGCGTTGTGGTTCCTCATCCGGGATCAATAGTTTCAAGTTGTCCCATGATTCTAGTGAGGTAAGTCGGGGACTCGGATTCGGAGGGGACGGTCGTGAAAGAGAGGAATGCTGAAAAGGACGTGGGTTGGGAGAACTACCGGAAGCGACATTCTCGAGATGAAGCCTCCCGCTCTGGTGTTGATTGAGCAGGGAAGCAGGAAAAGAGCGACTGCATGGGTCGCATCGCACAATATCATGACGATATTGACATCGGCTGTCTATACATATTTCCCCTTGGAGTGTGGTAGCGCAATAGGGCACCTTGTTGAGTGAACCACTTTCCCCAGATCCGGTGACGAGTGGGCTTGCATCAGCGATCGGTGTGCGACTTACCGATAGTGGCAATGTATTTATGTGTGGTGTAGATCGGAGATTTGATGAGGCTGATTGTGAAGGAGGGTCCTGCTGAAGAATGGCGGGACCACAGGAAGCCACCTGCTGAAGGTGCTTTTTCCCATTTGTATGGGCTTTGAGTGACTTGATGTCGATAACACGGTCGCACGGCTCGCAAAGTATATACTGGTGAAATTTGGAACATGAATTGTCTGTGCAAGTATCCCCCTTTAGTGCAGTAGGGCAACAAAGTTTTCTTTTCTTCATAGGTGGATGGAAGGACACCTGTAGGGGCACTAGCGGTTCAAGAAATCGTCAGCAGTTCAGCTTCAGTCCTCAAGGTCGAGTGAAGGTGTGGTAAGGGTGCCACAGCGGCTGTTCGCTTCAAGTTCCCGTAATACCGGGCTCCCCGGACCGGAAGCACCTGGTTTTCTTTCGCGGCCACCGGCCCACCGCCGCGGACTGCGGTAGTTGAGCACAGCGCAGACAAACTGACATGGCTGACGGCTGACACACAACTTCGATCCATGCTCACGAGAAATGGGGTGACCAAGGAATGGGTCAGCATGTCCGCCGTCGGAACGATGAGTGAAGCAGGACGTAAGCACACCACACTTGCGCGTTCAAAACCAGGAAAGCCCTTGTCACCGAGGCTTTTCGGCATGTGACAGCTGACAACTGAGTTCATCAGTACAGTCTCCTGACTCCTTGTATGACCCTGTGACCCTTGTAAGGGAGACGAGAGGGTGCAAAGTTACGAGCCGCGAGCCGTTCGAAAAATCATGAGTCATGACCAACCTCAGTGGCATTTCAACGCCGGTGTCGTTGTTTCTACAATCGCAACATGTCACCTATTGGATGTTCTGAAATATCGCAGTTTTAATGGTGGTACGTCCTTGCTGCATGTGTGCAAAAGGTGGAGGACGCAGTCAAGCGGACTTTCAGCTGGTCCAGGGCCGGCACCAGTGTCCACCAGGTCTAATCGTGATCACGGTACTTTGCAACTAACCTAACCAATAATGACAGCGTGTTCCGTCCCCGGACTTTCAGATCTCGAGAGGACGCTGGGGTACTGTAAAAGTGAATATCTGCGTGATGGATCTGGTCAATTCCGTCTGAGTCTTGCAAGATTACAAACGTGTGCAACACCCTGTTTCCTCCCAAGATAACAACCTCGCTCGGACTCAAAGCGACAGCAATTTAATAGCAGTTCGGTGTGACGGGAGCAGGACCAACATGCATGCATGCATATCCCTATATTTGGTGCCACTGGACTGATTGTAAGGTTGCGTTTCATGTTGGTTTTGTATTTTAGGGTCTGTTCACGACGTTGTACATACACACATGTTGCCAGAATAAATGCAAATTCTAGAACAACCCATACTGGACAAATTCAACTCTCATGAAGGGAAAGAAATAAAATGGCCAGGAGGATGCGTGTGGTATCAACTGTCCTCCTGTCATTGACGTTTCCTCATCCCCTCACTACTCTCCAGAATCCTGTAAACCCTCTCACTCTTCTCGCCGATGAATTCCTCCCCATATACAACGCCGCCGTTCCTCGGGCTAATCTCGTATCCAGGCGGAGGAATAACTTCTTCGGACTCCCAATCGTGCATTTTCCCTGTCCAACCCTTCCGCAATTTGATGAACCTGAGGAACGAGCGCCAGTGTTCATACTTTCCCAACACCTCCGGGTCTCCGATCACGATCAGCAAGGCTTGCGCTCGTGTGATGGCCACTTGCAAAGCACACGTCAGCCTCCAGTTGATACATGAGTGGAGAACACACGACCGACCATTCATACGTTGGCGGTTGACCAAGACGCCTATTGATCTACGTGGATGGCTCTCCTCATTGCTTCGACTGGCAGCTAAAATAATCACTTTTCGTTCCTAGTTCCAAAGAAAAATCAGTACTCTACGTCGTCGATTGATTCTCGACTCCAGACCTGTCCCTGGAACTGATCGACGGGGCCAACCGAAACATCGGATAACTTGGCCGCCTTCAACAACTGCCGAATGGCCCGGATCTGTGTTTTATACGACGCGAGAACGCCAATCTCTTCAGGATCTACACACAGTTAAAGTCACAAGGTCGTGGAACAACAAATATTCCACACTCACAGATCTTTCGTTCAGAGTCCCCGATGAGCCTCATGCAGTAATTCTGGATGATGGATGCCTCTGTAACATCGGAGGATGACGGAGACCATTTCGTACGTTGCACACTACTTTTCATCCCATGGAACATAACAGGGAAGCCTTTCTTCGGCAAAACGCCCGAATGAACTAGGTTGTAGGTGATGTACGAGTTCCCATAATCACGCATCACGTCTTCGTATAAGTATCGGTTTGACCATGCGATAATGGCCCCATATGAACGCCAGTTACGCCAAAGGACGACAACCCTGCGTCCCATCTTGTCAACGTGATGCACCATAGAGCGAAAACATGGCTCACGTTTTTCTAACCTGTGTATCGGCGGGTCCGTAGATATCGCGCATGAGCATCAATCGCTCGAAATAGCTCTTCCCCAACCCAGACCTGGCAGCAGTAGGCGACTTGATCATGGGGCCCAATTGATGCGGGTCACCAGCCAGGATAATGTTGGTGTTCGCATTGGAGAAAGTCATGATTGGAATCATCACAAGAGGTTCCTCTCCCTGCGCAGCGTCGTCGATGACGATGTGACTGAAATGTCCGACAGGTACATCTAAGTCCTGGAGGATACCTGCCTCTGAGCAGGTTGAGACCACGACACGGGAGGAAAGTATGTTTTCATGTGATGACGACGTTTGTGGATCTTCGGGCCCATCCCCCTCGTGAGGGATTGGCTCAGTAAAGTGGTATAACCTGTTCGAATCCATGCCAGCAGCCGCCAGACGCTCAACAAGGTAATCCGCTGCAGCGTTACTTGGAGTACATGCAAGAACTCTGATTCCGGCGTCACGTCGTACAAGTTGGAGAATACTCTCGACGACGGTGAGTGTTTTACCTGTCCCGGGGCTGCAGTGGAGCCGTCACTTACTACTATGGCCGAGCGATTGTGTGAGGTACACTCACGGACCGTAAATGATGAACGGAACAGAGCCCTCTGGTTGCTCCAATATTGAGATTACGGCCTGTAGTTGTTGAGGATCATCGCGAATACTCTTGTTGACCAAATGGTGGAACTTGAGGTTATGAATCTCAGTTTTCGAAAGATGTCGACTCGGTTTTATATCCAAGACAGACGGGAATAACAGCCGACGCGGAGGTGGGAATAACTTTGTCAATGCATGGTATTGGCGGCGTAGCGTGATGCGGTTGGATCTGACTTGAAGAACGAATTGTACCTTGAGACCCGTGTAGTAGTGGCTGAGGTCAGTCGGCAGTCTAAGCGACACATTCATCACAGCGAGGTGATCTCGCATGTAAACGTAGATATCAGTAATGGTTGCTTCAAAGCGTAGATTTTTCTGATCATCCAGCCAAACGAAATCACCAACGGCCACCTCTGGCAGAAGATCTTCGTCATTATTCTCGATTTCAACTCTGCACAGGTATTCATGAACAAGACGCACACGGAGACTTAAGTTGAACAAACGCACTCGAGCTGTTGGCCCCACCACTGGTGGTTAACCGGATGAGGCGGCTGGCACAGGGCATCCCACCTACCCGAATATTCCTGTCAATTCAAAGGGAGAAAAAACAAGCGCGCACTGCTGGTGTCCGTCCTCAACACATACTAGAGCCTCGAAGTAATGCACATAAGTACTAGAAATAGCTAGGTTGTCCGGCCTCAAAGCCGAGACGAGCCCAGGCGCTTTCTTGTCGTAAGGACATGTCGCGGTGGAATTGTTGACTGCCTCCTGGATTAATGCTGGCAATTCATAGTCTGGGAGACATCTCGAGTTCCGAGTCCGACGCTGGTCAGGGGGAAAGGGTAGTACTATGGTCTTCTGCGGCGGGGCTTCTTGAGTGGTTTCAGTGGGCTCATCGTCCGGGTCACTCCCTTGGCCTAGTGATTCTATCTGCTTGTGGTCCTCGAGCGAGCCTGCAATACCTTGGGGACTTGAACCACCCTCACCGGACATAGTGACGGGCGGAACCACATCGGGTTCGGACGCCTTAGCCTTGGATCGCGTAGAAGTATTTTTGGGCGGTATCGAGTGGTGATTTGAAGTGGACGTTGGCGAGGGAGGAGCCAGTTGAAGAGTACCTGGTTTAGCGAGACCCTTGGAAGCCACATTCCAAAGGTGTTTCCTCCCCCTCAGGTGTCCTTGGAATGAGAAGGTGGGGAGATAACAGTCACATGGGTCGCAGCGTACCACGTCATGGCGCTTGGAACATGTACTGTCTGTACAAGTACCTCCGTTTTGTGCGGTAGGGCAGCAGTTTTCCAGCATTGGTGAATGGAATTTTTGAAGGACGGGCGCCAATTGAGGGAAGTACAAGAACCGCGTGCCTCAAATTTGGAACTGTGGTTACCCAGCAACCAACCTTCCGACGGGATTCACAGGAATTTGTGAAGATCTTATTGCAGTTCATTGCCTTATGTAAGGATGGTGCACTGAAGAACTGTGATAATTCGGCTAACTTAACTATACGACGCCAACGCCACATAATACAGCTCAGGTAAGCAGCCCTAAACTACGCCACCTCGTTGGCTCGTGGGAAAGCGACTAAATAAACAATAAACAGATGTATCATAACAGAAAATCACAAACGACACAACCTCGTGGGATCCTCGATGGTGCAAGTGAAAAATGGCAATATAGACGTAGAAAGAGAAATCAAAATAGAGATAGAAATAGAAAGCGCAAAAGAACAAGTAGTGCGTGAGCGTCTCGTGTTCTGTTGATGAAACCACGTGACATTGCTGTGCTCAATGCCCGCGCCTCGCCTCCATCACCTCTCCATCCACTCGTCGTCGTTGCCATCCGCCGTCTTGTCCTCTTCGCCTCGCCTATTCATCGTCATCTCGCCTTGCGAAGACATCGGGTCCAAGTTCCGTGCCGAAGACACTCAGATCGCCCACCTTTGTCGCCTCAAGCCATCATAGACAACGACACACCCGATGTCTCGCCAGTCGAATAACACATCGCCGAGCACGCCGCTTTCTCCCTTTGTATGTCTCTGCCCCACTCATTTGTCGTGTAAATCCCGCTCTCGTTTCCCTTTTACCTTTCTACATTGCCAATGGCCCAAGCACTCCTTCGACATTCCTTTTTCAACTAGTTGATGGACAAAGCGCGACACTTGGACTTCCCGCGTGCACTTATGCCCTTGATACAGCACTCCTTTTTCCCTCAAATATGAATACCGAACGTCCCTTGATTACATCGCCGAGCGGGATTGTTGCTGGCTACAATACTTTCGTTCTTTTTCTTTTTCCTTTTACTCACTCTTTCATAGCGTACTTGTCCCTATCGCATCTACTCCTGTTGTATAAATACCTCGCGCCTGGCCTCGCTGAAAGGCAGGCAAAACTGCGGCCTCATCCTCTCCCTCTCGTGTGCGATTCTCTCATCGTCTGATCAGTTCCGAAACGGCGACGCGCGCTGTCTATTGACCGAGACTTCGCGAATTTGTATATTTCACCTTTCACCGACGTCTGACCCTTTATATATCATTCCGCGATCGAGCATACCTGCCGGCAGTCGTGTGCACACCTTCCGCTCTTTTCCCAACTTTCATTGTTTACAACTATTTCCATGGAAGGGTACTCCCGAAAACACTGCGTGATATCAAGAGGTGGCTGCGCACAGTCCCACTGGTAGCTCTATCACTTTGCAACCGAAGTAAAAGGGAAGAGCTCCCACCACTTAACAGTTGTTCCGACTCCAATGGCGTTCGTGATACCATACCCAGGGTGCTTGATCTGGCTTACTCGGACACGGGGCTTATCGGAAAGGGTGTCGCGAGTGTTCTTCTCCTCCGAGTCACCGCTACTCCCTCACCCTCCACCGCTCTCTACAGTCCTGTAAATCTCCTCACTCTTCCCATCGATGAACACCTCCCCATACACCACGCCACCTTTCCTTGGGATGATCTCATATCCAGGTGGAGGAGCAATTTCTGATTCCCAATCGTGGGTTTTCCCCACCCAGCCCTTGCGTGATTTGATATATTGCAGGAACGTGCGCCAGTGTTCATACTTCCCCAACACTTCCGGGTCTCCGATCACGATCAGCAAGGCCTGCGCCCGTGTGATGGCCACTTACAATGCACACGTCAGCCTCCAGTTGATACATGAGTGGAGAACACACGACCGACCGTTCATACGTTGGCGGTTGACCAAGACGCCTAATGATTTACGTGGATGGCTCTCCTCATTGCTTCGACTGGCAGCTAAAATAATCACTTTTCGTTCCTAGTTCCAAAGAAAAATCAGTACTCTTCGTCATCGATTGATTCTCGACTCCAGACCTGTCCCTGGAACTGATCGACGGGGCCAACCGAAACATCGGACAACTTGGCCGCCTTCAATAGCTGTCGAATGGCCCTGATCTGTGTTTTATACGACGCGAGAACGCCGATCTCCTCAGGATCTACACACAGTTAAAGTCACAAGGTCGTGGAACAACAAATATTCCACACTCACAGATCTTTCGTTCAGAGTCCCCGATGAGCCTCATGCAGTAATTCCGGATGACGGATGCCTCGAGAACATTGAAGGACGACGGAGACCATTTCGTACGCTGCACGCTGCTTTTCACGCCATGGAACATAACAGGGAAGCCTTTCTTCGGCAAAACGTCCGAACGAACTAGGTTGTAGGTGATGTACGAGTTCCCGTAATCACGCATCACGTCTTCGTATAAGTATCGGTTTGACCATGCGATAATGGCCCCATGTGAACGCCAGTTACGTCGAAGGACGACAATCCTGCGTCCCAGCTCCTCAACGTGATGGGTCATAGAGCGAAAACGTGGCTCACGATTTTCCGACATGTGCATCGGCAGGTCCGTAGATATTGTGCATGAGCATCAATCGCTCGAAATAGCTCTTCCCCAACCCAGATCTGGCGGCAGTAGGTGACTTGATCATGGGGCCCAATTGATGCGGGTCACCAGCCAGGATGATATTGGTGTACGCATTGGAGAAAGTTATAATTGGAATCATCACAAGAGGTTCCTCTGCCTGTGCAGCCTCGTCGATGACGATGTGACTGAAATGTCCGACAGGTACATCCAAGTCCTGGAGGGTACCTGCCTCTGAGCAGGTTGAGACCACGACACGGAAGGAACGTAGTTTTTCATGTGATAAGGATGTTTGTGGATCTTCAGACGCATCCTCCTCGTGCGGGAACGGTGCAGTGAAGCGGTATAGCTTGTCCGAATCCATGCCAGCAGCCACCAGGTGCTCAACGAGGTAATCCGCTGCAACGTCCCTTGGAGTACATGCAAGAACTCTGATTCCGGCATCACGTCGTACAAGTTGGACAATACTCTCGACGATGGTGAGTGTTTTACCTGTCCCGGGGCTGCAGCAGAGCCGTCAGTTACTACTGTGGTCAAGCGATTGTGAAGTACACTCACGGACCGTAAATGATGAACGGATCAGAGCCCTTTGGTTGCTCCAATATTGAGACTACGACCTGTAGTTGTTGAGGATCATCGCGAATACGCCTGTTGACCAAATGGCGGAACTTGAGGTTATGAACCTCAGTTTTCGAAAGATGTCGATTCGGTGTTATATCCAGGACAGACGGGAATAACAGCCGACGCGGAGGTGGGAATGACTTTGTCAATGCATGGTATTGGCGGCGTAGCATGATGCGGTTGTGTCTGACTAGAACAACGAATTTTACGTTGGGACCCGTGTAGTAGAGGTTGAGGTCAGTCGGCAGTCTAAGCGACACCTTCATCACAGCGAGATGGTGTCGCATGTAAACGTCGATATCAGTAACGCTTGCTTCAAAGCGTAGATTTTTCTGATCATCCAGCCAAACGAAATCACCAATGGCCACCTCTGGCAGAAGATCTTCGTCAATATTCTCGATTTCAACACTGCACGGGTATTTGTGAACAAAACGCACACGAGACAGTCCAAAAAACGCACTCGAACTGCTGGCCCCACCACTGGCGGTTAACCGGATAAGGCGGCTGGCACAGGACATCCCACCTAACCCGAATAATCCTGTCAATTCAAAGGGAGAATAAATATATAAGAACGCACTGCTGGTGTCCGTCCTCTACGCATAATAGGGCCTCGAAGTAATGCACATAAGTACTAGTCATAGCTAGGCTGTCCGGCCTCAAAGCCGAGACGAGTTCAGGCGCTTTCTTGTCGTAAGGACATGTCGCGGTGGAATTGTTGACTGCCTCCTGGACTATTGCTGGCACTTCATAATCCGGGAGACATCTTGAGTTCCGACGCTGGTCAGGGGGAAAGAGTACCACGGTCTTCTGTAGCGGTACTTGACTGGTTTCAGTGGGCTCATCGTCCGAGTCATCCCCTTGGCCTAGTGATTCTATCTGCTTATGATCCTCCAGCGAGCCAGCAATACCTTGTAACGTCCTGCGAACCGAGAAACAAGCCGATAGTAGGCTATGATAGAAAACCAACTCGAGCGTGGCTTTAAACACCCCTTCAAATTTGGGGCTGAATATCACTCGTACTGTACTCTCTGTGCCAGGCCGGATGTTGAGAGAATCACCTTCAAAGACCGCTATAAACCTGTGGCAATGATGAGTAAAGGGAGAGGAGAGGAAGAAATGTGACGCACTCTGGATCGCTCCCATCTAATTTCCTAGTCTTTTCCTTTACGAATGACACGCTCGAGAAACCAGATGCGAGCTCGATAGTGAGTAAAGATGAAGGTGTTGCAAATGGGCCATTTGGGCGCTTGCGTTCGACGATACCAAAATCCAAGCCATCTTCATGCGAGACAGTGATGCCAGTACCATCGCTGTCCAAGTATTCCTCTTCTTCATCAACGGAATGCCCTCCGTTGTCATTGGCGTCATCTTTAATTGACCGGATCCCCGGGTTGAGCGTTGACTTATTTGGATGGTGTCCCCGCCCGCCTGTTGGTCGCTCGGCCAATCCAGTTAATGTCCGCTTGACCGCAAAGTCAGCGTTGTGCTTATGATCGTGGAATGTAAGCTCAAGAACTGCTTCATAGAGTCCTCCTTGTCTGGGCATGAAAGAAATGGATAATATACGCGTCTCCTTCGGCTCCATCATCATAGAGTCTCCCTCGAGCTGTGCAGAAAAAGAACTACAAATATAGAGAGTGAGGAACGGATTGGCCCGAGCCACGGCATGGGACTCACTCGGTCATAGAAGCATCTGGTGAGTAAACCTTAGCGGCCGTGAAGGAGACCAGTGGGCTGGGCGAGGTTTTGGTTATGATAAAATCCTTGGTCTGCGTTGCGTACAATTCATTGTACCGTGGGCATTCTACGGAGAATTCAAGGGAGTAATAGGGAAAGATTGTGATTCCGGTGTCATCGCTGTCCACCATGTCTTTCCCTGTAGTGTCCCTGTTGATAATTGGGCTATCACTGGCAGGGACAATAGCGCTCCCACGCAGCTCACGAGTCACAACCCAACCTTGGTCATTCGGTCGTGCTTTATCGCTGAAAGTAATCTTCAGAATCGCGCGAAATGCACCAGCTTGTGGGGCCTTGACTCGGAAGTCGACGCGAATCTTGCGTGCCACCCCTTGTTGAATCACTACCGTCTTTCCAAGCAAAGAAGCAGAAAAGCTGCCAGGAAAAACATGAGAAATTGTACAGGTTCACCAGATCACTCGCACCATGGATTCGGAGAGGGCTCTAGTTTCATAGATTTCAC
>Ga0307510_10006460_pt1 | contig 13977 bp, 22 predicted proteins | sample 12_EM_MG_FD_207224 | JGI IMG/M metagenome (GOLD analysis project Ga0307510, IMG submission 207224) | Populus trichocarpa ectomycorrhiza microbial communities from riparian zone in the Pacific Northwest, United States - 12_EM | ecosystem: Host-associated > Plants > Roots > Unclassified | place... | reverse complement strand
GCGGAGCCAACCCCCTCTCTCTCACTTCCCCCCTTTGCACCTCCAGCGTCCCCTTCGGGAACGCGGACACGCATTGGACGAGAACCCCCCTCGAACTCGCGGGTAGACTAACAATCTACCTTTCAATGTCAAGTGGGGGTTGACAAGAGAACAGTCTGGGGACTGTTCGCTATAATTCAGAGGTCTTATATACTAATACAGGGTGGTCTGTGCACAGCCCTTTAGGGCCGGCATTACATGAGCGATGGGTGCAATCTATACATATATGGTACAAGGGGAATGAGTCAGCTGTATGTCGGAGTTCCAAGATATGCTATACATTACTGCGCACTGAGTCATCCTCTCTTTAGCCAATGGCATTAGGCCCTCAGACTAATAAGGGTATTACCGGTTCCAGTATCCATTGGGGAGAGTCTATGGGGAATCCCCTGAGATCTTGTTGATCATTGATTGGTTCCCATGGTCTTCCACATGCCAATCAACAGATTAGTGGCATGTCCAAAGCGTGTAGGATCACATGGTCATGTTTGAGCATGTGACTGGTCACATAGTACTGATACAGGTAAGGGATCACATGATGAGTCATGTGTTACCTTCCCAGGGTCATGTGTCCATTTCTCAGGGTCACATGGGGGAATCTTTGCCTTCACTATTTGGCTGTAACTTGGCTTTAGGGGCGGACTAGGTAGACTTGGGAGTTTTGCGTCCGATCCCCTCTTGAGGTAGGGTGGCGCGGGCAAAGCCCACGACACACAGTGGTAGATTGCCACAGCAAAGTGATCATCCTATCCCCCTGTAAAGCAACCATTACAGCAGAACAAACCAGCCAACTCCTCATGGATAATGTGTGGAAATGCACAGGTTTCCCCCTAACTATCATATCTGATCGGGGGCCACAATTTGCAGCACAAGTCACCCAGGAACTCTGGAGAAAACTAGGGATTAAACAGAAACTTTCGACAGCCTTTCACCCACAGATGGATGGAGAATCCGAACAAGTAAACCAAGAAATCGAACAATACCTTCACATATGTGGAAACTTCTAGCAAAACAACTGGGCTGCCCTACTTCCTATTATTGAATTCGTGCACAATGTTCGACCCCATAGAAGCACACATAAATCCCCCTTTGAAGTCTGGTATGGGTTCCAACCCACATTTAAACCACCACTGTACCTCCAAACCAGACTACAAAGTGTTGATGAATGAATCAAATATCTTGAACAAGTGCGAAAAGAAGTCACAGCAGCATTACTACTCGCAGCACAGGAAATGTGAAAAAGCGGACCCATAGCGGAGTCACACATCTTCCACAAAGCCGACCTTGTTCTACTCGAAGCCATGAATCTCCAGACCACACACCCAAAGGCTAAACTAGCACCCTAACGTTATGGACCCTTTAAAGTCCTCTGGGCATCCCCCACAAACTGCAAATTGGAACTCCCAGCCCAAATGCGGATATACTCCATCTTCCACAACTCCCTCCTGAAACAGTACAAAGAAACCGCTGCACATGGGCCTAATTGCACACTCTCCACCAGAAATCATTGGAGGCGAAGAGGGACACTACGAAATTAAAAGGATTCTTACCTCACGTCCCACAAGAAATCAAAAGAGTATCTAGTACTTAGTCAAATGGAAAGGTTACCCAGACTCTGAGAACTCCTGGCTCCCAGTTAAAGAACTACAATCAGCCTGTGAATTGCTGAAACAATTCCATGATCACCAGGTTCGTATCCTCACCACAAGTCAAGCATTGCAGGTGCAATGGAAGCCTAAAGAGGGGATACTGTTGCAGGCAAAGCCCACACCACCCTACCTCAAGAGGGGATCGGATACAAAACCTCCAAGTCCACCAAGCCTGCCCCTAAAGCCAAGCTATAGCCAAATAGTGAAGACAAAGATTCCCCTGCATGACCCTGAGAAATGGGCACATGACCCTGGGAAGGTAACATGTGACTCATCATGTGATCCCTTACCTGCATCCACACCACATGACCAGTCACATGACCAAACACAACTACATGACCCTACATGCTTTGGACATGCCATACATCCATTGATTGGCATGTGGAAGACCATGGGAGTCAATCAACAATCAACAAGATCTGAAAGATCTCAAGGGATTCCCCATAGCCTCTCCCCAATGGATACTGGAACCGGTAATACCTTTATCAGTCTGAGGGCCTAATGCCATTGGCTGAAGAGAGGATGACTCAGTGTGTAGTAATGTGCAGCACCACTTGGAACTCTGACATACAGCTGACTCATTCCCCTTGTACTATATATGTATAGATTGCACCTGTCACTTGTGTAATGCTAGCCCTAAAGGGCTGCGCACAGACCACCCTGTATTAGTATATAAGACCTCTGAATTATAGCAAACAGTCCCCAGACTGTTCTCTTGTCTACCCCCCACTTCCACCATTGAGCCAATTCCCTTGCCCCTTGCCTTTGCCCTCTTCTGCCTCTTCCTGTCCCACCTCCTGCTCTACTACAGTCACCTTCAACTCCAAGCCCTTGTCACTACCCACCTACTTGAATAAAGTAGTAAGTTCACGACACTGTACATATATAAAGCATGCCCTTCTGATGTGGAAGGGCAGACAACTTCTTTACAATAGCTTTTTGCAATCAAACCACTATTTGGGCTGGTTTAGTTGTGTGACACTCTTAAGAGGTTTTAGTCCCCTTTTCTATCTTATACTCAACACACACAAGTGTGTTACAATGCATACATTACACTACTAAGAAGGGTGGGTAGCATGCATTGCAATCCAAAAGTAGGATTCAGAACTACCTGTTGGTTTGCATAGCAGACTGCTAGCCTGGTGTACATTTACAATCTAGTAAAAGATAGCATTGGCAACCTAAACTGCTCCCATCCCCATCCCGAGCATCCTTGAGACTCAACTCAGTGTTTCTTTGGTGCGCTGGGAGGCGGCGGAAGTAATGGAAAAGCACCACCCGTACCCGTATCAGAACCTATATTGTGATTGTCGCTAATTGGCCCCTTCGACCCTAGCAAGGTCAGACCACTGTCAGATTTACTACCGCGTCCTGGAATGGAAATAATGAAGGTCTGGTCATCTTTGAGTGAATAGTCTTTCTTTGGTCCTAGTGGGATATGCGGTGAAGGGTTGTCTTCCTCCTCAGCCGGCAATGGAGGGTTCATACGAGCTTTCCATCTCCTAGAAATGCCGTATCAACACAATGATTGCTCAAATTTTCACGACTGCCTACTTTGTGTAGTCCTGTAAGGCCACATCTACATTAGGTTACTTAGGGGGCATCCGGGTTTGTGAGTGCCATTGACTCACTGAAATCGAAGCTGTCGGACCGCTCCGCAAACCCCAATCCGATGTAAGCTTTTCGTCCATCATCTTCGATCCGGACAACAAAATATCGGGACGAATCAAGGACTGCCTCTACAGATGGCCTAGATGGGTCGTACAGTGCCTTTGCAAATGCTATAGACTGATGCCTCAGGAGATAACCTTTTAACAGAATGACGTGGGCGTACATTCACCTGGAAGAACTCGTCTGTTAGTTGATCACCAACTGCGAGAGAATGTGACGGTCTATACCAGTTTGTGCATCTTCGAATAAGAGAGAAACTGAATCGGATCTCTCTACTACACGCATTCGACCTTTCCATAGAGGTTGAGCAAGGTCGCCCCACTCTTGCGCGCGGTGGCCCTCATTAGCCTTCAAAGGCGGGATCCTATATACTGCAATCCTTCTTGCGTCGGCACAACATGAGGGAGAGAATAGGGCCTACCGGATACCTCACGTGCTATGTAGAGAATTGACTCGACTTCATCGGCTATAAAATCGTCCATGATTGTTTGATGATGTGAACGTAGAAAGTAGTGCCTCAGGCTGTGTGTTAAATGCGACGACCAACCTTGGCGTTGCCGAACCTTGACCGAATTTGGCACCCCGTTTAGTAATACAAGTTGTCAACCACTTCCAAGATCCTCAGCCTCAGCACTCACCCTGAAATCGGCCCAACGCCCGGATCAGCTAGGATCGCAATGGACGCGTTAACCACCACCGAGGCTCAAACTCCCCCATCTACCTCATCTTCATACATTGAGCCATTTACCCAAATCGCAGCCTTGCAAGCCAAAGGAGATCACTATGGGCTTATCCAAGCAGCAGAACGTGTGGACCTTACCGTATGTCCACCCTATCTTATCGTGCATACTGCAAAAGCTTGACTCTACCGCCCTTTTGTGAAGGCGACAAACGACAACCACCCTACGCGACTTCTCATCACCATTCCTCTTGTGCTCTCATGTATGATAGTTAACGACCTGCCAGTTGAGTTTGATCCTCCATTACAACTTTGTCTGACCGTCGGACATACAGACCCTCGGCGAAGTTTGCGTTGACGCGCTTGCCCGACGCCGTGGCCTCACTCCCACTTGCTCGAGCAATGCTGAATTTGTTCGCCTCTGTATGGGAAAGGCGCTATGAACATGTTTATTCCCGTGGTGAGGCTCTCTTCGGCCTTGCGCGGCAAGGCGATTTCCCGCACGCAGAAATGTCAGGCGTGCTCGCAGCACTGGTGACTGCCTGTATCGGTGAGTGTAGCCTAGGAAACCCATCGGCACTTATCTACTACGTGTTTACAGAGTCTTTCCGCCAACGGACCATCGTGTTGTTGTCAAACGCATATACAGCCATTCCCTTGGCGCTTGCCCAGATTTACCTTGGCCTGCCAGCCGACGAACTCCTTTCGAGTATGTCCTATTAAGTTCTGTCACTATCCATTACTCATAGAACACTTTCTCCGCGACTCAAGTTGCGTCGTTAAAAGGTTGGAATTTCGATCCCACCACCCATATTCTGACGCCAGCGCGTGCCGTACGAAAGACCGGCCTATCTGCAAGTGCGCGGAGTCACTCCTGCTTTCCTTTAAACACCGCTGACTATGGTCCCTAGCAGCCCCATCCACCTTTGCAATGTTCGATGCCGTAACGGACAATGTCGCACGGTTAGAAGTTTAGTAGTGTCGTTAGGAGTGACGGAACCACTGCGACTTGAGCGACCAAGTCAACCTCGTATAAGACTCAGAACGGTATATCGAGCATCGGAATCGTAGCACACAAAAAGAATCGAGAGTAGATGAAGTTAGCTCCAAAGCGAAATTACTACTGTGGACAGCAAGATTAACACAGTCAATGACACCTGAACACTACCATGTCCCATGCGACAGAACAATCAATGCGGAGGGAGAGCACGAACAACTCGTTTCCAATCCTAATAGAACGGTCAAACTGTGAAGGCTCAATGAGACATTACATCTACCTTATGATTCAACGTCTCCATATCGGGAATGGTTGCGACATATAAAAGATATTTAGCCAAGTCGTCGAGTTCACGGTCAGCCATTGCCCTGGGGGTATGTGCGTCCCGAAACGCTGATATTTTAAGTCCCTGTCTGGGATTGAGGGCAAAATTACGACCCTCAAAGAACCTCATGAGGCCAGTTTCCCCCCAAATGATGAGACTGCCGCTCACGAGGTCATCAACGTGGATGGTGTTCTTTGCGCCACTAATTGAGATGATCACAAAACGCAGCCAGTTTCGCCAAACAGAAATCACTCACAATTGAGGGAGGTGATTCCAGATGATTTGTAGAGGCTTAACATGATGACTATATGATTTCCCATCCCTCTTGGAAAATACAGTGAACATAGGGGTTTTGTCCAACACTGAGGATATTCATCTTCATATTGAGCGATACCAATGCTGTCCCAGAGCTTACCAAACGATATCTAGCAAGGGCATCTTTTAGAGAGACGGAAAAAGGACATTAGTATTATCACCTGGTAACTTTGACTCCCTCCCAACATTCCCAGTTCTATCAGCTTCGTCTCTAACCAGATCCAGCTCGTCTGCGACCTGAGTCCGTTGTGAGAAACCAGATAAGGCGGGTTCAGGCGCCTGACCAGATGCATATATCATAGTACGGGTATATAGCCGTCAGGAATTCATGCAGTCGAGGTCGCGCACATTCGGAGGGGGGTAGTGCACCGGAAGTTAGCGGTTTCGTGTCCAAAATCGCTAAGAGAACACCCGTCACCTTCGTCAAGTGTCATCTGAAAATAGGGAATCAAACTGTAATCAATATCCAGGACAAGCAATCGCTTTCCCTCGCGAAGAGGGTGGATGATATTGATTTTGAGTTTTTCCGTCGCTTCGCGAATCTTGCGAATGTTACGCAAGTCGTTTTTATGTGATTCAGCAGCGGCGGGATTCGCAGAGAAGTCAACGTCGAGACCATTGACCTCATCAGACAAGAGCTCCATTTCTGTAATTGTAGCGTCAACCCAGGCTGATAGTGAGATGTATAAGACAGACGGCTCGGATCCTTCAACTCGCGGCCTTGCGGTGTGCCCACGAGCTGAAATTTCTTTCCACTGATAAGCCCGATGTCACCGCTGGGTGGTACTTGTCAGAAGTGCTTTATGTGGACCTTGGTGATAGCGCTCACATCCGCCCGTCATCCGCGGGTAGTTTCCCTTTCACTAGTCCAAGTATTTTCTGTCGTTCTGGTGGTACATCTGTCATGCTAAAGAGAACTGCCTTAAGATCAAATATCCTTGATAACCATGAGCGATCCGACTAGTGTCTCTTTTTTCAACGCATCTAACCTGTCGGAATCCGCAATCTCTAGGGAGAACGTTCTGCCAGACCACGTGAATGAAAGCGAAATCCATTTCTCTGCAATGCTTTCACTGCCACCCATGACATCGCCCTGGCGTGGTGATGTCAGAAAATGAAAAGGGATGAGTTGTCTATGGCCACTACCAGGGTTGTTACAAAGGTGGTCGAATTGAGGCTTGTCGATGGAGATTCAGAAACTGACAAAACGGAGTCCGGGAGTTGTTCATCTTCGCCTAGAGTATGTACTGCTGTAGGACGATGAGACATGACACGGGAAAGGGGGTAGACTGCTCAAGCACAACAATGGGCAGGAAAGAATGGAAGACCAATTTCAAGCCGATGACTAAGCACGTGCATTTTTGGTAAAGCCTCAAGTCAAGGATCCTCCTGCCTGAACTACAAATTGACGCCATAAAAATATATACTGTTTAACACATCGGGGTCTTTAACACATCGGGGTCTTTAACACATCGGGGTCTGGTCTAATCCAAAGGTGCCTGGAAAGAAGGCGCGGAACCCGGGCAGCCATTGAAAACGAGAGACACTCCACGAATTATGCTGTCTAGGTAATAAATCAAGTGATGGAAAGATATTAGTACCATATTACGACCCTGAGGGACATCGGACCCTGAGTCGTAGCCCCGAAAAACAGTTGTCCATTTCGTCTAGATTCCAAATATTTGATAATCGTATGGCACATTAGTAGTACCCCAAAACTGGGTGTTGCACGCATCAATAGATGCCGTTCCAGGGCTACCCAGGTTTTGCGCAGAGAAATTTCCTGTTGTCGCAGGAGACCAGTGACGGAAGCCCGCGCCCGAAGGATTGGGGTCACCACTGAGAAGAAATGACCTGTATCGAGCCTGAACCTCATTAATTAAAGAAGACTGGGCCGATGTAGGGTTCGAGACCGTGCCGAACTGCGTCTGGTCATTGAAAATGGACAGGGCGAATCAACTAAGTCACGTACAACAATCTCGATGTCATCCTCATGACAAACAACACCAGCTCCGGAGCAAAAGGGGATGGCGCTGTTGTCCGGATATGTCGCGCCGACGGTGTACTGTGCGACAAATGCTCTCCCACCGTTCTGGGTCCAGCTCCGCGCGAAGGTCCATGTTGCGCACCGCCACACCTGATCCGTACCCAGTTTCTCGAGTTGGACACGAGCATCTACAGTTTGATCGCCTGCCAGGGTCGGCACTTGATAATAAGGGGAGGGGAGGACACTGCTTGCTCTAGGTTCCCCTAATGACGAATGAACGATCGTTGTATAGGTCAACATGTCGATTGGGTCGTTGAAATTCCAGTAAATGGCGGGACCGGCCTCATTCCGTACATTGCTGAGGATTATCGGTTTAGACACCTGCGGGAAAAGCGACGTTGAATCAAGCGTGCTGGTGACTAAAACACCATCATGAACAGGACGTATTGGCTCTCCAGGGGCAGATTGGTCAATGCTCCAGGCATTAGCGCAGAATACATCTTGTGCGGAAAGAATGTCGCTGAGAGGAAGGGAGCTTGCACACGATGTGTCTGTGGGAGAGCAGTCGATGAGCTCGTTGAAGTATTGCTGAAGCTGGAACTGCGTGGCTGAAGATAAGAATCCATAATCCTGTGGAACATCAGCTACGAGTAACTTTCCAGCAGACAGACGTTTACCATGGGATCAGAGTGAAGGATGGCGGACTGGAAAAGCGTGGCGGCGGATGGGGTAGCAAGTAAAGCACGTATCATGTTGGCTCCACTGCTCTGCCCAGCAAGGGTGATTTTCGAGATATTGCCACCAAAGCTTGGCAAAACCTTGCGCAAGAATTGAAGTGAAGCAATAACATCCCGAACAGCGAGGTTTGTGCGTCCATCTGGTGAGTTGAAGGCGAGCTGATAACAACCATAAACCCGTATCATTCCTCATGTGAAGGAGATTACCTACAGCACCAAGCCGGTATTGTATAACCACAACGATGGAACCAGTCGCTTTGGCTAGCAAAGTGCCGTCCAAACCAGGCGCTGTTGCTGAACCGCTAACAAACGAACCCCCGTGAATCCTGTGAACGTGTCAGGCCTGTCAGGTTTGAAACATGCAATAGGCCTAACCCTAACCATAAAAATACGGGAAGGACAGGTAGCTTAACGATTGTTGCCGGGGCGTAAAGCAGCATAAACAAGCAATCCTCGGAATATTGGGATGGTTCGAGAGAACTCTGAGGGCACGCTAATGGGAGTACGGTTGGATCCGATGAATCATTACTACATGGAAATCAGTGGTAACCATAGAACTCCCACACAGACTATACGTACGGCAGTTCCCACTCAGTCGCAATGTGGGCATTTTGCCATCGTTGTGCAGATGCATACCTCACTGCAAACCGCGAAATGCCGTTGATAGGTATGGTGCCTCGTGCGATACCAATTGGGGTCACAACGAGCGGGCCACACAAATCTCTGCTGGAAGAGTGAGACTGACGTTGGTTGTGTACGGCTCCGACTAGAGCAACGAAGAAAGGAACGAAAAGAAATGTGAAGATGGCCATAGGGTTCAACAAGGGAAAAGGGGGTGGGAAACACCAATATTAAGGATAAATATGGCTGCCTCACTTCCTCGGGAAGCGACAGGAAATACCGTTGAGAAGGACTGCAGATCAGCTGGTTTAAACGAGAGGATTGGTTCTGTCTTTGGCCCGGATTTATGAAGAGCAAGGAGCACAACCACCGAAGTAACAAGCGGGGAAATAAAAGGTCTAAGGCCAGGGAGACATCTGTTGATGAACCCGCAGCACATTACGTTTGTGTGCCTGCTATTGCCACGAAGACGGGACTCACGGGAGTTTGTCCTTATGGACATTTCAGGTTTCTAACCGTGACGGCGTCTCTTCAATCCCCTTGTTCTTGATCAGGAAAAGAGTGGATTGTTCCCATCCTTGTTTCCAATTAGAGGATACAGCACTGAGCAACATCTCAGTGGAACGTCGATGTCGTGTACATGGCTGCGGCGTCCCATCAATACTAATGACCTGGGTAAGGGAACGGATCGCGCCTTACGTGGTCCTTGGCCAGTACGATTAGTCGACCTCGCCCGAGTATGGGGCAGATAAATCAGTTGAAATCTTTGTTTGAATCTTTGGACCCACCTTGCCAAACATGCAGTGCATGTTTGTACCCCAATAAATCGCCCGCATTCGTCTTGCCTAGCCCCGAAAATTCAACACATAACCCAATTGAAGTTCGTCTCAGATATCCTTACTGCCCTTCACATCTAGCAGTGCATTGTAGCTAGGATTGGGCAACATGTGGTTTACCTCTCCTCTAACAAGGTCGCGTTGTCTTTTTCCCTTTACCTCATTTGGGCACTACAACCGGCGACTCATTTCGCTGACATTGATACTACCGTCGTACCCAGGCGTGCTTACGAATGCTACTCTTTGCGGAAAGCATTGTCAAAATGCAGCATCCTCACGACTGAGTGAGCTAATGGTATGTCGAGTCGTGACCCCCTGGGCCCTCGTGAGAGACAGATTTTTTTTGTCATGAGATCCTCTCTTGAAGTCCCCCATGGGGATCCTCAAATACGTCACATTATTGTTAATACCACCTGTCAAATTTCTTCAGTTTTTGTTATGAAGGCCGCCTGTCAGAACAATGCCAGAAGAGAGATTCCGGAAGGTGCTATCCTCTGCCGCACGTCCGTCGTGATCTCAAAAGATCTCAAATGCATCGATCATTGCTCGATATTGCTCTCTTTTGGCCTTCCACCTACATCGTTTGGAGATATTTTGTTACTATTGTTAGGCACCATCGAAACGTGTCTTGGATACTCCTCCCAGAGCACAATGGACAATGTAATACAACAAAAGAAATTTTGTTCTCGAGTAGCGTGGAAGCCGCCTGCACTGATAGAGTCGAACTTTCTCCCAGTAGCCAGTATTTCCCGGATCATTGATCACCCTTTTGTTTGTGATAAATTCAACAAACGACCTCACAAAACGTTGGGCATTCTTATACTGGATACGTAGTGAATTACGAATATATGAAGTATCGATCATGGAATGACGAGAAAAGAGGGAAAACCAAATTTCCTAGGATGCCTCACTAAGCCTCACTAAATGAGACAAATGGGAACAAATTGATACGTTCGGCATGATATGTTCGGCATGTTGGTGTGGTGAATCCTTGCTAGGTAAGCCTAATTCATTTACCGTGACGGTGACGGTGACAAATATTAGATCAGCAACTCGACGTTATTTTTACGACGCACGACCACAACCGTGACGTGCCTCGCCTTGTCCTTGTCAAGGCGAGATCCTTCGCTTCGCGGAATCATGACCTCCACTCCTCCAGCTATCAAAATGTAAGAACTCGGTGCATGTACTCTCTTCAAGTCTCTGATAGGCATCAGACTTGTCACAGGTTCTGCAATGGGCTCTATCGCCCCGCTGTTTGACAAGATATTGGCGATCCAGAACAAACATGGCCCATTTGAACTCGCACTTTGCATTGGAGACTTTTTTGGTCCATTATCATTTAGGAATGAGTCAGACGACATAGGGAGGCTCTTAGGGGGGGAATTGCGGGGTACGTCTTAGTATTCCTTCCTTTATCGAAAGTATTGAGATGAAACGCGTGCGTCGAAGCTCCCATCCCTTGCTATATCATGCAGGGAGAACACCCACTGCCCGAAGGGGTGATCGAACAATTTTCCAAAACTAATGGAGAACTCTGCAAGGACGTATTTCTTCTCAGTGGGATCAACGCCATTCCTCCGCCCCCTCATCCGGTTTCTGACATGTTGCTCCCAGGCAAGTCAGCAGTGGTGACAACGGCAGAGGGTCTCCGGATTGCCTGTATCGGTGGAACGTACAAGGCTGCGGTGTACGACGGATCAGAACTTCCTCATGTGCGTGTCTGTTCTAAAGGTGCCCTTAAGAGATGAACCCATTGTAGGGCTTCTCGTCCCCTTATTTCACGTCACAAACCGTCTCGAAATTACTCTCCAACACAGTTTCCCCTCGTGTGGCTTGCGCCTCTTCTCTCTCGTCTATAGCCTCTTCTGTCCCCTCTTCTCCGCTGGTCGACGTGCTCGTCTCGCATGATTGGCCATCCATGATCACCAACTTCTCAACTGTACCACTCCCTTTGACCGAGTTGTCGAGTATTGGTTCTCCACCAATCGGCGACATCATCTCCAAAACAAAGCCAAGGTATATATTCTGTAGTGGTGGGGGGAACCCCCCCAGCTTCTGGGAGAGGGAACCATTCACGTGGGCGGATGAAACAGATAGAGTCTCCAGATTTATAGGCCTCGGTGCATTTGGGGGCGAGCAGGTTTACGGGAAAAGGCAGCGCGTTCGTATGCCTTATTGAAACCCGCTTTGCATGCTGAATCTCTAGATAGTGGTTTTATGCATTCACAATTGCGCCATTGACTCAGTCGACAGCAGCATGCCAGCGGCCTGTCAATGCAACCTCCAACCCGTTCACAGACATCTCTCGCCCTTATAAGCGTCCTCTTGACTCTGTAGAAGGCGAAACATTCAGGTGGGAGAGTGGACAGCAACCGTGGAAGCGCAACCACAAAGGCACGCGCTCTGATGTCCTTTGTTTCCCCCGATATCTGAACCCAAGCTCCTAGGACGAGAACAGGACAAACCACCCCCTGGTTATCGTTGCAGGCGATGTGAAGGCACGGATGTACGTACATATTGTCATCCCAGGCTATTCAAAACTGAGATTCTCGCAGCATTTCATAAACGAATGCCCTGAACGCGTACACCCTCCACAGGATTACGTGTGCAAGATCTGTAACAACGTGGGAACAGCTGCTTCTCCTAGCTCTCCTATTTTCTGACCTAGTAACCATCAGCCAGGGCACTTTCTTCGCGATTGCCCAGTTAAGCACGCCGTGGGTGATACGGGCGGCCGCAAACCACGCAAAGGTTACGTCTGCCGTGCCTGTGGAAGCGAGCTGCACTACATCGAGGACTGCCCCGACGTAAAGGACCGACGTTCCTCCGACAAGCATAGTACCTACTCAAAACGCGTTCCTGGGGAGGTTGGGCCCGACGAATGCTGGTTCTGCTTGTCCAACCCTGCCTTGGCGAAACATCTCTTAGTTACAGTCGGTGGAGAGTGCTATCTTACCTTCCCCAAGGGCCAATTGGTGCCCACGCACAACGCGGAGCAGGGCGAGAATGAGACGAATTTCAAGGTACCTGGTGGTGGGCATGTGCTCATTGTGCCGATCGCTCATGTCGCAACGCTCGACACGATTCCCGGGGAACTACGCGTTTCAGTCATGGGTGAATGTAACAGGTACATATTCACAAGAGCATGCGGTGGATGCGACTTACACGGTACCACACCGCAGATATCAGGCAGCGCTCCGTGCACTGTATGCCAAGCATGGCGCGACAGCCGTCTTCTTTGAAGTGGGCCGCGTTTCATCCAAAGGAGGCCATGCGCACATTCAAGCCGTACCTGTACCACTTTCCCTCAAAGATAGGGTCGAGTCCGCATTCCGGGATGAGGGTAGGCCCCATGGTATTGAATTTGACGTGGAAGAAGGCGGTGCACCTATCAGCACGGACGGGGAGGGTTATTTTCGGGTGGAGTTGCCTGACGGAAGAAGACTTGTGCATCGAATGCGCAGCGGTTTGTCATTCAGCGTGCAATTCGGCAGGTATATCCAAGTCAAAGTGTGCTCGATTTGGTGATGACTAACGTACCGTTTTAGAAGAGTGCTTGCGTCACTGTTGAGAGTAGACGAGCGGGTAGACTGGAGGAGTTGCTTACAATCCGAGGAAGATGACCAAGCTGACGTGCAGGCGTTCAAGACCGCGTTTGCTCCGTTTGATCCCTCATGTTGACGTGACGCAATCTTTTTCGCTGTCCTGTCCATGCTTATCATATATATTTTCTTTTGGAAAACGCTTTCTTCTCAGTAATTAGCTAAATAACTAACTCCGGAGCCTAAGTGTCGAATAGCTAGTAGCTGGAGATTTACCATCAGCCCTATCTGACGCGCTGGAGCCAGACCCGGGCTGGGGCCCGGGGTGAGAACGAAATGCTGATTTACGTACGCCGCTGGTGTGGGACAGTGGAAACTCAGGGACTGTTACCTCCTACGGGCAGATATTACAGTGCTCTCCTATCCACTAAAAACCTCACTGTGTGGCCAGTGAAAGGTAGATTGTTAGTCTACCCGCGAGTTCGAGGGGGGTTCTCGTCCAATGCGTGTCCGCGTTCCCGAAGGGGACGCTGGAGGTGCAAAGGGGGGAAGTGAGAGAGAGGGGGTTGGCTCCGC
>Ga0307510_10006459_pt1 | contig 13977 bp, 19 predicted proteins | sample 12_EM_MG_FD_207224 | JGI IMG/M metagenome (GOLD analysis project Ga0307510, IMG submission 207224) | Populus trichocarpa ectomycorrhiza microbial communities from riparian zone in the Pacific Northwest, United States - 12_EM | ecosystem: Host-associated > Plants > Roots > Unclassified | place... | reverse complement strand
GGCGCTGTCGTCGTCGTGCGGCACACGGCACGATCGGTCGTCATTATCGACTTCTGTGAAATCGGCGTGGCAACGGACACAGTGGAGGAGCGGTGGTGGCTTGAGAGCCGCGAAAAAAGAGGCTAGAGCCGCGAGGGTGTCCGGTGGCGAGTCTGGGATATGTGCGAGCACATATGCGTGCAGGGTTTTGGGGGGGACGGGAGTAACGAGTGAAAGGAGGGCTTCTGGAGTTGGTGGCAATGTATGTTTTGAGGTGTGGTGGATGGGGGACATGGTGGTAGAGGTAGTATTTGCAACCGCGCCAAGCCCGTCGTTAAATGCCGCTTCGGAAGGCGACGGCGTTCGAAGCTGTTTCGGTTCCCCTGAGTCAACTGCCATCGCGTCGGATTGAACATCTGGTACTTTTGCAACTGGCTGTTGCTTGCGGGAGAATATGGCGAACATCGCGTGGTAAGATGGTGAAAGGTGAGGAAGAGATAAGACAAAGGGCAGGCGCAGAGATGGCTCGTTTAAGGGCCCCTTAAAGGACTCATGCGTGCCTCAATCGCGTTGTGTGGCTGTGCTGCAGCACGCATCAACGCATGCTCAACGCGAGGCTCAGCACGCCTTGAGCACGCACCCACTCGTGTTTCAAGTTTTTTAGGGTATCAAGCATAACCGTAATACAACCGACAGTACAGTGATATACAATGTCCCAACTTTCGTAACGCTACGTGCCACTGTCGCCTCCGAGAACAGGATGAATCATGATAGTATGACCAGACGGTTCTGGCGTCGCATTATACTGAGGGAAAGGTTAGAGATAAATCGCATTTATGGCTACATCGTAGTCACTGAGACATACCTCTATTTGTGCAATAAATTCGTCATCCATGAACAAGTCTCCCATACTCCCATTTCTCTTGAGCTCGTAGTATGGAAGATTCGATTGAAAATCGCGCAGGAAAGACTTCCCAGCGTAGATAGTGTTGGGAGTAGTCACCGCAAGCCGCTGTAGGACCCTCTCCACGCCCTTTCCGTGTTCACGAACAGCTACGACGCGGCGTACGCGACCAGGGTTGAAATCCAGCACGCGCACCTTCCTTCCCGACCACTCTGAAATCGCGCACCGCATCCCAGATAACGACTGGCGAACAGAAAAGCCCCCCGGGGCGATCCATCGCGTCGACTTTGGGCCCCAGTCATCCCATGACATAACTATAGGCGCAATCGGAGAGGTGCGGAGGGTATGCCGACGCAGCCACTTTGGCGTTCTGCTTTGTAATTTGTCCTTAACCCCCGCCTTTCCAGGGGACTGTACTGCGACTGCTGCGGCCAAGGTACGAAGGGAGCTCGAAAGAGCATAGAAGTACATTTTCTTGATTTCCATGAGAGACTTCTCGCTGCGTCTTACGCTCACAGAGAAGGACAAGAGCGAGTCTGAAGGCGAGCTCCTGAACGGGAGCGCCGAGGGGCGCGTAGAAGTGGATGTGCTTGAGGGCGTCCTATCGAAACTCGAAAGATCGGTCTGGGACTTCGGGTGGACAGCTGGAAGTTGGAGTATGCAGACGGTGCTGAACGTCAAAGTATCATCCGCCTTCGCGATCTTACACAGCTCCAGTGCCCAGTCACGTTTAAGCCCTAAAACGAAGGTATCCTCTGATATGGAAGTCAGGACAGGGAAAAATGTGTCCGCCACCACGCGTCGGCGCTGAATCATAACAAACTCGTTAAAAAGGGAGCCGTCATTGTGGGAAGAGATGTGGGGGATTTACTTACGCATACGAGGCGGCCTTGAACCCAGTCGACCAGATATAGGGTTTGATAACGACGAAAGAGGGATCCGTGGGCAATGAGCACCAAAAGGTAGCGACCCATAACTTCGATGTAGGTCCCAAAAGAGTACTCGTAACTTCCTTCGTAATCTAGCAGTATCATCGGGACTGTAGCCGATTCGTGACTTGTTCCCGTAGTGAAATGCCTGGGGTGAACTTCAAGTCCCCTCTTTCGACCCGGAGACTCGGCGCTGAATACGCATGTGAGGATGAGAGTGTTCATACCCATTAGAGGAAAAAAAAACCGCACGAAAGACGCGAGACGGCTACGAAATCCTGATCGGTATCCAGCGCCCATCCCATTGAGAAGAAGTTGGTGTTCATCTGGATGTCTGTCCACTGGGCAGCGCCGATCTTTCCGCGGAGGTCTCGCTGACGAGAGAGATCCAGGTACGACCAACCCGGGCTGTCGCCCTGGCACAGTTGGATAAGGTATCCGGATCGTAACAGGAAATCAGTAAAGCCCTGGTATGGTCGAAACGTGGTTTGTGTGGCCGCTTCCTTCCCGACGTTGAACGTCAACCAGGCCTTCTCCCACGTCCTCAGGTTGTCAAGAAATTCTGCGGTCGAGAGGCCTGGAGGAGAAAGGTCCTCTATGTAGTTTTTCAGGGTCCGTATTCGGCATCGCAATAGGCCTGACTGCTTTATGACAGCGCGCAGTCGATGACAGGAGCGCTTGCAGGCATTGATTTCGGGAAGGGGCAGGAGAGAGAAGATAAGGATAAGAATTTCGCTTGGGAGACCGAGAAGTTGTAGGCCCATGGGTGTGAATGAGAAATGGTTTGGAAATGTGGATAGCGCGCACGCTGGGTGTGTTGCGATCAAGGCCGTGTGATGATGATTGCCTGTCTGACTGACTATATAAGCGCACGTGGGGTAGGCCCACGTACTTGACAGTCCAAGTGCGCGATCGTATAGCTAGCTGTGACGGACTTAGTTGATCCGTCGTCCAAGCTCAGATGCGAACAGGTGCAAAGCACACCCAAGGGCAAGATGTAAGTCGTGAGACCGGTGAGACATCAAAAGCGCGCTCTTGGGCATTTGCGCGCGGAAGCAAACTGGAAATGGTTCCCGGGCCGGGCCGGCACGACCTGACCTAGCTACTTTAGGGGTAAACTGCACTGCCTCGTCACACGGGCGCAACTGAGGCGAATTGGGCTGAGCCCAGACCTTGACCCTTACAGTACACAGTACACCAGTTAATCGACATCATTTCTCGACCCGACCTCCCCCAACCGAGCATCGCAGGCGAAGCACATGACGTGCCCATGAGTCTGTGCACTACACCCACACATTAAGAAATCCGTTGGCCAGGCCTGCAATAACGCCCGGCGACATCGGATAACTTGAAATTGAAAGTGAGACAAGCGGGACCTCGTTCCAAACAAATGTGTCCCTAATCCGGGGTCAGGAACGTCGTGCCAGTGAAGCAAGTCCTTAAAAAAAAAAACACCATTTTCTCGAGTCTATAGTCTCCGATCATTGTCAAGACGCCCACTGCGCGATCTTCCTGTCATTGCACGAGACAGCGTACTTCGGGAGTGAGACACGTAGTTTTGCCTACAGTGCCAAGGCACTCGCCAAGTCCCAGCACCAGACAGGCACCTAATCACGTTAACATTACGTCGTGTAAAGCAAAGAAGGGTGCAAGTGGGCATGGCCATTGTTACAGTTGTCAGTAGCTGAAGAATAAAATGTGGTGCATGCTTTGGGAATGGGAGGCACACTACAGATAATGTAGATGTACTTTGTCTCTGGATTTGGCGACGGCCGATCTCTTGAGAACGTTCCCGTGGTCGTGGGAGGCATCCGTCGGGCAAAGGCACAACTTGGCTCCTTACCACATGACGACAGTTTCCTCTACCATCCCGACGCATGGAAACTACCACAACTATCACGGGTAAGCTTCGTGGAGCTCACACCGCGCCATTTATTGATATATTCCAAGGTACCACTATCACCACCCCGGCGGCCACGACTCCCGCCTTGCGCTCTTACCCCCCGAACTCCTCGCCAACGCACGCGTCCTCGACGTAGGTTGCAACGAAGGCTGGGTGTCCTGCGAAATAGGTGCGCCTTTTGTATCTCTCCTGCTTGTTACATGCTGACTATAAAGCCGTCCGCCATCACTTCAGCGCAATTATGGGGCGCTCGACGCGTCGTGGGTGTCGACATCGACGACGCGCTCGTGCGCATGGCCTGGCGACGCAGACGCACGTTCTGGAGCCACCAAGCTCCCTCGTCTCTTTCGCAGGAGGCGGTGTCTTCCTGCCCCACTGGCAGTACATCCCGTCTCAATCTCAAGCGTAAACGCGCGCCTCAGCCCCACCCACCACCTGCGCCGCCAGAAGCCGATTATTTCCCTGCGTCATGCCAGCACATGTTCGGTCCTCTTCCCATCCCTCCTAGTAGTACGGACATGAGCATCACGCTCGACTCTGGGGTCTCCGAAAATGCGTTTCCGCACAACGTTTCTTTCCGTCGCGCTGACTGGGTGAATGAGCGCATCCTTGAAGACGAAGCGGGCTACGACGTCATCCTTGCGTGAGCTTCCCACTTATTTCCCCACCTGCCAAACGAAAAGGAACACAATTAATTAACGATGGGCTTTCTTTCTTTTGGCAGGTTTTCGGTATCGAAGTGGATTCATTTGAATGGTGGCGACGCTGGCCTGAGGCGGTTTTTCGAGCGCGTATATGCGACTTTGGTTCCCGGTGGTACTTTTATCCTCGAAGCACAACCCCGCGAGTCGTACACCAAGGCGCGGAAGCTGCATCCTGTGAGCGCATTTACCTTCCTTTGTCTCTGGTGGACTGAATGCGCTTCCTCGACGCAGACTCTGCAAGAGAACGCGCAGAGATTGCAGATACAGCCAGAAGGATTTGAGGGTGTACTGTGCTCGATTGGGTTCAAGCCCGCGCAGAGGCTCGGCGAGCCTGGGGAAGGTCGTGAGTGCCCAAATATACCGCAATAGACCAACCGACGTTGTCGTGTTTAACGAGAGTTTTTCAGGCTTCCGTCGCCCTGTCGATCTCTATGTTAAGTGGAGTTGATGTTGGAAAACATGAGCAATTTGTTCCAAGACTTCTGTCACATCGTTTTCATCCCCCACGTGCACACTACCCTGGGATTACCCACGTACTTACAAGCATGGTGGTCGTCATAAATGCTGTCCGCGTTTTTCCCGGCACCGTTGGTTATACCGCGCTTGTGCATCTGCAAAAGGCGCCCATGCAGCAAGGGCAAAGTACGTACTTCGGAAGCCCCTCGATTGGATCGTCCGCTCTACCTCTGATCATACATTTGCGCAGTGAGCATCCACTGTCAACATAATTTGTTTTTTTTTGTTCCCAAAACCGTGAATAAATTAATTATTCTTTAGAAATTTCGATGACGTAAGGATCCTGGGATAACATTACGTCTACATAAAATTTATCCAAAAATACAAGAATAAAGATTTTTACAGTTTATCTCGGGTCTTGCTGCGAAAACCCAAAATCATGCCGACTGTGCATCGACAGATCGTAAGTTGAGGTGTCACCGCTGACTGCGGAACTGCGAACAGAAGGGCTTTGGTGGTGGATACCGATGCGATCCCTGGAAGTGATACCCATCTCAGCACCTCACCTCGTGTTCCCTCTGCTCCCCTCATGTCAAGCCTCTTATTTTCTTTCTATATGTCAGACCTGTCAGACTTGTCTATATATTTCTACTCCCCTGCCCCATCCCGCGGTGTCGTTCTGACCCTTGCCGTCATGCCTCCAAATGACGTGGCTGGTTATGCACAGCCTCGGCATCGTTTTCTCTCTTTCTCACGTTTACTGTCCTGTGACACTATTCTACTTTCAGTCTTTGTTCCTCCGTACTCTACGGACGGTGTGTCCCATCTCCCTCTCCTCCTTCTCATGCCCTCGGATCCTCATTTTCCCGCATTTCCTGGTCCTTGCGTACACATGCTTCCAGATCCGTTGCCTCGGACAACCACCCATGGTCTTCCAGTGCCCCTGGATGTATAAAGATTCCGCCTGTTGACCCTTGAAACGTAGATCACCGTCTAGATTCTTGAGTTCCCCTGTATTTCTGCCGCGCCACCTGCTTCTCTCGCGGTTATGATTCGACCGTCTTACCCGGGTTCAAGTAGCCACATTCCGCATTCGATCATGATCACGAAGCTTTGCGCCTCATCGATCTTCCCTTCCTGCCCACCCGCCCGCCTCACTAAGTCCTCTTCCACTGTGATCCTCCACCGCCTTCGGACGATCTATCTCGCATGCTCGTTCGTTATCTCTTCTTCTCTCTGTAGTCTAGCCCACGCGTTCCCCAACCCACATCCGGTGGCTCTGGGCCGTCTCGATGCGTCATACACGCCGCAGCATTCCCGCTCAGTTCACCGACTAACGTATCTCCTATCACATGTCCGCGTGTCTGCCATTGGACGTTCCCAGCAGCTGAACCACCTGACCGATCCGACGACGACATGAAACATCTCGTTCAGGGATAAATCTGAGGCAACGCCGGGCAACCCCAGTGTTGGCGTCGCGCAATAAGTGTACTTTTAACTTGTGTCACCCTCAGATGATGGTCAATAAAAAAGAAATAGAATTACTGCGATGCCTATCTGTGCGTTGCGTCGTCACCTACACAAGCCCGACGCTGCTCTAGCATGCCAGTATACTGTGGCCGCAGTGCGACGTGGAGAGGGAACGAGAAAGACATGCTGGACAGTCAGTCGCAAAGAACGGACGCGGCGCAGCATAAGACCGCGCCGCGTGACAGGTCCATTGCCCACATACTGGTTTGGGGATAATATTCGATGTTACCTGATCTTTAACCTGATCGTTCTCACATCACATAACTCTTTGAGTGATAGCGACGAACTGCTAATACGCATCATTTACAAGGACAAATGGCCACCCTTTCCGAATCCTAGAACCTGCCCCAACATTGAACATACTGTCAGCCCTCAGAAACCTTTGTGCCTTCTGCCCTAACTACATGATAGGTGCTGTACCGCGCTGCTCCAGCGCCCAGCGCTCAGCATCCCGTCGGCCCTTGGGCACGTCTACCGCCAACCAGATGATAAGAGTCGATGCGAAGCATATCGCAAATAGGAATGGGAAGCCCTGCCAGGTGTTTCCCGTTCTGTCGATGATCGCCTGAATCACGTTCGGTCCGATAACCGACGACGCGCGATTTGTCATTCCAAACAAGCCAAAGAACTGCATTCCACAACGCGTCCCCCAACCGCGCACGTCAGACAGAGCATGTACGATCGCTAATCTGCGGACTGCACGCACCATGTACTCGAACCCAGGTGGGGACAGCTCGGCCATCACCGTTTGCGAGTATGAATAGTACGGCGCTTGGAAGAGTCCATAAACGAGGTTGTATACCCAGAACTCCCACTTGTTGTGATATCTTTAGGGACAAACATGGATCACGTCCTGGCTAGATATGAGCAGATGCGTAACCCACCCAAACTTATCTGTCCAGATACCAATCATTCCCCAAAGGGGGAGTATGACAGCCACGATATTTGTTGCTATGAACTGAAACCACATATCAACAAGCAATTCTTGTTGAGAAAAAAATAAGGCTCAGCAGCCTTACCATCTTTTTCGAAGCAATCTTCCAGTGGCGCTGTATGCACCAATACAGGACTAGCCCAACGGCCGCCGAGCCTCCTTGCACCATGCCGAGGTATGTAGTCTGCCTAAAAGAAAAGGAGAACCGTACATTCTGGCAAATTAGTACCAGAGTCGTCGATGTGTTTAGACCCTGGCAGAAGACCCCCACATATCTCAGCATCGCCATGCCGTGGCAGAATGAAAACGAGACGTACATCGGCAAGAAGGAAGTACGCGAATAAGAACGCGAACGTGTTTGGTAGTTTCTTGTATTGCCTCAACGAGATCCAGATCTATCTGAAAGTAAGAGAGGCAGAAGACAAGAAATACGAGCGCGGACCTGTTTCCAGCCAACTGTGAGATAGTGTTCTCCCTTGGGTAATTTTGGACCAGGTCGCGGTTGTTGGAATATAACTGTCCCATTTCATTGTCACCTCTCCGAGCATTCAGATCGAAAATAAGTGGGGTAACCATGACGCACACCACCAGATACCTGTCAAAACCCCATATGCGGTCGCCCTTAAAAACAATAGACGTGATGACATGGGAAATAATAAGCGGTGTCGTTAAAACCCACATCATAGTAACATAGTTGTTGACTTTTGGGTTGTCTCGGAGAGGAATAAGGAGAGCCAAGCTGAGGGACAGAATTGTGATGAAGCCAACAGATTCAAAAGTCTGAAATACCATGTCACCACCCGCGGAGGGAGAGAAAGTAAGGTACGCACTATACTGAAACTGCTGATCTTGCTCTTTTCAAGAGCTTCCGCCTGGTTATATTTGTCCACGGTTATTTCCCCTCGGTCTAACCTATCCCTAAGTTCATGCATCCGCGGTGTGTTGCGCGCAAGTCGCGGGAATATGGCTGCATAGAAGGCGAGCGTGAGGCCAAAACAAATGAAATCGATGATAAAGAGTCCCATTGCAACACCCCAACGACTTGGAGCTGTTTCATAGGTGTTCAACATTCGAGGAATGCGAAATGTCAGATGTTGGGACTTACAGGTCAGAGTCATGGTCGAAAACAAGGAGCCCCAGTATATCAGGGTCGTCACAAGTAGCGGCCATCGACCAAATGACCCATAGTCAGCTGCTGGTCCGATCGTTGTGAGAATTAATGTAACCATCTGAAATGGGTGATTGTAATAACTATGAATAGGGGACCCTCAAGCCCATAGAGAGCGCAACGAACCGCAAAACTTATCCCGTTGGCCAGTAGGACGACAGAGCTGACAGATTTTGTTCCGTTTCCCCAGGGCAAAACACATTTCCCGGATGCTTGACGATCGAGGCAGGATGAGCCTGGTCCACGAACAGGGTCATATCCGGCGGCGGTCGCGAGATTCTGGAATATGGTCCCAGAATAGACTTCGGTACATTGAAATCAGTCTGTCTACCAAGCTCAAGGAACTATAGTTTACTTACGAATGGCTCCCTAGATCGTTTTGTTCTTCAATAGCTTTCCTTACATGAGAATAAAAAATGAGGGGACGCACGCCACTACCGTTATTGAAAACTGAAGATGGAATGTTTGGGTTACTGCAGGGGCAACAGGGATCCTCCATGACACTTACTGTAGTAGGCCCACAGTTCCCGCATGGTCACAACCGGTTCGCTGAAACTCGATGGGGTGACACCCAGAACATCAGCCTTGACTCCATCGTCACCCTTCTCGTCGTTGATTATGATTTCAGGGATAGAGTTTTCTGAATGCATAGCGATAAGCTGGGGGGGTCACAGAAGGAGCCGCCAGATTGTGCTAGTTGGTACCAGAGAGAATATAAATGAGGGAATTCGTTAGTCCCGTAATGAACATATCTCCGCCCGAGACCCCCCGAGAAGCTTGCTTCGAGAAAAATTTAGCTTCTCATACGAATCAAGGCAGCTGTGGTGTGAATTCTCGCTTGGAGTTCTCCCCCGGAAGAATCAGAAAAATAGGGCATGCTACACAGAATCTCTGTCGGCTGCTAACATACATGGATTGCCTTCGCAGCCCACCGCGGGCGTATATGCAAGGAAAGACTGCTTGGCAAGAAGAATAAGGATAGTTCATGTAAAATGCTCATTTTTGAGGTCATAGTAACGATGAAGTCCCCCAGAGTGAACAACGAGCCCGAGCTCACATAAGACTTCGATGATATGACCAATATTTGTGTTTAGAGTGTCATCAAGATTAGAATGACTCTACCAAGAAGAGGTAGGTTGGTGGCAGGAGTAAAAGTGGGCTTTAAGTGGAAAGTGCGTGTGTCAGGTGCTGTCATTGGCCGCGGCACGGCGGATTCCGAGTCGGTAATACTACCGCGTTCCGATCAGTCGCACCCATTACTTCCATGCCAGTGAATTCTCCTGGATTGATTCACACTTATATTGACCTAGGTCTTGGCCACGCTCTATGTCAAATACGGGAATTCGGGGGTCCGTTTCACGGCCCCCTGTTCAAGAAGAAACAACTTGAAGGACACCACCTCTTTACCGAATCAAATAATGCTGCTTGACTCGGACGCGCTATTGCAACGGCATTACAACTCGGCACAATCATTTCATGTACACGAGGTCCGTGCGCCGGAGAGCTATCCAAAAAGTGAAATATATTTAAGATAAACTTCTGCAAAGCTCTTGTTTTCATCAATTCCAGCCATCCCTCTGATTCCCTCCGCTGTACCGTCTGGTAACAAGGCTACGTTGCAACTGTAGCCACCCATATCCCGCGGGCACAAGTCGGTTTCTGAGGTCGATATTGACTCCGTGAGGCCGCGACTCACAGAGCCCGACAATCTCCAAGTGTCCGTTAGGGGCTGAAGACAGCACCTGCGGGGTGGCTCCGGTTACTACAGTAGATACCGGTGCTGGCCAGCGCTCGGGGTGCTCGGTGACGAAGACTCGACGTTATCCGATCTTAACTGAAGATACCGCAGCAACCCATATCTCTCCCTGAATAATATACAGTGTTTCCTTTGGCATAGTTGTGATGTCGTCATGACTTTTCCCGTCTATGACTCGTCTATGTTCTGTCGCATCTTCCGCGTTTGGCAGTTCCTTGGGTCTGCGGCGATAACCCCCCGCGCGGCAGTCGTCGTATGTACTGAAGACCCATGTCAGTGTTTAACACGAGGGACAGAATGGAAATAAAATCAAAACTATGCCATAATAAAAATAAAGAACGATGACCTCTCAGGCTAAATCTACAGCCACTAACTATCACTACATAAAGCACGTTCACAGATACCTCACCCTTTCCGCCCGGGGTGCACAAGGTATACTGTACCACGCTGCTCGACTGCCCAGCGCTCCGCATCCTGTCGGCCCTTGGGCATGTCCACGGCAAACCAGATGACTAGACTTGACGCGAGGCATGTCGCAAACAGGAACGGGAAGCCCTGCCAGGTATTGCCTGTTTTGTCGATGATAGCCTGAATCACGTTCGGCCCAACGATCGACGATGCGCGATTCGTCAACCCGAAGAGGCCGAAGAACTGTACTCCCCTCCGTTAGAGAAGCCATGTGAGATCGCGATCGTGATTTGGGGTATTGTACGCACCATGAAGTCGAACCCCGGTGGAGACAGCTCAGCCATCACCGTTTGTGAGTAGGCAAAGTATGGCGTTTGGAACAAACCAAACACTATGCTGTGCGCCCAGAACTCCCACCCGTTATTATATCTTCAATGAAAACTTCAGCTGTGTCCTGTCCCAGTCGGATAGGAGCAGTTTTTGCGACGCACCCCAGCTTTTCCGTCCAAATACCGACCATTCCCCAAAGAGGAAGCAAGACCGCCACAATGTTTGTCGTGATGAGCTAAAGATCCAAAGAAGTAAGCATTTTTTTCCCATGAGAAACAACACCCAGCAGTCTTGCCATCTTCTTTGGTTCTATCTTCCAGTAGCGTTGTATGTACCAATACATGACCAGTCCAACGAGCGACGTGCCTGCTTGCACGAGGCCGAGGTACGTATTCTCTAAGAAAGAGAAGGTGAATCGGATATTTTGACAAATTTGTACCAAAGTAGTGGTTGTGTTTAAACCCTGGTACGAACCCCCAAACATGTCAGTATGTTGCGCCGTGGTGGAAGAGAACGGGGCACACATCGGCGAGGAGGAAGTACGCAAATAGGTACATGAACGTGTTTGGTAATTTCTTGTATTGCTTCAACGACGTCCAGATCTATTTGAGAGTAAGATCTGCAGAGCGAAAGTGATGTGGGCGCCGGACCTGTTTCCAGCCAATTGTGACATAGCGCTCCCCCTCAGGGAGTTTTAGGCCAGGCCGTGGTTGTTGAAATATAACTGTCACGTATCATGGTCGGTTCTCCGAATGTTCTAGACGAGAACTGAGTAAAGAATCCAAGACGCACACCACCAGACACCTGTTATCAACCCAAATGTGGTCGACCTTCAAAATTATGGATGGGCATAAATGGTGTGCAACGTCATGGAAACTCACAGTAAAACTACGTAGTTGTTGGCCTTTCTATTTCCTCGAAAGGGGATGAGGAGAGACAGATTTAGTGATAACATCACGATGAAGCCCAAGGCGCGAGAAGCCTGAAAACCCGCGTTGTCGCTGGTGAAAACCGAACAAGTAGTACATCACGTACCATGCTGAGATTACTTATCCTGCTCTTTTCGAGAGATTCTGCTTGTTCATATACGCCAGCAGTTATCCTGTCTTGGTTATACATCTCCATGAGTTCACGCATCCGCCGTGTGTTGCGTGCCAGACGCGGGAAAATAGCTGAATAAAATGCGAGCATGACACCATACGCAGTGAAACCAACTATATAGATTGCCATCGCAGAGCTCCAGTGACTTGGGGCTATTTGGAAGGCATTGAGCATCCGCCGAATATCTAGGGCAAGATGTTACAACTTACAGGTTAGAGTAATGGTCGAAAACATCGAGCCCCAATATATCAAGGTGGCCATAAATAGCGACCACCTACCAAGCGACCCATAGTCTGCTGCTGGTCCGATAACAGTGAGGATAATTGTGATCATCTATGAAGAGTGTTCGTGATCACGAGTGAGGGTCGAACCAATCACGTAGAGGATGCGATGTACCGCAAAACTTATCCCATTTGCAAGTAGGACGATTGAACTAACAGATTTTGTCCCACTTCCCCAGGGCAACACGCACTCCCGAGATGGATGTGGATGGAAGCAGGATGAACCTGGCCCACGAGTGGGATCATATCCCGCGAGCGTAGCGAGGTTTTGGAATATAGTCAAAGTGGAAACTTTAGAGCATAGAGTTAGTACTGTTGATGCATGTCAGGGAATCATGATAGACTTACAAATTGGAACCCCCTAGAGCGTGTTTTTCAGCACCCTTTAGATAATAAAATAAGAGGGAACGCACAGCACCGCCATAGAAGTACACTGGTAATGAGTATTACTTAGGGATCGCGAGGAATCAGATCGGCGCTTACAATAGTAACTCCACAGCTCGGAACGGGTCACGATCGGCTCGCCATGACTCGGAGTAACTTTTGAGATATCAGATGCAACTCCATCGTCGCTTGGAATGTCGAGGACTAGGTGTTCAGTGGTAGTGTTGGCCGTGGCCATGGTGCTATCGGTAAACGTGTAGGTGTCCCAGAGACCAGGACCCCCCGGGTTGGGCTCCATTGGTATGGAACCAGAGCGCAATATAAATGGTTGCAGGTCCCGTAATGCAAATTACCCAGCACAAGGTCGCCGCTTAGTGAAAAAATCGATCGAGCTACTGTAGTGAATTCTCGCTCAGGGCACTCCTTTTAGAAGAAACCTAACCAAAGAAGTACATTAGCCGAAACTCAAGCCGTTTTTAAGTCATCATACCCCAGAGCGTTGATCTGTCCCCCAGAGGGCCGAGACCAAGGATCAGAACTACCACAGTAGTATTGTCTTCCATGTTCTCTGTCTCGGACACACGTTGTCTATCCTCGCAGTATGCCGCGGACGCGAGATGGGCACCGAGAATAAGGGGCACTGGCAGTTCGTGGTAAGACACGCCGCTCCGCCGACGACCACGATCATGATGATGATGAAAACCTTCAGTAAACTGTCGGCTCGAGCTCTAGTAGCCTTCGAATGTGGAGCCAATGGTGATGTTGAGAACATCAACTGGTCCAAGAATAGTTAGGTCGGGTTACAGTAGTAACGAGTAACGACGAGAACGCAGTTCAGTCCAAGTTTCGGAGAACTGCGTTGTTGGCGTCACGGCAGACTCCGAACCCACCTCGCAGTGGGGACACTTCATCGGACAACACCAATCAGTCAATATGAACTTGGACGAGCGGGGTGCTCTGTCTTATGCAGGAATTGAAAGGTCATGCGAGCCAGGGTGTACCCTCTCGATCGAACTTTTCGAAGTGTAGGCCCGTCGAGGGCCTGGAGCCGGAGGGCCTTACCCAATATTACTATTGATCCTGGATGAATGGAGAAAAAGCAATGTAACAGTCGGAAGTAAGCTCAGAATGGAACGCGCACGCTCGCGAGATCCAAAGGGCTCGGTTAGATGAGAAAAGACACAGGATCTACTGCTATCCGGCTCCTCTA
>Ga0307510_10006458_pt1 | contig 13979 bp, 7 predicted proteins | sample 12_EM_MG_FD_207224 | JGI IMG/M metagenome (GOLD analysis project Ga0307510, IMG submission 207224) | Populus trichocarpa ectomycorrhiza microbial communities from riparian zone in the Pacific Northwest, United States - 12_EM | ecosystem: Host-associated > Plants > Roots > Unclassified | place... | reverse complement strand
TTAAGTTAATACTAACCTTAAAAACCATGCATCGATGTGCGGTTTCCATTCAGGATATTTGGAAATTAACCTAGCTCTATTGAAACAATGGAATTTTCATCGACGATCTAAAGGCCAATGTTATTCACTATAACATTTAATAGTTTTACCGACGTAATTTTTTCATCGGCATAAGATTACCATTTCGTCGGTGTAAAATTTACCGACTAATTTCCCGATGGAACACGTTTGTTAGAATAACGTTCATCGGTAATTCGATGATCTGTCGCTAATTCTGTCGGTAAAAAAAATAAAAACTGATTGTTTTACAAATGGAAAATACGCACCAAAAAAAATTTTCGCGGGAAATATGCCGACGGAATAATTTCATCGGTATATTTCCATCAGTGATAGTGGCGTAAGCAATAATTTTTTCCAGACTCTCTAGAATATACCGACAGAATGATTCCATCTGTATTGCTATCGGTAAATCACCGACGGAATAATTTCATTGGTGATTGTGGCATATGCAGTAAATGTTTTACAACTCTCTGAAAAATACTGACGGCATAAGTCCGTTTGTAAATCCATCGATGATGTGCACAGTGCATGACAAATTGTGTTTGTATTGCCTATCTATTCTCCCTGCAAACACTTAAATTGAAAATTGCCCGCACAACACAATAACAACAATAAACATAACAATTATAAAATAAATATTTCTTGATACAAAATTTCATCCATAATATTATATTATAAAAAATTCCTTTACACTTTCGTGTTCTAATACTTAGTCAGAATTTTCTTTTTCTTCTTCTTCAATTGAATCGTCATCAGCTTCATTGCAATCTTCAATGTTTATATCATCATCATCACCTTCATCGACTTGTGCTTGTCCGCTGGAGCTTAGAACAACATTCAACTCATCTGCGTCAACATCAATAAGACTATCATTGAAGACGCGAAAATTTGAATTTTCTTCTAAGTCAATCGATGGAGCAACTCGATATGGTTCAACCAACTCACTATTGAAAGACATCATCTCTCACACTTGTGTTTTCGTTCTCATCCTGAACAACCTTGACATGACCTCTAGGTTTCATTTTTAAAACGAATAATCAATCAACTCTTGATCGGTCCTTTCTAAAGGAAGGAGTATATGTGTAATAAACTTGTTGGCATTACTTTGCGAAAATAAAGACATCGTTTACGTTGTGGAGTCTAGCTTTTGAGTTAATTTCAACCAGACCGTAGTGGGTATGTACTCTGATTCCTCTGTCAATGGTGTCATACCAATAACATTTGAATAAAAACACTCTATTATGCTCGCTATAATATTGCAATTCGACGGCCTCTTCTAATTTATCATAATAATCAACTTCAAACTCACTACAAGTCGATCCCTTAACACAAATACCACTGTTATGTCTTTTTTCCATGCTCGTATTATTTAGTATGAAACACACATTATCCATTGATAAAATACTCATTGTAGCTCTTAACTTTTCTTTCAGGGCCCAGGCTTAGTAAAGACAATGAAACATTAGCACTCATTCCCATTTGATAAACCTTATATATCAAGTACAACAATGAATAGTAAATGAGAATTCTGTAATGAAATATAGTAACTTGCAAGAGATAATGAGTTTATGATGTTACAACATATAAATAGTACGTTTATAACGAAGTTTAAATAGTACATATACTTACTGAATAAAAGGTCTCAGCTCATCACAGTTAAATAAAACATAATTGTGTGCTTGTTTGAACTCTATTTCAGATAAATATCTTCCCCTTACGACATTTTTAGGAGAATATTGATAAGTTCCCACTGAAAGGCACTTCACCACCATCATCATGTCGTTGAACGCGATTGATTCTCGTTCTTAAATGAGGTTTGAAATAGTATTAGATAAATGTTGAGATCTCCTCAACAATATAGGCCTCACATATCGAGGCCTCAACATGCATCTTGTTCTTAACCTTTTTTTAAAGATTGAACAAATACCTGCATGGAATTAAATAAATATTTTTAATTAAGAAAACAATGAAAATACTTTATGAATTACATTGCATTTGTAATATCTAACCTCTTGAATGGATACATTCATCTATACTGGACTGGTCCTCCAACTTTTGCCTCATATGGTAACTGTATGGGTAGATGCTCTATCGAGTCAAAAAATAATGAATGGAATATCATCTCAAGTTTGCATATTATCTAGACGAAATTTGTTTCAAGCCTCTCCATGTATTGTGTCTGCAACTTGTTAGAACACATATATCTACAGAAATCCCAGTAATTTGTTTCAAGCCTCTCCACTTGTCTAGACGATCTTCGTGAGTGCATCTCATATCCTCTTTAGCAATAAATCCTGGTAAGCTAATGAAATGAGTGTTTGCATAAATATATAGCAGTCATGACTCTTCATTCTATATAATCTGCAATCCTTCAAATTCACCAACCTTGATATGTTCGAGGCATGTCCATCGGGAAAATACAGACTTTTAAGCCATTGATAGACTAATAGTAGTGTATTTCTTTAACACAAAGCTCGCTCTTGGTTTTACGAACCATGACCCATCAAAAACCAACTCTATATTTTTACGGTTACAGAATAATGTTATACTCATTCTAGCATTGATGTTGTCCTTTGTCTTCCCCTCCACATCCATGACGGTGTTGAAAATGTTCTCAAACACGTTCTTTTCTATGTGCATGACATCAAGGTTATGGCGGAGGAGATTGGTCTTCCAATAAGGAAGCTCCCAGAAAATACTTTGTTGTACCCAGTTATGGGTCAAACCAAAACTAGAAAACTTCTGCTTACCAGATTGGAGACTAAACACAATGTCACTGTACTCTGATACATAGTCATGCAATTCTTCACCAGAAAGACGCAAGGGTGCAACATCCTTTTTAATTCTACCAACAAATAAATCCTTTATGTTTTTTTATGTACCTGTGATTCGTTGGCAAGAAACGTCGGTGGCAGTAAAAAAAGAAGCTTTACCTTCGTTTGTTAGCGTGAATACCTTGTTGTTTTCCATGTAATATGGACATACTAGTTTTCCATGTGTGCTCCAACAGAAACCATTCCATAAGCTGGAAAATCATTGATAGTCCACATCAATGACGCCCTCATAAGCAAGTTCTATTTTCTCGATATATCATAAGTCAAAACCCTTGAGGACCACAACTGCGTCAACTCTTCAATCAACGATCGAAGATAAACATCTATATTCCGGCTCGAACTGTTTGGATCGGGTATTACCATAGATAAAAACATGAACTCTTGCCTCATACTCATCTCCGGTGGCAAGTTGTAAACTGTGAGTATAATTGGTCAACAAGAATAAGGAGTAGCAAATGACCCGAATAGGTTAAATCCTTCTATACACAACTCAAAATGCGCATTCCTTGATTCAGCAGAAAAGTGAGGATGCACATTGTTAAAGTATTTTCATGCTTCGTCGTCAGAAGGGTGCACCATCACTCCATCAACCACATCATATGATTGGTGTCATGTCATGTGCCCAATAATTTTTGGTGACATGAATAACCTCTGCAATCTAGGCGTGATTGAGAAGTATCTAAGTTTTTTATATGCCACGAAAGTCTTTCTCATGCCAGTTTTGAGTTTGTAACGGGAATGCCCACATGTCATGCACTCGGTCAGCTAAGCATTTCAAGGTAGTACAACATGCAGAAGTTAGGTCACATACCAATTTTCATGACTGATCAGTGACAAGATATTAGGGACTTTCATGGAAAAATTAGGATATAAACGTTTAATTTCATGGAAATATGGTTGTAAAGGGGATGTTCTTTTCCATTTTTAAAAATTCTCATGCCATTTGGAGGTCTAGAACTCCAGAATGAGCTCTAGAAATATGTCAACCTGATCATCATGAACTGCCAATGAAAAAAATGAACGACATGTTGTCTGGGTTAAAACCCTAAAAATTAGGGTTTTTAATTTGGGATTTGGCAAAGTTATAATTTAGTTATTGTTCTTCTAATTGTGGCACATACACCCATAATTGACATAAAAAAAACTTTTTAATTGCATGCAATTTAACCCCTGCCAAACTCAAATGTCAACACTTAAGTTGTTCGTCTTTTCATTTTGGTCATTGGTTCTGAATTTGTATATTTTGACCCTCAATTGACCAACAAACTTTTAATTTTTTCAATTTAACCCCTGATTTGGTTAATTTCAGCTTATATATTCACGTGTCTTTTCCAGTTTGATTCTTGGTTTTTGATTTCTTTAATCAAGTCCTTATTTGTCCATCAAACTTTAATAATTATGTAATTAATCCCCCGATTTAATCAAATTAACTCGTAAAAATTACAATTCAACCCCCATACTTTAATTTCTTTCAATTAAAACTTAAATTTACTTTTAAAAATCAATTTTTCTTGCAATTAAGCCCTCAATAAATTCAAATAAACCTTGAAAAATTATAATTAAATCCTTAAATATTAAATTTTGAGTTTTCCTCAAATTAAGTTTTCTTTGTTAATAAGGCCTTCATCGGTCGAAAATACGTTGTCATAAAAATTTTAATCATGTATATTTGATCTCCCTCAGCCAGTCTTCAACAATTTCTTTGGCATTCTAATATACTCTTCTCACTGATATATCTTTTTTATTTTCTTCCAATATTTTTTTGATTTGTTTTTTGGATTTTCTCATCAATTGTTTTTATTTTTTGTTTATGTGGGGTCCCAAAAATGAGTAACAACATTCATACAACTCCTTAGCGTCAACATCAATGAAAATATTCTCGGCGATGATAAAATTTGAATTTTCTTCTAAGTCATTAGATGAAGCAACTTAATATAGATCAACTAACTCACCAAGTTGAAAGACATCATCTGAGTTAATTAATTGTTGTCATCCTAAACAACCTTGACACCACCTCTAAGTTTAGTTTTCACTACGAATAACCAATCAACTCTTGAACAATCCTTTCTAAAGAAAAGATTGTATGTGTAATAAACTTACTAACATTACTTGGCAAAAACAAAGACATCGTCGACATTGCGGAGTCTAGCTTTTAAACTAATTTTGACCAAACCATGATGGGGATCTACTTTAATTCCTCTGTCAATGGTGTCATATCAATAACATTTGAATAAAAATACTTTATTCTGCTCGTTATGATATTGCAATTCAATGGCCTCTTTCAACTTTCCATAGTAGTCAACTTCAAATTTATTAGAAGTCGATCCCTTAACACAAATTTCATGGTTATATGTCTTTCTATCATGCCTATATTTTTCAATATGAAATACGTGTCCATTGACGAAATACTCATACTTAGTAAAGGCAAAGTAACACTAGCATTCCCTTTTGATTGATAAACTTGATACATGAAGTGCAACTATGAACAATTAACGAGAAATTTGTAATGAAATTAAGTATTCCAAGAGATAAGAATAATTAAACAATATTTACATGTAATCTAAACCACGTGGAAAATTGTTCATCTTGTAATCGAAAGATTTAGGATTCAATCAGCTGTGAGTTTTATGACGATAAATATTGACGATGTCGCCTACAAGGAATTCAATAATATATCAGTTTATGATATTATAAGAGATAAATTATTTGAAAATAACAACATATTAAGTAGTATACTTATTAAATAAAAGGTCTTAGTTTATCGCAGTTAAATAACATATAATTATGTGCTTGTCTGAATTTTATTTCTAATAAATATATTCCCCTCATAGTATTTTTTTGTACGGATCGTCCAAAATGGGAGAATATTGTCAAGTTTCCCCTCGAAAGCACTTCCCCACCATCATCATATCTTGAAACGTGGTTGATTCTTGTTCTCAATTGAGGCTTGAAATAGTATGAGATAGATGTTGAGATCTCTTCAACAATATAAGCCTCGCATATCGAAGCCTCAACATATGCCTTATTGTTTACTTTTCTTTTAAGGTTGAATAAGTACCTATATAGAATTAAATGAATTTTTTGAAATATTCAAAGAGAGACAATAAAATTTTAATTATGATACATGTGTAAACCCTAACCTCTTAAATGGATACATTCATCTATATTGGACTGAGCCTCCAACTTTTTTCTTAAATGATAAATGTATGGGTACATACTCCATCGAGTCAAAAAACAATGAAGGGAATATCATCTCAAGTATGTATATTGTCTAGACGATATTTGTTTCAAGCCTCTCTATGTGTTGTGTCTGCAACTTGTTAGAACACATATATCTAAAGAAATGACTGATCTTCGTGAGTGCATCTCATATCCTCTTTAGCAATAAATCCCGGTAAGCTAATGAAATGAGTGTTCGCATAAATATATAGCAGTCATGACTCTTCATTCTATATAATCTGCAATCCTTCAAATTCACCAACCTTAATATGTTTGAGGCATGTCCATCAGGAAAACATAGACTTTTAAGTCATTGGTAGATAAGTAACCGTGCGTTCTTGTCTAAGGTAAAACTGACTTTGGATATTGCGATCCGTGACCCAACATAAACCAACTCTATTTTTTTAAAATGACAAAACAAAGTTATATCCATTCTAGCCTTAATGTTGTCCTGTCTTCCCCTTCATGTCTATAACTATGTTAAAAATATTCTCAAACACGTCTTATTCTATATACATGGCATCAAAGTTATGGCAGAGGAGATTGGTCTTTCAATAAAGAAGCTCCCAAAAAATATTTTATTTTACCCAATTGTAGGTCAAACCAAAACTAGAAAACTTCTGCTTACTGGATTGAAAATCAAACACAATGTCACCGTACTGACACCACATTATACAATTCTTCACCTAAAAGAAATGGTAGTGCAACATCTCTTTAAACTCTGATACTCAAAAAGTTATTTCTGAACTTGTGATCCATTAGCAAGAACCACAGGTGACAATAAAAAATAAGACATTTTATCGTTGTTTGTTAGGGTAAATGCCTTGTTATTTTCAATATAATATGGACATGCTAGTTTTCCATGCGTGCTCCAACCATAAACCATTCTATAAGCTGGAAAATCATCGATAATCCACATCAAAACTATCTTTATCAGAAAATTTTATTTACTTGATATATCATAAGTTAAAGTCTGAAATGACCATAACTGTTTTAACTCATCAATCAATGGTCAAAGACAAACGTCTATATTCTAACCTAGACTATTAGGATCGGGTATGATCGCAGATAAAAATATAAACTTTAACCTCATATATATCCTTGGTGGCAAGTTGTAAACAGTAAGTATCACCGGCCACCAAAAATAAGGAGCAACAAATGACCCGAATAGATTAGATTATTTATACATAACCCAAGATGCATGTTCTTTGTATCCACTAAAAACTAGGAATGCACACTATTAAAGTGTTTCTAGACTTCACCATCGGAAGGGTGCATCATCACTCCATCCATCGCATCATGTGATTGGTGTCATGTCATATGCTCATCAATCTTTGGTTACATGAATAAACTTTGTAGTCTAGGTGTGATTGGAAAGTATTTAAGTTTTTTGTGTGCGACAAGAGTCCTTTCCTTACCAAACATGATTTATAACAAGAATGCCCACATGTTCTCCACTCGATCAACTCTGTATTTTCAAAGTAATACAACATGCAAAAGATTAAAGACATGCTAATTTTTTGGTATCCTAAACCGAGAGGTTTCATCATGGATTTGGCAGCATAAAAGTTCTCTTTCAGCTTGTTCCCTACATGTAAAATGTTTCTCGTCCATTCAACAATTCTATCATAACCGACCTCACTTAACCCATTACACTTAACCCATTATCTGACTTGATGTTGAACATCCGTGTAACAATCAATAATTAACTATGATTTGTGTAATCATCCCATAATGGTTTGTCAGAATCTTTCAAAAGATCAAAAAACATGGTCACATCTGCATTAAGTTCTTTATCTACGATTGGACATTAAACGACATAACCCTGATTCATTCTCATCGTATCCATAACTATATTTCTATAAGGATTACTATTATCATCTACAACTCTATGCACGTTGCTAGAACTAGAAGTTGACCCAACCATCCTTTCTACCATAGTATCGTGAGGAACATATAGTTCTCCGTGTGCATACCAACATAAGTATTTCTCCATAAACCTTTTTTTATAGAACATGCATTGTTACAACATCTGGATTGAGAAACTTTTTATTTTTACACCTCTTGCATAGACATCTAATACCCCATCCACTAATATTTCTCGGATTAGATAGTGCATAATTAATAAAACCCCGAACCCCATTACAATAATCCATCATCCGCAACCCTTAGGGTGAATCTCTATACATCCATGAACGATCATCCATTACTTATATCAAACCTATATAAAATAATGATGACAACATGTATTAATAAATTACATTAACTAAATAATTTGCAAAAATATTGATTTAGCTCAAACTTATTCAATCTATTTTAATAGTACTTTTAATTCATTATCAATTATCTATATAAATTCAAATTTCTATATATTTACCAAAAATTTCAACTCAACAATAAAATTGACAAAATATAAAACGGACTCGTTAAATAAGTCATTATTTATTTTATCACAAAACATCTAAGTCAAAAATTCAACATAAATTTCATCAATTTACAAAAAAATACAAATTTATAAAATCTAAAACCACCCTAACCTGTACAAATCATAAATCTATACAACAAATTTGTATGAGAAAAAACTATAAAACAAGTAAACACATAAACAAAATACATATAGTACAAAAAAATATGCAAAAATAATCAACATTTTAAAATTGAGTTCAAATAAAAAAGAAGGTAGATTTACTTACTTAAAGTGGAGAATCCTCAATAAAATTTGAATCATAACACGGATGCTGATAAACTGAGTGTTGTGGTGGCTGAATTTATTGTAAGAGGTTGAGTTGTCCTGAGATTGGGGATGTTTGTTTGTTGCATAAAAAATGAGAAATGGGGGAGGGGGGTCGGTCGTCCAGGTTATAAATTAAATATCACTGACAACATTACCAATTGAATTATCTTATCCGTAACTTTGTCGGTCATTCTGTCGGTAAAAATATCACACACACACATTAACAATAAACCATTCAATTTCAGATAATATTTTAGATAAAACAAAAATCCAACTAGTTTTTTCATTAGTCAAATATTCAATTGGTTAAGATCAATCAACTTGTGAAAATAGGATCAAATATTAATGTCTATTCAAGTATTATGTATTACATAAAAAGAGCTCCATAAAAAACTTAAACTGTTTTTGACAAACGGATTTTTTCAATAAATGCAAGAAAAAAATAGAATACCTTTAGAGTTTCTGTAAGAAATAAAAATAAACAAACACATCAACAGAATATTGGCAACATCTACACAAAATAATAAATCACAAGACCTACACTAAAATAATCACGAAATTGTTAAGAGGGAAAGAGAAAAGGAATAAAAAAAAAGTACCCTTTTCTTAACCGGAGAATGTCTTTATGATACGGTGGTGATTCTTTGAGAGAGAAATAGGAAGAGAAAGAGAATCGTGCAAAAAACAAAATTGAGACAATATTAATGTCGCCGGCGCCGAGGGTGATGGTTTTGAAAGAGAGAGAGAGAGAGAGAGGTGGGGATGGGAGTATATAAGATATGCAGCAAACATAAAAACTGAATTATAATTGTCTTCAATGAGGTTTTCTAGAGAAATTTTGGGTGATTTTTTGAAATTTTTATGGAATATTAGTTCTCTTGAATGGAAATTTTGGATTTCTCACATAATTTTTTCGAATAAGAAATCTAATTTTTTCTTTATAACTAAATGCATGCCAATAATTTAGTTTTCTTAAGTTCATGTAATATAAATGTCATTTAATAATAATAAATAAACAATTCAACATTATATTAGCATGTTTCTTTCTTCTTTTTTTAAAGTGAAAGTATCATCAAGTCAATTTACATATTAATTAAAACTATTTGTTTTTTCAAACGACCTTAAAAATACTCCCCTTTCATATCAATATGATGAATTTAAAAGAATTTAAATTCAAAAACATTAAGAAAAATGAGCATACCTCATTAATAAGCATGCCAACCCTTAGCTAGCGTCACATGTTTCTTTATATGATTTCTAAATACAAAATAGATTTTAAATAATTCATGTTTATTAACCACTAATTAATTTTGACATATCTCTATTATTTAAAATATATTTAATTTAATTTCACAATTTTAAACGTGACTTATTATGCCAAATCTCTGCACTAATTTTCTTGGACGGACGTAATTTTGTGATCTCTGCACCGAGCATCGGAACGACGGAAAGGGTTCTCCACCAGACCCTATCCAAACCAAAGAGGAGGAGGTTGGTGATGACAGATGAGTATACGAGTGATGGGTTTGGTTGAAAATTTATAGAAAAACTCGCTAGTCAATCTTATCAGAGAGCAAGCTAGATCAACATTCAAGTGAATTGGTGTCCTGGCGACAGAACATGCATCGATCCAATATCATTAAACACCTTGAAAACCTTAAGTTTCTTATAGTCAGTCAGTCTTTCACAACTTGCAGTGAATCTCATTCCCGAGAGCATCTACCTTAAATGGACATGAGATCTAAACCCAACCCAAACCCTAAAAGAGAAACAATTTTATTCTTTTTCCAGTTTATACAAGTCTCGATCATTCAAAGGGTGTCTTTGCCCACATGTAATGCCTTGGAACCTTTCTTTCATGGAAACCTTTGCTTTCTATGTTGACCTGAAACTTTTCAAACAGAAAGTCATGCATCCACTTCAGTGGCATAAAATACTACAAAAGTCAAGTGTCACAGAAGTCTTTACAGCGCGTTCAAAATGACCCCAAAAGGCTATTTCATAAATTTTAGATGTAGTTGTAACTTGGAGAAATTAGCTAGCTAGAAAGTGACTAGATTTGGAATAGTGATTCAAAAACTGAACTGTTTTTCCTCTTGTGTGTGTGTGTGTGTGTGTGTGTATTAACAATTATTAGCAACCTAATAAAAATTTCCCTGAGCCATGCATGTTCTGCACAATATTTTCATTCCTAGAAAGAAAAAACATTCCACGTATAATGCTACTCTAGCTATATACCTCAGCTGCATCAGAGGACCATGTGCTGTTCTCCTCTTCCAAGCCAATGCTCTCTCCATCACCTTTGTAGTGGACATGGGGGCAATGGGCCCACTGAAAAGAGTTAAACATGACAATTTGAATTAAAATACAATATGTTACTTTAAATCAGTTGAGTTATTTAACGAAATTTACTAGCTCGTTTTCATTTCCCTCGATTTGGTTCTGTGCATGATTGAGTCTCAGAAATCTACCTAGCTAGCTAATTATTGGTTACTCCAGAAAATGAACTTACATTTTTTGCAGCTGTACTGAAGGCTTCTTTGTGAGCCATGTTTGGATTTTCAGTTTTGAGCCTTCTAATCTCTTCTCTGCTAAATATATTTTTGTAAGAACATAGTAATATCAAGGCTAAATCGATCATGTACTAATTAATATAATATCTTAACTAATATTTCTTACTTGATGAAGCAGTTATAAGCAGATGGTGCTCTCTGTCTTTTCTCGGGGGCTGTAGAGATAAATAGTTCAATTGATTAGCCAATAATTAAGTAGAAAAAAATTAACAAGAAATTTACTATAATATGGCTCGATAAATTTGTTAAACTTACGTTTATTAATGACACGATTCACTGGATTAACTTTATCAATATCTTCATCATTGTCAGAAGAGATTGCAATGAATGAACTTTGCGTGTCTAAGCCTTTTTGAGCATTGACTGCGTCTGGACTAAGCAGTTCTTTTTGCTGGAGGGGAAAATAAGTTCAAAGATTTATCCACTGAACATAAAAGAACTTCAATATGCTAATAAATTAAGCTAGCTACTAACAAATTCTCAGGAAAAATAAAAAAGGGGAAGAGAAGAAAAAACTAACAACTGGGATATGTTAATTACTAGAACCTCATGAATTGATAAGTAATATACCTCTTGATCATGGCTGAGAGAAGTTAAGAGATTGAAAGGGAGAAAAGAGATTTTCGTCAAGTTGACAGAGAGGAGGCTGGAGCAGTGCCCACATATCACAGTCACCACCGTGGATGAGCTGCTGCATGGAACACTTACCTACAACATTTGAGAAAGAGAGAAAACACAAGATAATTAAAAGTTGCACGGGATATTAATATTTAGTGAAACTCTATGCAGATGCAGTGCATTACAAGTAAAATGGTGGTACAAAAACCACACTGTACATAGCAAATCTGATCCGGAGGATCAAAGAGATGGTTCAATGTTGACATTTTAGTAGGTGACTAGCTTGGTAGGTGCTTGTGGCTGTCTGTGTCTCCCTGTGCATGAGAGAGAGAGAGAGAGAGAGAGAGCGCGAGAGAGAGGAGAAGCACAGAGAAGTACGTGGGTCTTCTTATAGATTGGAAGAATTTATAGGCTTTAGACATGTTTTTAACGTATGAGTTGTGCCAATTAATGTAATGAGGTGCATAGTCTCATTATGCGTACATAATGTACTTTCCATAAGGCTGTTGCCACAGATTACAATAAATCAATGTTGTCTGTTGACCTACTTAATTAGGATAATTAGCACTTCTGTCTGATCGTTTACTTTAAAGAATTCCTATCTGATCATACTTTTCTTGATTTCAGATTAGTTTAATGCTACTAAAAACAACCCTTGGAAACTTCAACCTCAATATCTGAGGTTAAGAGAGAGTGGTCCAAATTTCTATGATGGTAAGTAAATGGAACTGACTATGCCTATTTGTTTCATGTGTTGTTTTCTTAGTTATTTACTCCACCTCTGTTGAGCATGTTGAGCAGCTCTATCATTCATGAGAGAGAGAGTGAGAGTGCATCAAGCTGTTTTACCATAACAGGAAGGAGGGTAGGTCTGTAGAAGAGTGTATGGAGATGGAAAGGAGGCATCTTAGCATTTGGCTTTGCTGAGAGAAGGTAAGAATAATTGACAAGGAGAAGGGTTCCCTCCCATTTTCTGTGCTCTCTTTGTTCATGCTACTTCCCATCCCATAATTTATTTCCTTTCAAGCTGCTCCTTCCTTAATGTCTCACATCTACTTTGCCAGTTTCCTTTCCTTTTATCCCACAATATAACTCGAACTTCCCTTTTGCTGGTGACCTGTGCATGCATGTGCTTGCATGTTAGCTCTAGCAGATGGGGTTTGAGATTTTGGAGCTCGAAGAAATAATTTTGAAAAATGTTACAGATAGAAGAAGAATGCGACAATTGTATTGCCTGCACAAATTCATTGATCGATCGTTCGATAATAAATTTGTGAAATTAAATCTTGAGTCTTCAATTTTTGACGGTCACGATACGTTGAGTTATTGCAGTACAGCTACCACTGGCATTCCTAGCCTGTGCCGAGCATGTCAATATTGCTGTCATTCGGTAATCCAGCCCTTTTATCAGACTACTTGTAAAAAATTATTGAAAAAAAACAGAGGATAAATTAAGCTAATTGACACAAATTCTTAATTAAATTATGAGATAAAAACATCCTCAGGATTTACAAAAATATCACAGCCCATGAGTGAGTTGCTATAGGATCTTTTTCTCATACTGAATATGTTCCCTCCATACTTCCACATATAGGCATGTTGCAAGTAAATATATGTTCGACAAAACAACCACTTTTCAGCATAAAGATGATAGCACAATATCGGCAATATCCAGTCATTACGATATTAATATTTTCAACCATATATATATATACACTAATTTTGGTTGAAATTAATATAGAATTAATTAAGCTTCGATCAGATATATTAATTAATTCCAATCTGATTATTAACGTTTTATTTATGTATTAATTACACAAAGTTTACAGGTATCCGTATGCTACATTTCCATCAATAGTAGGTTTAATCAATTGCCTTGTAGGCCAAAATCATTGTGGAAAATACTTGGATATTTTTTAATTATTCGATAATTAAAAAAAT
>Ga0307510_10006457_pt1 | contig 13980 bp, 13 predicted proteins | sample 12_EM_MG_FD_207224 | JGI IMG/M metagenome (GOLD analysis project Ga0307510, IMG submission 207224) | Populus trichocarpa ectomycorrhiza microbial communities from riparian zone in the Pacific Northwest, United States - 12_EM | ecosystem: Host-associated > Plants > Roots > Unclassified | place... | reverse complement strand
TATACTTGGTGATGACGACGATGATGAATCGTAACTTATCTGCTGGTTGCACTGGCAATGCCTACCGGATCTTTTCAGGCGTCCCGTTTGGGTTGCTTAGAAGGACCTCCTAAATTCAGCACGGTCCAGGCGCTTCCCTATTTCTCGCAATACGGTATTTACGCAAAAATAGGTCTGCGCTCTCAGGGAGCTCAGGAACTCTGATCCCGACGGGAGAAAAGATGATTATTCATCCGGTCCAACTCTCCCGGCTATGCTCCTAAGGAATGTTGTTTACATTGGCCAGCTTGAAAATTTTCTTTCCGTAACTAGGTTGGGAGTCCAGAGAGTTCATGAAAGCACACACGATACGAGCAAGTATTGGTACAGTACACCGGGAGATGTTTTCCTACACGCACACGACAGGGGTACGGCTACGACGTCCAAAATTCCCTCTCTTGGATAGTGGGAGAAGCTGCTGCGGAAGCTAACCTCGTCAACCCTAGCTGATGACAAAAAAGTGCCGGACCTTGCCAGCAAAGGGAACTCCAATGTCCTAGCGCGAGGCTCAATTATTCGGGCCCTTACGGTAATTGGCCAGTAAAACAACCCCTGCCCTGGAAATAAACTCCTCCCCTGGTGCTTGTACCTGTGTATCTTTGGTTGCAGAAGGGCGGGATGGCGATTATATTATTTGACAGGAGCCTTTCTCTCGGTTGTCAGTGATACAAGTGCCGGGGAAGATGATTCCCGCACAAGACAGGGATTATTTTGCGGGTTAACCTAAATTAACTAGTCTATTCACAAACATCACCCCGGACACTTGTATTTGTAATGTACCCCTGCACTTCATGTTGAATCACTCGGTATTTGGATCTTGGGTGAAAGGTTTTAGTGATTAGTGACTGAGATAGTACAGGTAGAACGATACGGCTAGATGCAGTCTAATTTTCGAAGGTATGGAGGGCCCCAATGAGGCTGCGGTGCTTTCCTAGCTACCGTCTATGGTAGGTGATACCATCCACGGAATCTCGTGCCAGTAGCGGGAGTGCGCAGCGACAGAAACATGTCTGGGTCCTGGCTTCAGTAACAGCCGCAGCACTCGAGTAAACTCTACGCTGGCGGGCGAGCCGCACTGTCTCGAAAATTAGTTCCGAAACCCTATGCGGGATGAACGCCCGGTACCTCTGGAGGAGAGCACTCCAGTGGTGATACCAGTTATGCCATAAATCACGATATTCCCAAGCCAACTGCAAAACATCTATGTACCCGAAAACCCAAAATTTAGATCATTGTTTGTCTCATTGCGGATAATCCCAACCTAGGTCCCGACAACCTAATCCCAACCCAAGATCCGATTGCAACCCCCCCCGCTCCGTCGGCTACTGTGCCCCCCCGGAGAATAGGTTGTCATATCATAGAATGGACAGGCATAAGGTGGCCTACCGTAATCGGACCCCTACGGAAAACCCCCACAATGAGCCGACTGGATCGGGACTCGTTCGCAGCCATTCCAATCTGCTGCAAGTGCTTGTGGTGCAGGATTGGGCGGTTCTGCCGAATCCTTTTTTCTTCGTTTCTCCGCAGCGTGGAAAATTCACCTCCTCATCTGCTTGACTGGCGGGAGGGCAGAAGATATTTGTGTCGCCTCTGTTAGTGCCCGAGACACAGGTTAACTTAGGGGTTGTTTTGGCGTGACAATTTTGAGATGGAAGGCATGGTTTCGATCCAAACCATGATTTGTAGTCACATACCGGTATCATACAAATTTCAAATTTCACAAAAGTGTCACGCCAAACGGCCCCTTAGTAAGCAACATTTGTTGGCCACCGCAAATTGGCAGGTGCGTAGACTTCAGATCATGGGTACCGTACAAGTTATCGGGGGGGGACGTTTTGGTACAAGATAGCATAGTTAACTGGCAAAACAACCCCCCAGGGGGCTCCCACAGTACGGTACTGTCAGACTCTTAGATAGCTTTTTTATAATTTTCGGTAATTGTCGTGAGCGGGGTAGTTAGTTACATAGCCGCACAGAACAGCAGTCACGGTGGATAAGGGTTTGTCTGTTGGTCAGTGGGGAAGACTTCGTGGGAGGACGGAGGTTGATCGTGGTTTTTCCTTTGCCGTTGGGAACTGTTTGCTATCAATCGTTGTTCATCTTCTTTCAGAGAGCTGAGCACCGGGGTTTATTGAAACCGCCAGTGTTTGTCTTTACTCTTCAATTATCAGTTTTAGTTTCATTTCTTTTCTCTTGCTGGTGATCTTCGCCAGTACCGTCTATAGTCAAGATTGCCAATACCCACGAAAGAACGCCTCCCGTGGAAGACGGACTACCGTTTGAAAAGTCTTTGTAATCGCGCTGGTCCATTCGCGCAGTTGTGGCTGGAGCAGTATTGATGCCAGCCGAGCCACAACTACTCGCTCGTCTTTGCCAAGAATACCTCCGCCAGCCGATATTTTGCTGGAGTTCTCACCAAATTTTCGGCTCACGGAGGTATTCTTGGCAAAGACGAGGGAGTACATGAATGGACCGGTGCGGTTAGAGAGACTTTTCAGACGGTATTATACGATAGTGTATTTGACCAACAACGCCTACTTGCTGGCTTCCTCCAAGGGCAAAACACAACCCCTCACTCGCGACTGCCGAGCGCGGGAACGTACTGATTCCAGTGTGCGATACTCTGGGTAATTGCCTACGCAAACCTGGTCAATCGTTGCGTTGATCAAAATCGGGGGTTTGTGAATTCGGCGGAAGGGATTAGGTTATATACTCTCGGGCTGCTGGGGTACCGGTAAGTATGGTGTAACAAGTCACCAGTCCATCTACAGTACTGCGATTATCGGTTGTTGCAATAGGGTCTTGCTGGACTGGTGGCTGGGCGGGGTTGGATTGGGTCGCGCAGCGGCCTGGCGGGTAGGGAGATAAGGAGGGGTCCGAAAGTGCCATTTGCCGATTCGGGAGCGCTTTCCTGATGCTTGGCTTTGTTGCTTGTATGCGCAAGATCCAGGTGTTTTTGTTTTTTTAACTTGCCGGTGGACAGATGGGGTTTGTCACATTTTGCGCATGTTGGATCTTGCTTCTTCACAGGGTAGGGGAAGAGGGAGAGGCTGGCCGAGTTGGTGCTCGGGTTTGGTTGGCGGTGCCGTGCTGTGTGGTGATTTGTCTTGTGATTTCTGCAGAAAACATTCGATGTGTTATGCATCAAGCTGTATTTATTACCGGTGCTGTACTAGACGGTACTTGTGCTGTACCCATACCGGCTTCGGCTGCTTGAAAGGAAAAGAGAAAGGAGGGTCCTGGAAGAGTTGATGATGGTGATGACACCTCTGACGTAAAGGCTAGATATCAGAGGTAAAATACATGCAGAGATTCAGAGGAGCCTTACGCCACGGTGCTGCACGAGTACGGGACCGCAGGTTGAATTTGTGAGTTTGTCTCTTTTGGGAGGGAGAGACGAGGAGGGGAGGTTGACTATTTGTATTCGACTCGGGGACCCCGGGCTACTGTAACTACCGTACTGTGTCCTGGGTCACTTCTAGCCTTTCCTTCCCTTGGTTGGCAAAGGGATCCCGGTGGGTGTCTTTCTCTCGTACATAAGCGAAACCTTCTCTAGCGAATGAAGGGAGCCGGACCGTGTGAGCCACAATGTTTGGTGTTGTGGCTCACGGACCGAGCTCCAAGGTTTATGATCTTCAGGGGTGAGTGCTCGAGTAATCCATCATATCATACTGGAAGTGGGAAACGGATATACGGCTGGGGGACTCTTTTGCCGGAGCACTTCCCGGGTGTCAGAAAAAGGCTCAACTTCAGACTGGTAGGGCTCCTCGAGATCCTTTATTTTAGTTTTCTCTCTATTCTTCGATAGACAATAAATTGGGGGTTCAGTATATGGAAAGGTATTTCAAAAGTATTAACTTTTGGGCAGGCTATAGGGTTTAAAGTTGGGACTCAAAATGTTAGATGTGGTTGTTAGCTGTTGAGATTGCCAAGAGGAAAGTTAATTCTGCGGGTGGTGCAGAATCAACCGATGGCTGACCACATCAGGACACTGATTAGTATGTATTCCAAAGCAAGCAAGAATGAATGTCCTTGTACCCCCGCCGTCCGGATTTCAAAGCACTGAAAGAATGATGAAATGCGGGGGGGAGTGATACTGAAAGCGATATGGTCTTTGTTTTCCTTCTGCAGATGAGGGAGAAAATCTAGCCTGCCATGGCGACAAGGTTAGATCCTCCGAAGAATGTTGTGGTCAGATAATTTATATCGAAAGTGAAATGGCCTATGTGGAATTATGTATTGGTACAGGGAAATTTTCGAGTAATTTACACAACAACGTTCCCTCATCTCGGTCTCGGACCACAGAGGCTTCAATTGTCGCATGTATTCGCCACTTTCGACCACTCATTGTACTCGAGTACCGTACTCGTACAATTTGGGGAGTGGTTTTACAAGGATTTTTGCCGTTCCACCCCTTAATACAGATTTTTTTTTCCCTTTCTTTCTGCTCTCTTTCTGCTCTATTCCCTTGTCGCGTTTTTTTTCCTTCTTGCCTTGAGAAAAAGGTTCCTTGTTCTCGGATACCAGGGATTTGGCTGGTCCGAGCGAGAGTGTGACTTTGGCGGACAATAACGGCCGTTGGGGGCAGAGGCACGGAGACTATTGAACTCACGCATGCTTGCAACCGGGCTGTCGTTCTCCCTTTCTCCCCTCTCCTGTCAAGTAGGGTCCGTATTGCTGACTACTCAAATAATTGTAACTTTAACTTCTTACCCTATTCCCCATTTCCCTCTCTCGCGGGTCTCTCTCTGCCTTTTCCTCTCCCTTCTCTCACCTCTTTTCCACCTCTCTCCCTCCCCTCTCTGCCTCTTCCTCTTGCCAACACAACCCCTCTTACAGCCATTGCTGTCTTCACGGGTCCTCTGATCGAGTTTCTGTGTTGTGTTGTCGGTCGGGTCGGTGAGCGCTTTCTTGAGTAACGCGTAACTTAGTAGCTGCGTACCGTAGCTACGACAACCACAAGCCTCCTCCTCCCCCCCCCCCATTTACACCCCTTAACTCAACATCTCCTAAAGAAGTCGTCCAGGTGTTTGGTCCCCAATACGAGTCGCTCCTTATCAACCCTAACTTGTACTCACTTGTTGCCCAATTCCTTCTTTCTCTTCGTTCTTCAATTCTAGAGAGAAATGCCTCGCAGACCATTTTCTTCTGCGTCGCCGACGGTACCAATACCAGTGAACGACATTCCTCGAACCCGGTCCTCCCCACCCTCCCGCAGTGCTGCTGCTAAGGTTGCTCAATTTTTTTCATCATCACCCAAAGCGGCGAGCTCTCCTCCCGGGTACCTTACCGCATCAGCTTCCCTACTGGCTGCCCAGGAGCAGAGCAACGCTCGTGCATTCTCTCCATCTGCTTCCCTGCCAACTATCTCTCTTTCAACAGCCACAGCAGATAAAACTTCAGATACACCCATGATGCTTTTTTCTCCTCCCTCGCCTGAGGCTGCGAGGAAATTGGCTAGACAGCATGCGGAGTTTGGTCCTCTTGGGCATGCCAGTCATCAATACGTCTCTCAGCATCCAAAGGGGGCGGAGATCGAGAATCCCATTGAAGACGAGCCTCCGTACTACTATTTACTTACGACCTACATTTCGTATTTGGTTCTCATTATTTTTGGGCACGTGAGGGATTTCTTCGGAAAACGGTTCAAGGTTGAGACATACAAACATTTGAAGGCTCAAAATGTAAGTCGTCGTCATTGATCCGGGGCGCAGCCGCCGGCATAGCTCAGGAACAACCGCTAATAGCAATTACCGTATAGGGATATGCACCGCTTAACGATGATTTTGACAACTTTTACGTCCGTAGATTGAAGATGAGAATTAACGATTGTTTTGCTCGCCCTATCACTGGCGTTCCGGGCCGCTTTATCAACCTCCTTGACAGGACATCGGATGATTTTAATCAAACCTTTAAATTTAGTGGTACCTCGACTGAAACACTGAATATGAGCTCATACAACTATCTTGGTTTTGCCCAATCGGAGGGGCCTTGTGCCGACGCTGTTGAGGATACCACTCGTAGATATGGGCTCTCTTCCGCAAGTTCTCGCATGGATGCAGGAACCTTGGATCTTCATACCGACGTCGAGAACTTGGTTGCAAACTTTGTTGGGAAACCCGCTGCTATGGTTTTCTCTATGGGCTATGGTACGAACGCTGCTGCATTTTCTACCTTGGTTGGCAAGGGCTGTTTGGTAATTTCGGATGAGCTGAATCACGCCTCGATTCGCTTCGGTGTTCGTATCTCTGGTGCCGTCATCGGAATGTTTAGGCACAATGATATGAGAGATTTGGAACGTCTTCTCAGAGAACAGATTTCTCAAGGTCAGCCTCGTACTCACCGCCCGTGGAAGAAGATTCTTGTTGTTGTCGAAGGATTATACTCCATGGAGGGAACCATGTGCAATCTTCCGGCTTTGATCGCACTTAGAAAGCAATACAAGTTTAACCTGTTTGTTGATGAGGCTCATTCGATTGGTGCATTGGGGCCTAATGGGCGCGGTGTTTGCGATTACTTTGGTGTGGATACGGCAGATGTTGACATTCTTATGGGAACGCTTACAAAGTCCTTTGGGGCGAACGGTGGTTACGTTGCAGCCGAGAAGCACATTATTGATAAGCTACGCTACTCTCATGCTGGTAGCATCTTTGGCGAAGTCCCTGCACCTCCCGTTGTCACCCAAATTTCGACATCTCTGCGCCTAATTGCCGGTGAAGTAGTGATCGGGCAGGGCGAAGAGCGTCTTCGACGCCTTGCATTCAACTCTCGCTATCTCAGAATAGGGCTTAAGAGACTCGGATTTATCGTTTACGGTCAGGATGACTCACCTATTATCCCTCTCCTGTTGTATAACCCCGCCAAGATGCCAGCCTTCTCTCACGAAATGCTTCGTCGCAAAATTGCTGTCGTCGTCGTCGGGTATCCGGCCACTCCTCTTGTTAGCTCTAGAGCTAGGTTTTGCGTATCCGCGGCTCACACCAAAGATGACCTGGATAGACTCCTCGCTGCATGCGATGAGATTGGAGATATTCTGCAACTCAAGTTTTCTAGTGGCCTCGCTGGTGGAGCCATTCCTTTGGCGCCCGGTGTGACCCCGGAAATGGAAAAGGAGCGGAAGCAACGTGGTACCTTGGTCACTGTACCTCCAAGATGGCCATTGGAAGAAGTCTTGAAGAGAGGTGTCAAGGACATCCAGGCTCCTCTTCGATAATCGCCAAGTCATGCTCAATGGGTTTCGGTTTTCTTTACATGGCGAGTTCATGGTCACGTTTCTGCTGTTTTCTTTGGGATTAATGTATAGATGCTTTACCTCTCCCTCTGCCTGCAAGGGTGTTGAGGATATAAGTTGTGAATACGCTGTTTTTTTCTTTCATTTTTCATTTTTCTCTGGGAGTTGGCTTTTTCCTTTTCTCTCTCTTGAACCGATGCTTCTTCAGTCGATAATTCATATCCCCCCAGCCCCTAATGATTTCTATACGAGGAGTTTTTTTTCCCCTTGCTTTTTATAGATTCGATCGCTTCTATTTTATTTTATTTTTATAGTTCTCTCTCTTGGCGAGAAACGGTGTGCGACAGTTTCTAGGGCTGGCAATAAAGGCAGAAAGAAAAAGAACTCATAATGTTTAAAAAGAGGAGGGAGCTTTAATCACTAAGAATTAGGAGGTTGTCTCGTATGCCGTTATGTAGATGGGATTGGGCTTCTCGAGCGGATGTTTTTTTCTCCTTTTTCTTTCATCATTCTTCTGGGAATTCGAGGGGAATATTCCTACCTTTCTTTTTCCCTAATGTGTTTCCCACCGTCGCCCCCTAGCACGGTTCCCGGGGGGCACCATACTAATTCCCTCATGTCGATGCTGTCGGTTCAGAGGTCCGAGAACGTCGAAGAAAGGTGTGGTGAACGGAGGGGATGGATGGAGGTGGGGGGGAGGGATGATCGATGGGGTTTGCATGTAATGGTGTCCTGGTAGGTCTTAATGTACTCGAGTACTGTACTTCTTTTGGAAGTAACAGAATGTCATAACGGGTTGGGCTGCAAATTAATGTCATGTGAATGTTACTGTGCTCGAGTACGGTACTCGTACTTGTACCGTACTTTTTCTCTCCTTTCTTTTTCTTCGTTGTCTGGATCTATGTGATCCGCCGAGAGGAGGGCAGTCGACGCCAGTGCCCTACGTGTAGATTGGTATGGCGACCGTTAATGCATGCGATTGATGCTTGTTGTCTCGGTGCGAGCTGGCTGGCTGTTCCTCCTATCGTATGTACGTGATGTTCTCTGTGAGATATGACTGCAGTCTAGATCTATAACATACTATCTTCAACTGTACCGTATTCTTCTCATACGATATGGTGCTGCACTGGCTCCGTCCATCCCATCCTTCCCATCCATTACCTAGCAGCCAAATCCTTCCAGAATACGCACCGAAACCTTTTCCCCTCCCCCTCCCTCTTTGTAGCCAATCAAACCTCCGTTCCTGAGAGCACTACCGTAGCACAATCTGTTGCGCTGGCGACATTCACCTACCACCCCATCTCATACATGTCTGCCCACTCATCAGTACGACAGCATAAGCTGCATTTGTCTCCAAATACTGTATGCGTACTGTACTGTGCAACCACCAATCCACCAAGTGGAGCGAAAAAAAGGCAGCCCTGGGACACGAATTTTGGAATTGTTGGAGGGAGCTTCTCCCTTTTTTGGTAGCCTTGTGTTCGGGGCTTGCGGTGGCGTCGGGGATGGTTGCGTTACGTTATGAAGGGCAGAATGTGCACCTAGAGCCGCCCTGGTAGTTGTCCTGCAAGGCTGTGAATTTGTGGGAGAGGATGATTCACGGATGGAGGGATGGTTTGGGAGAACAAGGTTTGCACTTGTTCGATGGAGGGTGAGTTCTTTGGTCCATGGTAAGTGCTTTTAGAGAACGGAGGGAGGGGGGAGGGGAGGGGAGTCACGAGTATTCTTTCGTTCCTTTCTTTTGCCAACTCGCAATTTGCTCACTCAGCTCTCGCAGCGTTTCTTGCGTGCTACATACAAATGCGGGTGCGTACTACCTCAGAGCCTCTTGAAATCTACTACCTCCACCAGCCCTATGGGCTCCGGGTTCAAGACAAGAGCTCCTGAGCATCGGCGTTTTCCTGGCACAGTGTATGATCGGGAGCCCCACTGGGCGTGTTGGATCTCCCTAACCTGTATTCGCAATTCTGTTAACTTATCAAACTAAGCCCATCCTGGAAGGAGGGGCTGGTTTCCACTGGCGGCAGCGGCTCTCAAGAAGTTTTATGGTAATACTTAGTAGTACTAGTAGGGACTAGTACTCAACGAGCACTTTTCAACTTCACTAGTACTTGACCTACAGTACCACACGCACCTACCATAGTCGAGCCGCCTACCATAGGTATTATATGATATGGCAGGTACTACCGTATAGACGAGTCCTGTGAAGAAACATGTCGGAGCCTAATTGGGGTGTTATGAAGTCAAGTTCGGTTCGCAACTCTCTTTCTTTCTTTCCGGTCGTATAAGATGGGGGGAAGGAAGGAAGGCCCGCCGGCCGATCTAGAGGTGGGTGGTTGTGGAATCCGATGGGTAGTGTGAGTCAATATTAACTTGGGAGGGTATGGTAGGGATGATGGATGGATGGAGGGGGGTGGGGATTGCTTAATTGTGGATTGGTTTATTATTGTTTTTTATTTTGAGTGAGCTTTCTAGATCTTGCGCCGTGAAGCCTCTGAGTAGGAGGTCTACAGCTATGGCAAGTCTTTACCTTCCATCCCACAAGCTTCACTTTCCTCCTTCAAGGCTTCGGATTAAGTTCGCTTCGTGATCGCTTTCCTTCCCTTTTCACTTCTATTTTTGAATGGATATGCTAGGATTGGAGAGGCTGCCATACCGTACCGGGAGTCGATACCTTTCATGGATATTTAGACGAACTAAGGGTTCCTGTTTTTGTTTTTTTGCCTTGGGGCGGCTGTGTCGATTGATTATGCCGCCGCCGGAGTCCGGGGAAAGGTGGGGCTTGTCTTGAAGTTTTGCATTATTCGGGGCTGTCCAAATAGCGCCCTCCACTGCGGTGATGGACATCCCTCCCTCCCTCCCTCCCTCCCTACACCTGGCCATAAGCTGAAAATGCGGGGGGTGCCGCTATCTGACTCGAGAGGGAGAAGGCGCGTCTACCTAGCGACGGTGGGAGGCGAGCATGAAGGCCCCGATGCGGCAGTGGACTCGGTGATTACGGGCTCTCACGGTAATTCGTCATCGCAGTTTTCCTAGAAATCTACGCTAGACACGATCGTGAAGTTTTTTGGTGGAGTGAGCAAAACCGGGATGGAAGAGGTATGGTAGAATAAAAGGGAAAGGGAATAATAATGATGACAATAATAGTAATAACTTTTATGATAGGTTCCTTTTTCCTTTTACTCGGAGGTGGAAGATGGTGGGATGATTGTATCGAAAGCGAGCAGAACGGACCTCTTAACGACCGCTCTCAACCTAGGCAACCATTACCATCCTCTGAGTGGTGATACTGGTGGATGTCACGATATCGGTATGGTGGTTGCACGGCATATAATCAAATCTCACCCACCACCACCACCACCACCACTTGGAGAATTACCGTATGGGTGGAAGCGTTTCTACGTGTGCCTGCCTGTGTGTGTGTATGCCCAGGAACAGGGACAAACATGGCTGTGGAGAGAATGTCAGCTACCTGTAGCTAGGCTGGGGAATCCAACTGGTTTATACCTTATCCTAGCCCAAACAACACCCGTGAAACACCTTTTTCCTTTTCCCTGCCCTATCGGCGGTTTGCCTACCATGTTCGATGCTGGAGGCCTGCTCATGACCAGTAATAGGCACTGGGTATCAGAGTCGTGTGGATGAATGTGTGTGGGTGGGTTTGGCCTTTGAGGGGAGAGGGTGTGTGGTGGGAGGCATTGCTAGACTTAACACCATACAACTACCGTACCGGTATCGCACCGCAGTTAGACTACGGTACTGGCATGCTCCTCCACTACCAAGTAAAAAATACAGTATAAACTGCTGGCATCTTGCTCCCCCAGTTCCTTCTCTCCTTCTCCTTCTTCGCCTTCCTCATTTCCGCCTTGCATTCCCACCCTCCCATTCCTCTCAAATCATCGGTTCTCTGACCATTCAAGAGAGGAGAATCCCCCAGATCACCATTCACTCGCCTTCTCCCACACCATTCCTCCTCTAGCGAGTATAGCTTCGCAGATCTCCCATTCTTATCGATAGGGATCAGGCGCCCGATTGCCTCTTCACTATTATTATCATTATTATCACTATAATTTTCCCCAGCCTTATCTTCGTTTAAGACTATAGAAATGGCATTCTCCCGTCCCCATACGTCACATGGCGGGTCTGGGCAATTCCGGGACGGCCCCGACCCAATGCTCCAATTCGTGCTCCCTCCATCCGACCCAGAGGGCGAATTCCACCACGCTTCCGGTCCCCGCGGGGAATTCAACGACGGACTGCGAGGGCGGGACTTCCGCCCGCAGGTCCACCAGGATAACCCACCCCGCCACAGCTCCATACCAAACTCCTCAGCGCAGCGGCGGGCCTCTGTCGGAAGGGGTGTGTACCCGGAAACTTTTCAGGGCATGCCGGGAGCCTTCCCAGGGGGGGGCATCGGCAGTGGTGGTGGTGGGGGGGATGGCCGTGGGAGACCGGTAGTCATTCAGCATGGACAACCGGTGGAGAGGCGATATGTTAGCTTTCAGAAGAAGCCTAGCAAGCATTTCTGGGAAAAGGGCGTGACGGTATGTGACCACGTTATGATGGAGATCAGTCCTGAGGATGCGGAAAGGCGGATTCGAAGACACGAGGAACCCGGGAAGGGAATATCGGCCGTTTATAATGGGCTGGCATCTTACCAGCAGCAACACATCGGAATACAAAAAGAGAGGCTGAATGAGGCGGAGAGGGACCCAGAATGGCATTGGGTCACCTCCGCCGTTGGTAAAGAGAAGCCGGAAAGGCCGAACGCTATAAAGACATTCTGGGCAATATACTCGCGTGTACAAAAAGGTCGGAAGGGCGCCCGCAACCATCGACACAGCATCGGCGGCCCACAGCCCCAAATGCCGCGCGGAGAGCTGAGAGGACGCCCCGGCTCCCAACAACTCCAACGCCAAGCCCCCGATTCATTCAAAGTCCAACCAGTGCATATTCCACCACCTCCCCGCCCCAGCGACTTCCCAGGCACAGACCTGCCCACCCCACCAGGCGCATTCCCGCAACATCCATACGGAGAAGAGGAGCCATTTGGGCCAGGGAATTTTCCGGCACCTGAGCCTCCGAGAGTAACTCCCCGACCTAATCCGGATTTTGGTTACAACGATGGACCCATAATTAGAGAGGTTGAACCTCCGATCCCCGGCGCGTTCCCGCAGTATCAGGACCACCACCAACAGCAGCAGCAGCAGCAGCAGCAGGGAAGGGAGCCTTTCCCGAGATCGGCCATAAGGAACCACCTGCCGCAGGGGACGTTTGGCGCGGCCGATTCTTATTCGAACGCCCCTGGGAACAGGTCTTCCATGCCCGCTATGCCCGGAGGTATGGGGGGTGGTATGGGAGGTGGTATGGGAGGTGGTATGGGGGGTGGCATGGGAGGTGGCATGGGAGGTGGCATGGGAGGTGGTATGGGAGGTGGTATGGGAGGTGGTATGGAAAGTGGTATGGGAGGTGGCATGAGAAGTGGTATGGGTGGCATGCCTAATGGAATGCCAGGTGGGGTGCCAGGAGGTATGCCCAATGGTCTCCGCAGTGACCACATCCTGCGTGATGCGGACTTCCGCGACTCCCGAGACCGCGACTCCCGCCAACCCTCTGGGCAAATGCCCCGCTACGACCCAGCCATGAACCCCCACCACACAAACTCACACCAGCAAGGACACCCCCAACCCCGCCGCCGCAACACCAGTCTCACCCGCTCCCCTGACCACCTCTACAACGAACACGAACCCTTCCCCACTTATCGAGAATCCCGCCACCCAGACTCTCATCACCGCCCAACAACTAGCGGCGGCCCCCGCCGCGTCCGCGCTGCTACAAACCCAAACCGTGCAACAACGGACTTTACAGACTGGGATCTCGACAAAATGCAACGCACAGACATGTGGGTTGAGTCTTCAACCAGCGGCAGCAGTGGTGTAGGCTCCCCAGCCGGCAGCCCAGACACCTTTCCAGGTATCAATGGCGACTACGTCCTCAACCGACCACCTCTCGCTCGCCCCCGTAGCCCATCAGTCCACGGTGACCGCGAGCGCGGCCGAGAATACCACTCTTCAAATCATCACCCGCTCCCCCGTGGCCGAAGCGTGAGAGAACCTCGTCGATATAGTGCTTACGATCGGAGCACCGAACGCTTGGCGATAGATTACGAATACGCCGTTGCCCCCCAAAATGGTGGCGCCGGGAGAGGGCCAAGGTACAGGACCGGGTACCATGATCAGGATAATCGTCAGCGTAGAAGAAGTATGAGTCGGAGGCGGAGTGGGTTCTTTGATAGGGATGATAATGAGTATGATTATGAGAGCCCAGACGAGATGGGCCTGGGGGATCTTAGGATTAGTAGCGGGCGGGAGGGACCCGGAAGGCACCCGAAGTATACGACGTATAGGGGGGGGATGGTCACGTATGGGTGACTGCCTAATCTGTGATAATGAGCCGTTTCATTTCGTTCGGACTTTTATTTTCTGTCTTGTTTGGCTGGGACTCTTTTCTTTTCGTGTTTCATATCATACTCTTCCTGTCAATTTTGGCCTTGGCCCCTTCTTCTTCCTCTTGTCTTGAAACATATCTATCTTTCTTCTCTTTTATTATTCCTTCCTTCCTTCCTCAATCCGTGTACGCAATACCTTCATCCAGTATATATACGATCTGTACTTTTTCATTAAATCATAGGCATACCGTACGCAGCGGGA
>Ga0307510_10006456_pt1 | contig 13980 bp, 8 predicted proteins | sample 12_EM_MG_FD_207224 | JGI IMG/M metagenome (GOLD analysis project Ga0307510, IMG submission 207224) | Populus trichocarpa ectomycorrhiza microbial communities from riparian zone in the Pacific Northwest, United States - 12_EM | ecosystem: Host-associated > Plants > Roots > Unclassified | place... | reverse complement strand
AGGTTTATGAGGGTATGGATGACCCATACATCAACTGGAGTTTGATAATTTTGCCCCCCATCCCTCACATGCCTCATGAGGTATAGGGGGCAAATGTGTACTTTTGCTGATGAGGCATATGGCCTGCTGAGACAATATATGTTACTAGACTGGGCAACTCGGACGTCCAATCAGACTTCTGAATTATTCCGGTTCATATTGTATGAATCATTCGATGCAAATAAATGCCCGTATATGCTTTGCGGTCTGTCTTTTTTTCGTATATGCTCACATAATTACTCCACCATGTATCCAAAGAGCACTGTTCGAGAGGGGAATATACGAAAAGGTGCGGCCCCTGGTGCAGAAAATTCCTTGATGGGTGGCTGTTCAGGGCATTAAACATGGTGGGGGCCAGGACAGGGGCAGGGGCATGGGTTGAAAAACAAAACGCCCCGCCCTCCGACATTGACCGGGGCGGGGGCCAGTAACCAACACTTGCCATACTGGTACATAGTTTTATGTCCGAGATATCAAAGGTTGGCGGCGGAGCCTCACTAGAAACAGCAATCACCATTTTCGCCCATAGCAAGAGAAGCATGGGATTGGCCAAATACACGAATTCCACAGCCACACGAAACACATTAGTATTCAAGAAGATTTTATTCAAGACGCGGTAGAGAACGAGGAAGTTCGATTGCAATACTTAGCAACCGGGGATATGTTGGCAGACCTATTGACCAAAGCGCTAACATGTGAGATCGTTGTACGATATGGCTGGATATTGGAATCTACCAAGCATAGAATGGTAGACCAGTAGTCGGAAAATATTTTCTTTGTTCATTTTGTTTTTCCTTTCAACGTCTATTAAAGGGGATTGTTTCTTTTCCTACCTACCATTATGTATTTGCTTTTGTTTTGCTATTTTTTGCTTTATCAGCTTGGATCACATACATCAGGAATGTGGATTCGCAGAGTGGGAGTCTTAAAATTCTTGAGCTCACCAGATTCAGATTCTTCGACGGAAAACTACCACTATGAGGGCGACTGCTGATCGAAAGGTTACTACAATGAACTAGTTCTAGACTACCATTGTTTGATACTAACTGCATCACCATTAGCTTCATACACATCATGCACAAGCCTGCATACCTAGTTCATCACGGATCAACAACCACACAACACCTTAACTACAATATGCGACAACACCCAATCACACTATCATCATGACAACCGGCACAATGCCTGTGACATCAACTAAACACACCATCCCTCAGTCTATTCTGATACTGTTAGCTGAGTGCCCTCCCCGACCCTTGGTAGACCAGATTTCACCTCGGCTATGAGTCGGAGGAGATTAGGCAAAGATGGCTAGTCGAGGAGATGCTAGGCGACAATCAGCATCCGCAGGTCATACATCCGAAACGGAGCCTGTACTTTGAGCAGCATAAACAGACTCCTGTTTTCCCTTTGTTCATTGTTTTGACCATCCATCTGACATTAACTTTTCTCTTGGCTCTATCTTCTGTAAACAGCGTATTAGTCTCTTGTTTCTTTATTCTTTATTGGATTTGTCTCCTTATCACCTTATTTGTTCATATTGATAAAAGTGTTTGTTTCACCAACCGTCAGTGATGGAATCCGCTGTGCACCAAACCATTTTGTTCACAAATTGGCACCCATTGCTACCACACTGTGAGAGTAGTCTTCGATCACACCCTGCATTCGTGGTGTCACGGTTGACGCCTCCTTGCATCAATAGTAGATTGGCCTATTACCACCTCGTAGCCAGTCCTTGCAACCCACAAGACCGATGTTTAACCCCAAGTACATCCTCAGCCTGAGCTCTATTATCTCTAAGACTCCAACACCCATCATTAGCTTGTTAGCTGGGCCCATGTAGTGCTACTTAGCCTTTGGGCCCCATATCTGAGCAGTTGAGGATGTTGTCATAGCCTCGGGTGCATCCTGATCAAAGCACAGCGACTCAGGAACACAGCAGAATTTCCCTTGGCTGTTGAACCAGTCTTCCGCACAGGCCCCAACATTCCATGATGCCTTCCCTCAGGCCACCCTGGTCACCCCATATTACAATCTCTGATGCACAAAGGCCTTCGCCTGCTGACTTTACTCGTGGCGTTGATGCGTATTTTAAAAAGATTGCTATGGTTGAAAATTTGCAGGAAGCTTTCATATCTACAACACACACTACATTACCGGATGTTTGGATGAGATGAGTTATTGTTTGGAAAGTGTTTGGAAGTATGGAAGTTGAAGCGATGTCATGTAAGGACGAATGGTTAGATGCAGCGGAGATGCTTTGTCAGGATTCATGAATCAGAGTGGAGGTACTAAAGGTTTGGAACTGGTGTTAGCTAGAGGATGCAATAGGCGAGTGTCACACATTGATCATAGCGAAACAGGCACAGCTATCAAGAAAGTTTGGGTTTGAGTATTCAGGAAAAGTCTGTAGGTAGTTGAAACGGGCAAAGGGATTGAAGGAAGAAATCAGTTGCAAAGTTGAGAGTGTAGTTTGGAAGGCAAGAGACGGTGATGGAAGAGAGTTTCTTGGATGAGAGTTTTCAGTATATATAGGACGCTGCTGGCAGCGCAGAAGGAATAAGAATCCCAAGGCACTCTTGCCATATTATAGCTTATATTATTTGAGCTATTACATACTACGCATATCCCAGCAAAAAAGGCCAAATCTTTGCTATATGCGATAGTTTAGTTTAAAAACTCTTCCATACCGCAAGTGAATTATGGTGCGTGGACAAAATTAGCCGTGCATCAACGATTGATAGAACCCAGCGCTCAGCATCTGCACCCGCAATATCACATAAAGGCATTTTCCTTGGTCAGACATTAATGTCTACATTAATGTCTACTATGTATTCTGCTATGAATTTCTATTACATATTTATATATTTTATTTTTTTCTTTCAGTTTTCGTGATAGTGGGGTTGGTGGGGGAGTGTGGTAGTCATGTCCGCAGTGTTTAATGTTTGTTGATGCGCAGTTAATGTTGTTCACACACAATATCATTGAGATCTCAAATGTGTTTCCCAGATTGCCGTGCCAATGGTTTCTGGTAAGTTTACTGCAGGTTGCCCTACTGTAGAATGCTGTGTCGCACGCGCACTAATACAAGCCTGTCGTCCAAATCCCAGTGGAAGGCAAGAGATGGTCCGCAGTTGCCCCAGGGTGCTAGGGTGCGAGGGCGGGGGTGACAATTTAGTCTGTCCAGCAGAGGAGGCCTGTGGGATCAAGTCTCTCTGGGCCACGTCCTCTGATCTACTGTAGCAGTCAACATACCGGCCAGAAACCCTAAAACTGGACATCCATGCGCGAGCATATTGCAATTGCATGAATCTTTGCTACAGCAATGATCTTCCGATACCGAGCCCTCACATATTAGTATTACAATATGTATACTCTGATAATTGGTTTCTTCCGCTGGTATTGAAGCAAATCTGGTCCTATTGTGAATTGAACTGCATATTTTTTCCAAACTCGATTCAAGACAGACCAGCATAGCCACCACGTGCTATAATGGAATACAGGGGATGGAGATGTCGTCTACGCAAGTACTTTTGCCCCGCAGGCCTCCAAAAGATCTTCCTTATCATGGCTTTATTTTGCTTCAAATACCGTGCCAGTGTCCCTCAGGAGTTTCTTTTTGACCCCAAACCATCCGATCTTGGTTCGCAGGAGATTCAAGCTGGGCCGAGGTGGAGTTACCCGGGCGCGCTCTGGACATGTGGTGGCAATATCATGTCTCAGTCTCATTGCTATTTTATTTTTTTGTAGTCACGTGGGGAGATTAATCAGTCTTACTGGAGCGAGGTTGTTCTTGTGATCTGTGGTTGAGCTATTCAAGGAACTAGTGGTCATTAAGCGATACCTGTGAATGGTATATCCACCGATCTATTCCCCACCTTTCTTTGGCTGATCCTTGGTTCTACGAATTAGCCGAAGACAGGGTAGACTTTTAGTAGATCCTACTACCCGAGTACAAGTATCGCCATAAAACATCTCCGAAGGGATCTAATACAAATCTAAAGTAATTTCCGGTGGAACGGCTCTTCACCTAGATACGACGCAGGATGGGAACCACTGGAACACCAAATGTATTTTTATTAGCTGCCCAACTAGTAATGTTACTATATTGAAAATATGTTAGAAAGTACTTTTAGAGATCGAGAATGACAATCTGACGTTTATATTTAATAATAAAAAATAATGCTTCTTGTATACTAACTTTATTCCAAACTGGTTCAAATAGCCTCTTACTTACAATATTAGTAAAGAAAATTCAAACCAATTTCAAAAATCATAGTTTAAGCAAATAAGATGATTACCTAGGTTGTTTGTTTGATGTATGAACTGCTCTGGTATTTGTTTGTAGCCATTTAGGAAGGCAGTGTCACTTGAAAAACAAGAATAGTTAAATATCTATCATAGAATACGGACACAATGATAGCTGCTCATAGGATTCACGTAATGTTCCAATACTGTTTAATCTACTTCAATTTAGTAATTCAAGATACTATATAAACCTTCAAGGCAGTTGATCATGCCTTGCAAAATTTATACCCTAATTATTGTAAAGAAATTTAGAGAGAAATATTACCCTTCCTCCTAAACCATGTAAGCTACATCAGCAAAAGTGCCCATTATCCCCTTATACCTCATGAGGCATGTGAGAAATGGGGGGCCAAATTATAATACTCCAGTTGATGTACGGGTCATCCACACGGCAATAACGGCAGATTAAATCCTGAGTTACCAGGTCAATTTCTTTTCTTCGTAACTTCGTTGGTATGAGTATTCTTTGGAATTCCCTACGTCCCGTTTGGGCATGGACAAGGTGCTTTCGAGCTTTGACCATACCACCCAAGTTTATCCGGCCTTACCACCCACCTCCAAAATTGTTCTATTATAGACTTTTGCCCCACAACTCATTCATGCTTTACCCGGGCCCGAACCGGCCACCAACCCTACCATCCCCACCACGCTTTCTCCACTCAACACCACTCCATATTCACTCACTTTCACACAGCCTTCGTGCCATCCAACGTCCCTAATGCACTGTCTCCTATCCTGTTCCTGGTTCTATTTAGCCTCGGTTATTCTCCACTTCCTTCTCACCATCACCCTATGAATTATTTCTACCCCACACCTTGCTTCTCATATCCATTTGCATACAAACAGTATTCATCTCTTTTGGTGCTTCGGACGATTTACACGTGAATGATGCCAGGAATTCTAGCCATTCCCCTGCTTCTCTAGTCGACTGCAAAGCTCAAGCAAATCACGGTTCTTTAGCAACATTGTTAGGCCTTGAACTCAGTTTCTCGCGTCCATGCCATTGCACAGAGATCGTTCTTCGCTCATCCACATCACTTCTGCTTTGTTTCAGGCTCTCAGGAGCTTTTACTCAGCTCAATGTGACCTTCTGCAGCACATTCTATTCACTAACTAGGTTAAAGTTGAACACAAATTAGGATATTTTCTTTACAATAAATTTATACTCTGTCTTTATTATATCCTTATTTTATTTAAATAATACATGCGTCTCAAATGGGATACCTTTTGTAATGATTCCACCACTCTTCCAGTCCCTCCACCACTTCACCCGCTTCAGAATCTGAATAATTGTCCTCCACTGTGCTCTCCTTATCTCCTGTGACCGGCAAATCCAGATATCCTGCGGCTTCTTTATCCTTCAGTGCAGAGTGAGACCCCTGATCCTGAATAAATCTACTCTTGCACTGCCTTTGCTTAATATATTTTTTTGTGTCATCAATGAGTTTATTTTGCACAATCACAGGTAACCCTTGCCAAGTTGCACGCTGTTGAAGATAAACCTCTAAATTGTCTATTAGTATGCTTCTCTTTAGGATAGCGCATTTGGGACTCTAAGCATTTGTTACTAACTTTGAGCAGTAAGGACCGAGTAATCTGGAGGTTGAATAAATGATCCGGAACTCCAAGCCTTCTCAGAATGATACACCCAGGCTGTGGTAGAGCATATTAAGTCATTATTAGTACGATTCAGCAACGCTTTATCGGTCCTTCCCGGCACTTTCCCACTTATAATCCACTTATAGAATAAAGGTTTTGCTATCTCCGCGGCAGCACATTGGAAGCCACATTCCTTGGGGAGTGAGCCTTTTGTCGTCAGATCAGGGGCGGTGTCCGGAAAGAACCAACCTCTTGTTTACTTCGATGTTATGTAAACCGATCCTTTTCCACCCAATATGTAATTTTTGCCTTGATATGAGTTGATGGTTTATGTGCAAAGTCGTGAAGGTCCTGAATCATGTTTCAGGTTTGGGAAACTAGATGTATCCTGGGACTGGACTGCCTGGGTTTCACCTGGATGAATTTAATTAGCTGTCGTAAGTCTCAAATGCAGCGTATTCCGTTGCTCAAAAGACTTACAAAGGTCATTGCTGGCGTTATCCTCTCCTTATTCCTCCAACCTAGCCTGGTAGCTGCCTTTGCCCAATTGGTTTCCAAAAGAGTATCATTTTCCGCTGGATTGACAAAGGGATTAACAACTCATGTGTGATCCCGGACCATATCTGTAACGTTCTAAAAAGATATGCTGTCATCCTCATATAGGGAATTGCTTTTTGTTGACAGTGGGGTGATTCGGATCACAATATCAGAAGCGGGAAAGTCCAGATTGACTGTCCTCCATCCCGGATGCGACGGGAAGGTGTGTTTCTCTTGGGTACTAGCATAGGGTGAAAAGTGTGATGAACGGGCTCTGAGATGGTCGGAAGGTAATTGTCGTGCCAGCTCTTGAGACCAAAGTACCTGGGAAGGGCCATTCAGGGCCGGAGATGAAGAGTTCTCTGTACTCTGTCTTATCAGAATATTATTTCAAAATTGAAAGTTTCACTCACCAACTGAACCAGCTCCTTACTCTCATTGGATGGTAATACAGAGAAGGTTTGGCCCGAGGTTTTTCGGCTCTTTGGAGACATCTGGGAATATCATCCTCATTGTCAACATCCATTTGATCCTCCTCCTCCTTGGTACATAAATTAACACCTCATTGTAAGTCCACTGCTTGTGATCGAACCTCTGGGCAGGATACTGATGATCTGCAAGTTGATGACAGAGCTCGGGTGACTGGTGCTCTGGTGCTCAAGAATGTTGGATTTAAGACTCCAAGGAGTTGGGTTTGACTTTCAGGAGGCTTGACTCACCTCTACTCATATTTCCAGTCAGGGTTGGGTGTATTTATACAATATCGAGAGGCGGATGAGGAATTGGGTATGCACATAAAGCTCTCCAAGAGGAGTGTTGAAGTCAGAGCGGCGCATTGGGGAGAAAGGAGCTTAATGTTGGAACTTGGATTCTTGCCAGCATTCAAGGTGCATGCAATCATGGGTATATACTTGAAGCATGCTATCGGCTTTTGGACTCCAAATGAGTCTAAGACGACGCGCAGAGTTTACAATACCTCAAGTAGAGCTTGTCTGTTTAGGATTGCCTGGAAACAATTTTGCTCGTTGGATGACTTCTTTAAATAAACCTAACTTATTATTTCTGTAACATCTGTACTTGTTCCAGTAACGGTACACAAAAGTGGACAGTGCAGGATCTCCTATGTTGAGTTGATTTATATTTGGTTTATTTGGTTTGATTTCAGCTCCGCCACTGTCTCTGAGTCAGATAGACTATGCTCGCGTATTGCGATGTTTAGTTTGCTTTGGTGGAAGCTTATATTTAGGATTCCGGGTATGGAATGGTCCTGTAACACTGATTGAGGCTGAGCTATGTTTCTTTCATTGGTCTTGTAGGATTACAGCATTCCAGGATGTGCCAAGCTACTGGTAATGATCGTGATTGCTGGAAGGCTATCGTTCTTGGTTTTGTATTTAAACCAGTTTCCTGGCTAGCAGGTGACAGCAAACTTGGACAGACCTGCAGTCTAAGAATACCCTTGGTTGAACGGCAATCCCGGTGTTCCATTTGTCCTTCAACTATTATCCTCCTAGCTACTGGTCCCTTGAAGCCTCCCTTAGCACCAGCGCTAGCAGGTCTACCGCCGGTCCTATTGTATTTTTGTCAGACTGAAATAAGCCTGTTATATTTTTTTCCCTACAGCAGGTAAAACCAATTTGTTTTCAGGATTGGGAACAGCCTGGTAGGATTGATCAACCTCCCCGTATCTTGAGAACTAGTTAGAAGCAGGAGTGGCAGGGAAAGGAACTCGCGGCGCAGGTACTACCTTCACAATAGCCGAAAGCAGGAGCCGAAGCGTTACCAGGTCCGGAAGGGCCTAGAGTTTGTTATGGGGCTGGGCGGGGCGGGTTTTCACGTGCCAGGCCCCGCCCTTACAGCGGGCCGGGGGGGTTATTTTGGGGGTGACCCCCGCGACGCCCCCATCGGGGGCAAGTCGCCGCTCATTGCCTGGACGGGGTCCCGTTTGTCCCCACTTGTTTTAACGGGGACCCGTCTGGGCAACGGGTGGGGCCGGGGGCAGGGGCAGGGAACCCTAAAAGAACACGCCCTGCCCCAGGCTATGTAGCGGGGCGGGGCGGGTTGTTGGGCCGGGGGCCGTTTTTTTCGCTGCCCCAGAGGCCCTGTAACGAACACGAGAAGGGCCTACAATCCTCCCTCAGTAGGACCCACGAACAATACCCCAGAACCAACTACACAGGAACCAACCCCTGGGCCCAGGCCAGGCTCAGCAGATCCACCATCAAGGACAACTCACCTCCTCCCAGGAGAGCAAGATTGCGATTCCGACGAAGAGCACAACCTCACAGCTGAACAAGTCTTTCATAGAGAAGCCCGACGGCTTGAGGAAAGAGCAGCAGCAAGAGCAGCAGCCCAGCAAACTTCGGAAACTGAAGGCCCACCAGAACGCTCCACTACAAGCAGGTGGCGAGCACCCACCATCCTATGAGTTTTTGGAAGTCAGACACCAACCAGAATGCCCTCCCGTGAGCATAGAGACCAACCACTACCCGGCACGTTCATCCCGACACACCGGAAAGACCCTCAAGATCCAGGAGCACCAGAACGCACACTTAGAGTTCGTTACGGGGCGGGGCCGGGCGGGTTTTCACTCGCCAGGCCCCGCCCTTACAACCGGCCGGGGGGGTTATTTTGCGGGTGATCCCCGCCCCGCCCCCGTCCGGGGCGAGTCCCCGCTCATTCCCTGGATGGGGCCCCGTTTCTCCCCACCTGTTTTAACAGGGACCCGTCTGGGGAACGGGCGGGGCCGGGGGCCGGGGCAGGGAACCGTAAAATGACACGCCCCGCCCCGTGCCGTTCAGCCGGGCGGGGCGGGGAATTGGGCCAGGGGCCCGTGTTTTTCAGGGCCCCGGAGGCCCTGTAACGAACACTACGCACACTGAACGACCAGATCCACCACCCCCAGCCCCAGACCCACCTACAGGCACTATGGCAGACCCAGGTCTGGCCAGGTTGCCCCCTCCTAAGGTTGTTCAACCGCACATGTTTAGTCGTGCAGGAGAACTCCTCAAACCAGACAAACTCAAGTGATGGCTTAGAACAGTCATGAAATACCCGGCAGGAGCAGGACTGAACGATGACTCGCCTGGAGTGGCGGATCTCTATGGCTTTTACACTGAAGAGAAAGCAAGCAACCCATTTCAGACATTAGATAGAAAGCAAGAGAACCTCACCCTACCGCTGCTGAGACACCGCCTTCAGCAGCTATTCGAATCCTCTACAACCACTGATGACACCTACCACAAATCGCAGAATATCCGCCTGACAGCAGGTGGAGAGCCAGCACACATAACGAAGATAGCTGGCGAGCTTGCGGACCTCAAAGGATCCCTTCCAGCAGGATCCTTCTCATACTATGCACAAAAGCAACAATTTCTCGCTGCTATGGACTCCAGACTACGCAGCAATGTTGAGCCCCGGCTCAGACCACAAGATACCTGGGACCAGGTGGTGGCTGTAGCAGAACGCTATGACGTCACTATGTACAGAACTGGCCGCTACAAAGGCAGTGATAGAATCCAATCTTCTAGCAGCGAACACCATACACCAAAGAAGGAGAATACCTACCGCAAGCCCTCTAGTACCACACCAAGCACAGGAATACAGGCAAAAGAAAGGCCCTGGCCCAGAAGAGGACCTATACAAATTCCAACAAGCCAAGTAAGCCTGAGATGGACCGCCGGAAGGCAAAAGGAGCCTGTTTCTACTGTGACGAAAGCAGAGAGATGGCAAATGAGTACTCAAAGAAAGAAGTTAAGACCAACCATATTCGCCTCTCGGAGGAAACCCCAGACTGCAGCGAAGGCGAATATGAGCCCGATACAGACAGCACTGAGGAGCTGGATGGTAGCGGGTGTATCAGAACCTACACGACTACAGTAGGCAGGCCTAAGGACAGGCCATTCCAGGCACTCGAATATACTATCAAGATCAAGGGCAAGCCCGCCAGTGCCCTCGCAGATACAGGAACCATTGGTAGTACCCTGATATCCAACAAATTCGTTACAACACACAAACTCCCCTACACAGCTAGGAAATATCCGTTCACTCTCATGATGGGAGTTCAAGGATCGCGATCAACTAGAAACTTCTCTGTTGAGGTTATGATTCAGCTAGGCAAGATGAGAGTCGACAAGGTGCCTATGCTGGTCACGCCAGTATCAGACTATGATATCCTGATCAGTATGGACGACCTCATAAGGCTCGGAGCGGTCATCGATTGCCAAAAGAACATCATCTGCTTCTCCAAGTACAAAGTTAGAGTTACCTGTGACGGAAAATGTAGCGAATCTAGATCAGCGATGACGAAGCCACAGGAAGTACTAGACTTCCTGGCGATGTTTCCCAAGGTATTTGTCAATGAAGTAACAGAGGAACTGCCACTAGTACGAAAGATAATGCACAGGATAAGCCTCATGGACCTGACGAAGCTTTTAAAGAGACCCACATTCAAAGCGCCACAAGCCCTGATGACCAAATACAAGGCATGAATCAACAAGCAGATGAACGCCGGTATCCTCCATCCGACCACTGTGCCGGGTAGAGCCAGCATGTTTGTCGAAGCAAAAAGGGATGGGAGAATCCGCCCCGTGGTAGACCTCCGCTTCAGGAATGATAACACGCAGGCCGATCACACACAGATCTCTGAACAAAACACTATACAAAATGCAGTAGCCAGAGGATGATTCCGCAGCAAGATAGATCTCAGTGACGCCTACTTCCAAACCAGAGTAGACACAGATGATGTGAAGTACAACACTATCAAGACAACCTTCGGCGGCTTTACCGGCCAGGTCATGATGCAAGAAGGTGTGAATGCTCCGTGATCCTTTGTGAGAACTATGGAGGACCTATTCCATAACGAATTAGGCAAGAGCATATGGGTCTACATTGATGATATTTTTGCCTTCAGTGACACCTTTGAAGAGCATGTTAAGGACGTTACGAATGCCTGTAGTAAGCTGCAGAACGCCGGCTATTATGCCAACCCAAAGAAAGGTGTTTTCTTTGCCACAAAACTCGATATCCTAGGCCATATGATAGACGATGATGGCATCAACCTGGCACCAGAGAAAAACTGGACCATAATGGACTGGACCAGACCAGAAAGCCAGAAAGAACTGCAGCGATCCAATGGAATGGTTAATTATATCACATAGTTCATTCCCCACATCGCCACCATCACGGCCCCACTCACAGAGCTGAGTGGGAACGCTGAATGGCTGTTGACAGATCTGCAGGAAGCAGCCTTCGCAGCCGTCAAGCAAGCTGCAGATAAGCACAAAGTCCTTAGACCGATCGACTATAAAAAGCTAGATATGATATGGCTTTTGACCAATGCATCCCCTACAGGTACGGGCGCCTGGATAGGCCAAGGACCAATCAGAGATACAGCCAGACCTGCAGCGTTGCACAGCAGGAGGCTGACGCGATCACAAAGTAACTACCCCACACACTAACAGGAAACACTTGCAATGATTGAGGCTATGGAAGCATTCGCTCTCCATTTGCTACACAGACAATTTACAGTGGTAACAGACTACGAGAGCCTCACCAATCTGAGGACACAAAAGAATCTCAATGGACGACAGCAGAGATGGCTAATGCACATCAGTGGCTTTGATTTTAAAAGAGAATACCAGCCAGGAGCGAAGAATTTCCTAGCAGACTACCCATTGAAAATCCATGAGGGAACCACCGGGCCACTAGATATAAGTCTCAGGGACCCTTCTATCGATGATGCCAGCCTTGAGCTACCTGACCCCACCCAACCCCTAGAAATCAATACAAGCTATGCCTCCTCTACCGATTTTAGCATTGAATCAGACCACGCCATATACCACTCAGGCGAAGCCCAAACCTCTTCCATCCTTACCAGCAGTGACTCTATTAGTCATTGCCCCACTAAATACCTTATGGACGAGATTACCAGCAAAGCAGTAACTCGCTCCCAGAAGAGTATGGCCTCTGCTTCCTCGCCAACAACATCAAGGGTAGCCAGCAACGATAGCAGAATAACGATTGCAAACTCTTGGGGTGACAATAGAACTCTCCCAATCTCTGGTGAAAGGGAATGATGATACTCAGACCTGAGCTGGATGTCATATACTGACGATGCGTGTGAAATACATAAGAATGACAAAGAAGGTGCAGGCTACTAGCCAAAGGACACTAAGGTCAGGAAGCAGAGCAACAAGACAAAGAGAAAAGAGCAGGATAGGACTCCAATATCGAATACAGCCCTTAAGGAAGGCCAGGCCTTGCTCCCAAATATCGCATACCTTTCAGAGAACCTCCCACCCTTCAGGATGAATGACACCACCCTAGCCACACCGCCCATGGCCTTGCCGGCCTTTAATCCCTTGTACAGCCAAGCAGGCTATTACTCCGATGAGGAAACCAATGCCAACTAATTCCTAAGCACCCTACACTCCCACCTTATGGTATCCTCGCCCGGCGAGTTACGGAAGCCATTAAGACCAACGCCCTCCACACCCAGGTCAGGGAAACCGAGAATAAACTCCACTATTCAATCCATGATGGCCTTCTACGTGCCCAGTACACGAATGGGTATGAAAACCTTTATATACCGGTAGAACCTGTTCAGAAGGGAGTATCACTATGGGATTTCATCCTCAAGACTGTCCATGAAGGCCTCGGGCATTTCTCAGCCTACAAATGCTACTCCTATGCGGCTTGCTTCTTCTGGGAGCCACAGATGCGCCAGGACTTTGTCCTATACTGTCGGTCATGCAATGAGTGCCTGATTAACAACGAGTCTACCACCCTACCCTGTGGGTGATACCTTACCCTCCCTGACCTCGATGAAGCCTACCTATCCCTAGCCATAGACTTCACCGGCCCCTTTAACAAGTCCGATCGCTCTACATCTATTATGCTTATTATGGACTGCTGTACCTCCTACACGCATCCCATCTCCCGTAAGGACCCGGCCATCTCTGAAATGATCTTTAAGAAACTCAATACTACTACTAGCCTCGACGTCCATGGCCTCCCTCTCAACATTGTCCTCGACCAGGACTCTCGCTTTACCTCTAAGATGTGGTCACAAATAATAAATTCCCCTGGTATCCAGGTCGGGATAGCGACTCAATACCACCACCAAACGAATGGCATGGATGAGCAAAGAATCTGTACCCTCAAACAGCTAATGAGCAACATCGTTAACCCCCGACAGAACAACTGGTCCAGCCCTCTCCCAGCTATTGCAGCAGCCATGAATGACGCCCCTCATGAATCCCTAGGCATCTCGCCCTACCGTGCCCTCTATGGAGGCCCATGGAAGATATTCAACACCGTCCAGAGATCCGCCAGCAAGGTACCAGCTGTGGACAATATCTTAAACGCCCATGAAGCAATGAGAATGGAAGTAGACATGGCCAGAAAGCATGCTACCTTCCGCCAGACTGTGGAGGCAGACAAAGGCCGCAAGCCCCTAACGGAACGATTCAAGAATAGCGGCAGAGTTCTCGTTAG
>Ga0307510_10006455_pt1 | contig 13981 bp, 13 predicted proteins | sample 12_EM_MG_FD_207224 | JGI IMG/M metagenome (GOLD analysis project Ga0307510, IMG submission 207224) | Populus trichocarpa ectomycorrhiza microbial communities from riparian zone in the Pacific Northwest, United States - 12_EM | ecosystem: Host-associated > Plants > Roots > Unclassified | place... | reverse complement strand
CGTTAAAAACTCAAGACAGGATAAGGATAAACGGGCAAGAAAAAGAAACAAAGGCGAAGAATTTTCTTGCTGGTTGGCAGCTGAACGCCAATCTCCAAAACACCCCACTCCGTGAAGACGGACAATACGTACACAGACACAAACGACCCCCGCTACCCTAACAAAGCCAAACTCCCAGCCCCGGAATGCCCATCCTCGATTACGCATCCTCTTAACCCCCCACACCGCCCAAAAATGCCTTCAAGCCCTCGCGCTCGCTAGCTCCTGCCAATTTAACCTTATCGTCGCCCGTGAGTAACTCCGTCACCTCGGTGCGGCCCATTGCTATAGCAATGTGCACCGCGCGTTGACATCCGCCCTGCCGTCCCCCAGCAAAGGTTTCACGATCGAAGCGCTCCTACCGATTGCGGCGCTCATCAACGGCGTCCTTCCGTTGCGCTCCCGGCAATCCAACCTGGTTCTGGGATCGTCCATCAAGATTTTCACGATCTCCTCGTAGCCATTCTGTGCCGCAACCTGCAGAGGCGCTTCTGGGCTGAGGTTCGCAACGTTTGTGCAAAGTGTGGGATCGCTGAGCAGCAATCTCACCATATCCGGAGAGTTTTTTGAGACAGCGTGATGAAGGGGTGTTGACCCATGGATGTCGGTCGAGTTAACATCTATTCTGGGGTCGGATAGAAGTATCGGAATCAATTGCTTTTGACCTGAGAAGACTGCTAGGCTGAGCGGTGTGTGGCCTTCCACATCCCGCAGGTCTGGTTGTATCCGTTCGTGGGATAGGATGAGTTTTAGGAGTGTTGAAGATTCGGAGCACACCGCGAGGTGCAGCGCAGTTTTCCCGCAAGGGCCTAGGGGGTGTCGCAGTGGGAATCCAACCCCGCACCAACTCAGAACATTGACATCGGTGCGAGGATCTTCTAGAAGGGCCCGCACAACACCCACGTGTCCGTGGCGGACTGCACTATGCAGTGGTGTGCCTGAATACTTGCGTAGGCAATTCACGTCAAATCGCCCATCCGCTAAAAGTGTTCGAATTACGGCTTCATGCCCAGCGCCGGAAGCAGCATGCAGCAACGTGCATCCCATGCTATTTAATTTCGGGCTAGGATCTACTCTTTCATCGCTTAGGAGCAGCTGCACGATCTCATCCCTTCCTTCCCTAACAGCTAGAAAAAGTGGTGTCTCCCCAATGCTATCCTCAGCGTTAACATTGACCCTCCACCGCCTATCCAACAAGAGCCGCACCGCATCCAAGCGCCCATTCTCGATAGCGATAAATAATGCCGTGCGCTTCACCATCCGATATCCCAGTTCCGTATCGACCCCACACTCTAATAAGGTGCGGATCGCTCTCTCGGAATGGTAGAGCACCGCTTCACCCAGAACCCCGGAATCTGCAACGAATTCTAGGATACCGCCCCCAATCATCCTCCGCACCCGGGCTTTGTCGCCACGGTTGGAAGCTGAAAAGAACACCTTTTTTCCCCATTCTTTGTTGCGACTATAACATACACAATCGAGAAATGTGGACTCCAGAAGCGCCGCAAGGTGACGGTTTGCGAGAAAAAGGGAACAGAGGGGCGATGGAGGGAGATATTCTGCAATTTTCAGGATCAATTCGTTTGGAAGACTCAGTGAAGCGGACATTTTCGGTGTTGGTTGGTTTTATCGGGGTTGTTGGTTAATGTGTTGGGAGAGACCTATCATATACCTTGGAAGCCACCCATGATCGGTGGGAGCTATCAAGGCGAATCTAAGGTCACGAGACCTCACTCGCACTCCACCGGGTGGCTCGGGTAGTGCATCGGGGATCGGAAAAAACTGCAGGCAAATCCAGGTAACGCCAAGGCACCCTGCAGGGAGCGCCCGCCCCTGCTATTCTTCCATCTGCTCCATATAACTTGCAACATTCCTTGACGCGGGGACCACCTGTATGTCTGCGGCCCGTGCGGCGAGCACCCTCGGTCATCAATCACGCGCCCTCCAACACCCTAGCTCATTCAGCACCTCTTGGTTATCATACGGCAGTGAAGCCTTGCAACTGCAGTCAACCGCCCTAACCCAAGAGGCTCGACAGCACCAGCAGGGGGTCGAACACAAACCAACACCGTAAGAACCTCCTCCAAAAATTCTCACGATCCACCCATCCTACCCGCTCCCCCGGAGAATGAAGCTGACCAACCGATGAACTGCCGAGGATCCCTCTGTGACGTCATTTCCAACCGAATGGCACAATCCGTTACGGTACTTGTGCAGTACCGCACACCATTGATGCCAGGTAACGATATGTCCGAGATCCAAGCCCAAGCTAGCCGATAATATGTGAGTATCGGTAGACCGTCATCGATCCTAACCCTTTTCCCAGGAAAAAAACTCATATCCGAGGTCCATATCAACTCGCAGTAGCTCGGAGGTATCAGCGGGGTCGCCAAGTTTTTCCGAGTATGGCGCGTGCGGAAAAACTGCGATGGTAGTAAATTAGGCGCAGTGAGAGAGAGTAGCGTTATCCATCCATTCACGCAGTCAGCGCAAGAGGGACGGATAATTTATATATCAATATCTGTGCAACTAAAACCCACAGCCACCACTTCTAGGCAATTATCACCCTACGAGTACAAAACTCCTCATCAGCCAAGTTACCCACAAGAGACAGTGCAGCGCCTCTGTAGGGAAAAAAAGAACGCCAGGGCCACCTACCGGGGGACAGAAACATACAGTACCGTACCGTAGAATGGAAGTTGTTGTCATATGACACGATCGATATCCACCGCCACCAATCAACCCAAACTCCCCAGCAAATCCCACAAAAGGCCCCCAGAATTCGCAATGAGAGCACCAGACCATTCGAGTCCGGATTTTAGTGCCGTGCGCTCGGACGTGCGCAGAGACTTTTTCGGGTGCCGGTACAGTACTGGAGTACTTCATCCCTGATATGAAATACTTACAGCAACAAAGAAACCACCCTTGCGAAAGCCTCCGGATCACCCTCACCCTAGACTCCTTTCCGCGCGCAAATAAAAACGGGAGTTTTTCCGGCTTCCCTTTTTTCTTCCATGGGCTTCTTCTAGAAAGTGGATTTGTCCTTTTTTTTTTTCATCGCGAGGGTTGGTATATAAAGTTTATAGTCGCTTTGTGCTCTCTCGGTAGTCAAAGGGATTAGAGTTTTGGTGGGAAAAGGAAGAAGAGAAGAAGAAGGAAAAAAAATTGGATCCGGGGGAAACACAGTCGTTTTTCCCACCCGGATATTTGTGGAAAGCCAAATAGGAATCGTTTTGCTGCTGTTTTACTCACGAGTTTGAAATCAATGGCTGAAGACCATGCTGACATTGGCGGTTTTGTGTGAAGAAGTGCGAATTGCATCAATTGTTTGCGACTTCAATCACGGCATAATTCATCGCAGGTGGAAACAAAAAACCACACATCAACCAATCCTTGTTCATTAACTAGACGTTCTAATCCATTGTGCGACTGCGACATCTATCCCTAGTGTTTACTAGCCCGAAGACTAGAGTGCAACTATAGTGGTCGAGTGTTTGACTAGCAGACTACCTTCCCATTATCATCCCCAGATACCCCAACCCACCATACAAAACAAGCCCGACACACGGAGTCTTCAGGAGCTGGGCGTCTCAGATGCCTGAATGCTAAAAAAATAAAACATAAAGCCCCGTTCGTCAGGGCACAAGCTTTCCAAAGCACCATAAATAAATAATATTGCTTTGACATTGATTTCTCGAATAACCCCAATTGTGCACAGCACGATACCCGTATATTCGGAATCCCATGACCAGGGTTGTCTCTACTCGTCGTACCATACCGGTACACAGTACCGTAAATTACTTTAACCCCAGTCACACCAATTCCAGCCCACACCACCTCTTTCCGCATATTCCTCCGCCATGCAGAACAACAACCCCCTCCGTTACCAACATCCCACACGGAGAAATTCATGCCATAAAAAAACCGCCCTCAAGACATAAAAGCGACATGCCGAAGAAGCCCCGGCGCATGACAAACTCTATCGAGAACCGCGATAATCCCACAAGTACAAGTAGCTAGTGCTAGAAAGTTAGCGAAACCATTAAACCTCGGTTAACCAGCGCGATAAATAACTCCCCTCTTTCGCACTATCATACGAAAAACATCTCTCCCCAGGCACCGTATGATACTTGCATCATACCGACGGTAAATAAAGCCAATGGGCAGTTAATCCAGGTTAGCAGCAGCGCGGAAAGTTAGCCAGTGCCTTATATATCATATCGCGCGAAGAACATCTCCCCGGTGGTTCATATGTGTGCCTTCTCAAGAAGAAGATCCTATCCGGCTTAGAAATATCGGACCAAAGATGGTCATTTGATGGATGTACGATAAAGTTTATTTCCACGCCGCACCGGTGAAAAAAACCTTAATCCGAATTCCCGATCAGATAAAGAGGAAACGGATATATAAAAAAGTATAACTAAGTATTTACCCCCCCCTTCCTTTCTTTTTACTCTAGCTTAACTTATGCCCCTCTATCCTTTATCTCGTATCAATCAATCCCGTTCTCCGCATTAACATGTACACTCTACCTACACTCGAACGGTAGAGTTGGAAAAGGGAGATTGTTTTCAGCAAATGGGTATCCTAGTTCCTACCGGGCTACCTATAATGCGTACCTAATATACTTACCTACCGTAGCAAAGCTGCATCCCACACTCTTGCACCAATATATTACAAAGAGAACAAATACAAACCAGCCAATCATACCCAATCCAATCCAAGCCAAGTCAAATCAAATCCAACCCAACCCAACCCGATCCAATAATAACAAAAAAGAAAAGAAAAGAAAACCCCCCGTTAGAAAGAAAAAAGTGAAAGGCAAGAGCCCCTCATCTTGCATTAGAAAAGCAATGAGAAAAAGAAAAGAAAAAAAGAGAAGAATCCAATCCAAAGAATATGGAATGGAATCCACCCTATTAAATAATAAGTTTGAAAAAAAGAATCAATTCTCACTTTTGTTTTTCTTATTTGTGCGGAATATGTATACATATATATATAAAAACACGTACATTATATTAGCGCGAGTAAGATGGTCAATACCGCTGTCACGGCGACGATAGTGAGCCTTGGAGAACTTGCCGAGGCATCGCCCAGGTGTTCCACAGTTGAATTGACAAAGTTGGGACCACAACCTGCGAGTGATTAGCCGTGATACGTTGGGAAGGGGGCGAAAGGGGGAGGGTATCATACCAAGGTTAATTTGTTCCGCCGCGGAAACGTAGGTGGTTGATAAGGGCTGTGAAGTATTTCCAGCGGTACCAGCAAATATCGCCATTGTCTGGGAAAGGCAAGGGGAACAGCTATGCGCATATCGTCAATGCCTGCTAGCACTCCAAAGTGGATGGGGGGGAGGGGCATACGTTGGTCTAGACCCCCCAGGGAACTTAATCCCCAATGGCAGATAATACACGTAAGAATCACTCGGACTGGTGGTATTTGTGATGGCGTCAACGTAGCCTATAGGCATCTCCCATTAGTTCCTATCCACACCCGACCAACCGCAGAAAACCTACAGTAAGACCCAGAAGCTGACTTCAAACATCCAGCAGAATACACCACCCGATAGGAAATGAACCCTGCGTAGGCCTGGACAACAATGGGGTTCTGATTCTTGAAGTCCTGTCCGCAATTCTCAGCAAGGAGGATCTGCCAACCCAGCTTCTCCATCAGAGCGGTGCATGTAGCCAAGGGAACATTGCAAGTTTTGTCGACCACTCTCGCCGTCGCGAAGGTCCCCTTTTTCGTTATGTCGAAATAACTCAATGAGTTCTGTCCACAGGACTCTGGTTAGAAAATGAGCCACGCGAAGCGCCGAGGGAAACTCAAACCTGGAGAAGGCCCGACAGCGGCAAGCAATCCAAAAAGACTTTATCCGCCAGGAACCTGCTAAAGAACGCCGGGCACGATACCGACGAACTATTCGCACTGATACTAGTTGAGTCAAAGAGCCTTGGCCATGTGTCGTTGGAGTTGTTGTCCGATTCCACGGTTAGATCACCAACGCCGGCTGTCCCACTTCCAGAGGTCGAGCTGGGGGGGATGCTCGTTGTTAGAGTCGGTGAATCCTGCGCAAGGACCTGTGATGGTGGGAGGAGCAGCGTTATGAGGAGGAGGATGAGAAGAAGGGGCGAGTGATTTGGAATGATGGCATGGAGACGAGAGCGACGGGTAGGGCATATTCGGAGCAATGGGGGACTGCGAGATGTCATAGTCATTCTCTAGAATGTATTACTGTTGCGAGGAAGGTGGAGACATTAGTTTTGTGAGAACTTGTCCTTGGGCTGCGGAAGGTGGATGGCTTTGCTGAGTCGTGATCTGAACTTTTCCTCCTTCGTTGTCTGTTGAATGTCCTCCCTCTGCACTGTCTCCTATCCTTTCCTAACTTCTCCTTTGCTCTTTGCCTATCCCTTTCCAAACGTAAACCAAGTTCTTCCGACCGTCCGTCTAAATTCCCAGCAACAATAAAACGAGTGTGAGGGAGAAACGCTAGTTTAAAGGGCGAGGGTGAAAAAATCAGGAAAATAGAAGTCGAGCGGGATGGGAGGGGAAGAAGCGGTCGATCACAAAGGTTGGATTGGTCACAAAAAAGGAACGAACGGATGAAAGGAGGGCTTGCTTGCTACTAGGCGGCGCGCCAAAGGACGCCCCCTTCCCTGTGAACTTCTTTTTTATGGAAGGAAAGGACGCTTGCTTGGGTGATGCTTGAGGTGGTAGCACACAAGCTCCACTCTTCAAGTCCAAGATCAAGCAAAGGACAACGAGAGAGACAGACAAACAGGGAGCGTGAGCGAGGAAAAGAGAGGGTGGGGAGAAGTAAGAAGGAAAAGAAGGAAAAGAGGAAGAAAGACATGGATATATCCGGCCCTGAACTTTTTTATTTTTTTTCTAACATTGCAGTTTATCAACGAACCTATGAACGCTCAATAAATCGACTCAAGCAATCAACCAAGCAAGCAATCAGTAATCGGTGCTTGTGTTGTGCTGTAACCGCAAGGCACGAGGCCGGTGCCAAAAGGAGGGAAAAGGGAAAAGGATGGAATTTACCATTGCAACTTTCCCCTAAACCCAACACCTCCTCAGCTTTGAGCAGACCTCCATGATCCATTGCCTGAAAGTCAATCACAACCTTTCAAACTTCCCCATTCCCAGCACGATACCGGTACTGTGCTCACGGAAGGCATGCGCCTTGCGCAATACATCAGAAGCGAACCTCCAGGGATATCATATCCGAGTCGGCGAGCGTTTGACAGGCTCCAACACAGGGGACGGAAAGGCAAACTTGTCCCATCCCAATTGCAAAATCCCAAGGAGGAAAAAAACAAATGAAAAGGGTGAAAAAAGGGAAATGTGCACAACCCTCGACCCCCCACAAAGCCGTTCAGCCCCAGACTACCGGAATAGTCTAGACCCAAGAAAAAGTGAACCAACTCTTCGCGGGACAAGGGCAGGAAACTATTAACCGGAACAGACAGGGATATATTTGGCTAGTCAACCTCAAGTAACCGTTCCATCACTTCTTGCATGACCTTGTACTAGTTCTCGAGTCCTCGTGGGGTGGCTCTTGTGAGTTTAGCGATGATAACCGTGCAGCACATGCAGCCCGCGTACCTGGGGGGGTCACTCGAGTAGCCGAAGGAGCCTCTCGCATGAGACCCAAGACCCAATTCACCCAGTGCAACGCAAAAAGTAGCACCCTTAGCCAAAATAGTAAGGTATCAGCGGCATCTACCTGTAAGCGACTGCTGGTAGTTCACCCCTCTCTGCGATCATGTCAGTTTTGAGAAATCAAGATCTGAGCGAAACGAAGGCCCTGCTGGTCTCCCGTGGGGTATTTGTTTGGGGTTTTTTTTCTGATTCTCCCACGTTTCGGACAGAGTTTTACTTGGGGGATCGACGCTTTGATTACCCTTTCTTTAGAGGTAGCTGGCTTGACGCCTCTTGAAAGCCCAAAGATCAAGTGCTACTCTTGTGGCGTAGAATGGAGTTTACCATGTGGCGTCATGAGATCCACTTTGCAGGAAATCCTCGGGCGCTTCCGTTTGAGTACGGCACAATTCGTGCTCAGACCAGAATGCTCGAGGAGTCCTCGTTCACAGTGCAGTAGGATGCGTGTCTTAAGAAAGTCGCATAAGCTGTTGCCTCCACAATAGAGGCTTGCTGATGTTGGGATCGCGCAGTTTGCGATATAATACTGGTAGTAAATACTGATATATTTTCTCGATTGGGCTAGACGCACAATCCTTTTGGGATGCTTCTCTCAAGTATGATACTCCTATCAGGAACATTCTTCAGGTAAGAGTACCCCAACCATTACGAGACTCGGCAAAGGAGAAAAAAATCAATACCTCTTTCCCTGCAATGTTCCCACGATTCCTTCTGGATCCAACTAATATCTTTCCCTTCTCTCTCCTACAAAATCCATCTCTGAGCACTAAGAAAGCGAGAGTGCTGGTAGTATACCCGTAATTGAGAGGGACGTCGCACCGGAGGTACATACCGTTAACACGTGGGACCACTATCAATCTCGAACAGGATTACGGTAACCATGCCGAAGCAAACTTTAAACATGTCATTGTTCTTTTAGAACCCTTCGCACCATATCCGACGCTTTGAGCACTAAACATCTATTTCTACCCTAAAGTTGCCCCTTCCAAAAGACGTAGTCCCCTCTAGTCCTGTGCGAGTGCAAGTGCCAACTGTTCCCCGCGGGACTTGGTACAGGTAGCAGTACCTGAAAACCTGCCACACTAGGAGACCTAAACTCTCAATTAGCTAGGTATGGCTCTGTCGAATGTCTTCCGAAGAATCTACGTTCTTTTGTGGGCATTGGCACAAGAGTTTATCGAAGTCACCATTCTCCGAAGGCGTGAGAAAGACGAGGAAGCAATCGAAGATCAATGGATTTCGGATAATTCTGGTCTCGCTCTCTCCTTCCACCATGCGTCTCTCATGACCCCCTTTATACGAAAAATCTAGCAATAAGCAACAACGTATCCAATACACAGAAACAACGCAACAACATTGGGCAGTTATTCGTCTACCGCCTCAAGTCCATCCAGACATCCGACAGTCCTCTAATAGGTAAGCTATGTCTCTTCAAGAGAAATACTCGCTCTGATACAAGCGCAGCTCTTCGACGGCTTGTCCGAGAACCCCCAGGTCCGTACCAAGATAATGAAGTCCTCCCGTCCCAGGAGTTACCTCAGAACTTCTTCAAACTTCTAGCGAAACTCCGTTTGGAATTAAAATATCATACCATCATACCACCTATAAAACACATGGCGCTCGAGCACACTAGCCTGGGGCTTCACAAAATGTCCACCGATAAGGAAGGTTCAGAAGCCTTGGATATTTAAGCCCGCCACAACAAATATGATTATTCACTTTGTACCCGGACTAATTACCACCCAAGTGTATTTGTAGGAGGAAGCATCATCCGAAAGTGCAGTTCAATTTCGTTCGATCGCAAGGTGCGATAAATGGAAAGCACAGATGTGTCTACCCGCCTCCTGGAATCGTGAGTTCTAGCGCCCGGCAGTAGGCACGCGGGGTGTTACCAGTGCTGGTACCATTTATAGTATCATACCGTACGAGGCTTTATGACCCTTATATCTACTGTAACTCATAAATCAGAGAGAGGATTATTTGAGAACATTGGGGGAGAAGCACAGTTCAAAGAGGAGAGCTGCCCAAGGGCTAACGAAGTTCGTTTTAAATCCCACACCCTAAAGGTACTTGTATCATAACAAGTGGCTCTCTGTTGACGCTTGGAAAAAATTCACCAGATTCTGTCAGCCATATCTCTGCATGAGAAGACGGTTGTAGGAGAGGATTATATTCCTTTGCCCTTCCCAGAGCTGACTGAGCACAGTGGTTACGCACTTCCAAAAACAAATAAAAATACACCACTCCATTAATACAAAACCACTAGTGGTTTTCGCGGATATCACGAGAACAAACAAACAAATCGGTATTAGCGTATACCAGTAACCTTGTACAGAATTGGCATTTAGGATTCAAGAGCCAAGAATTATAGAAGGTTGTCACAGAAGTTCATAGAGTGGACAGGGGCTCTGTGACTTTGTAGAGTACGGTACCCCTTCCAGAAGGTGGTCCCGATTTCTCTTCCTTCCCCCCTAATTCTTAACGGCCCAACGCCGTATTTGAGCAAATCTTGTACACGTACCGGTACTGGTAGTCCCCCGTCACCGAACAACGCCGCATCTAAACCAAATGGAGAAATACTCCTAATAACTGACCTAATTAAGCATGATACTTGCAGTTGGAAAGAAAACCCTCAAATATACTCGAGTAACACGGGAAAATGCATCTAATCTAAACCCCTTTTTGAGCAGAGGAACTGCTGATGACAACTATCACAGTACGAGTACGATGCCGGTACTGGTCCCCAGGCGCTTCCTTCATTCCGAATCACCTTTCCCTCGCCTGTGCTCTGTGGGTTGGCGCCCCATAGGTCTGACTGGGCGGACTAATTAATGTTTCGCCCCGATGTGGCAATGGGCATCTACAAGTAAAGAAAGAGAGAGGGCCGTTGTTGCACAACCACCGACAAGGCAAAAAAACAAAACCCCTGTCTCGTTTTGGGTTACCCTATGCTAGATACGAGCACGATACACAGAGTGAACAAAGGTCCTAGTAATCGGGCGCATTTACACCAAATTCGCCATTCTGGCGGGTTTTCAATGGTTTCCTACACTGAACGGAAAACTCCCTAGAAAGTATCTAGGTACGATAGTTATCTGCGAATGCTGGGATCATTCTCTAACTCACACAGAGTCACTCAATCTTCCCTATCACTCTACAACCCGTTCCCGAGATTAGAATATTGTTGTGAGGTATTGACGGGGCAACTATCTGAATAAAGTGTCCAGAAAAGGCAGAGATCTACAGGCTAGCAGAACCTTCAGTCGATGATGGGCATGCCTCATATCAATCATTGGATCTCACACTACCGGTAATAAAGCGACTTTGGATCAGGAATTTTGGGGAAAAAAAGAGGGTCCGGATTTCAACGAGCTATAATACCGGTACTAACAATTGAAATTAAGGGATTTGCCCATTTTTGGTATGAAACGGTCTAATTACCAAGACTTTTGCCCGCCTGTTGTGACCACCATGGGTTTTTGGTGCACTGTTCCGGTAGATGCAGATCCTCCATGCGGCCGCGCTCCCCTCTGCCGTGTCTTGATGCCTGGCCCAATCCCGTCACGGAATCACGGCCAAGTAGATGTAACATGGAGATAACAGTAGATAGTAAGAGCGGAAAGTTAGTAACTTAACAACAAAACTGTTAGAGTTGACGGAAGTGGATGGCTGACGGACAAAGACGTGAGAGTGGATGTAAGCGGGAAGGTAGAATGAAAGAATGCCTTTGGTGATTTCATCTGTTTGTTCTGAAGTTGAAAGGAGATGAAAGGATCGACGGAGATGGTTTATGGTCGCGTCTTTCCTTTATCATCGGTGTGGGGGTGTGCGGGCGAATGGGGTTATATGAAGAGAAATGGATGAGTGTGTGGAACGATGGAATGGGCAAGATGATTTCCTTATATAGTACTCTATAATATATTCTTATTCTTTGTTTAGTCACTTTAGAGTGATAGCGAGCGAATGAAGTTTCGGATTATACCTGCCCTTTAGTCTAGCTCCAGTCTAGTTCGCTGTGCTTGACCGTTGCGCCATTTGTCAGTCTCCCCACGACATGTCCTCATAGAAACTGGGGGCATAGCACACGAAACCAATCCCTAAGTTCCCTATAAACTGGATTTATGTCGAGGATGTCAAATTGCAAGTTCAGTCATAAGAGGCGAAGAGGATTCGTTTCCCACCATGTGCCTGATCTCATCAAATATCGCAATGTTTGCTCTCCTGGTCATTTGTAGTCTGATGACAACCCCTTTAGTCATTACCCCGGATGCCGAATTGGCGCCTAATCTGATTTCACCCGTAATCCTGTGCATACTCGGTATATAGAAATTTGTATGTCCGTTAAATTATGCCCTAGAACACAATCCATTCCCTCCACCAGTGGTCCTTACTGTTGATGGTGAAAGTTACTCGAAGGTGGAACGGGCTTGAAAACTGGATAGCGCAATGAACTGCGTGAAAGCGATGGGGATGATGATAGAACATAATTGGGGACTATGGTGTCGCATATGGATATCTCTGGGGTGAGTCTTTGTAATGGGGGATGGCAAGGGATATTTCAAAGAGTGTTCTCCATATTATTGTGTTAGAATATTGCTGAAAAACAGTGACTCCCGTGGCGAACAGGAGATGGTCTTGGTATTTATTATGACTCTCTGTATTTATCTCCACCTTTTCCAGATACGTTCTTAGTTAATGGATGAACGGAGCTACAAACAAGCACGATTACCATTATTCCCCCGCACGGGTCATCATCTCATTTAGTTCACCTTTATCAGCTGTGCACGCCTGGGAACCAATAAGTTACTTGCCCAGCCGTTTTCTGACATTAATCAGCCCGGGATAATTTACCGAATCCGACCTCTGAGTACAAAAGGGGGAACCGGGCCGAAATTTCCCCTAATATATTCCATGTCCATGCTTACAGAGTCACCCACCGAAACGCCCTGAGTGGAGCGTTCCACTACATAGTCGCGACCAGACCCAACGAACGCGATACGGTGCTGTGAGAACTTGAATAATTGGACCCTGAGTCAGGTGGTCCAATATTTCCTACTCTGGAAAAGGGGCGAGAAACAAAAGACCCACTCCCCCGGACAAATAAAGTAGGGGGAGAACCCCAACCCTTACCGGTACTCGAGTACGAGTACAGTAGAGGCAACTCTAACGTCGTAGCACACGGTCTAACCACTCGAGTACTTACGGTAGGGTGAGCTACCCTTAATATTTTAGCGTTAGACACAAGTACCGGTAGGGTGAGAGTTTCCAGCCCGTTTTGTCGTAGAAAATGATAGGCTCTCCCAACTCCACTACTTGTACTTGTACTGCCATGTCAACATCCGAATATCAGCCCCCCGATCATCGCCATGTGCCAAGAGAAAAATGTTTCTCGTAGGCACTCCCACGTTCCTACCAAATCGCAATAAACATCACCTGAAATCGCAATACCGCTCAATCCGGTCACTCCGCCTCCTCCTCTACCCTTTGAGCTTTCCTCTCGCCTGCCAAGTCGCGTATATAAGTTAACCCATCAAGCAAAAAGATCTCAAATACGCGGTACAGCAGGATAGTACTCAGTAGCGTGCTAACACCAGTATCATATGGTGCTCACACATGTGTTCAACACATCCTAAAACGTGCTTGGTACTCGGGTGAGGGGGGAAATATTGGGACAGCAGGGGGTTGAAGAATTACTCTAATTAGTAGTTATCTTACTTTTTTTTGGTTCTTTGATACCCCTTCCAAGGTATATGCACAGGCCTCTGCTACCCCTGCTTGTCCCAATACTTCACCCCTACCCCTAGTACTATCTAGGGTGGCACAACACCACCATCGGACGGCTTGAGTTCTGCCATTGGCATAACACCGTAATTCCTGCAGGGCAAGTGCAGTAACCACTGCACCCCTCCATTACCACCGTTCCTACCCACACGTGCCGGTTGCATACTCGAGTATATATGTGCACCTCAGGCCAGCGTCAGCACAGGCCAGCACCATGTGACTCGCGAAAAGGGGGGGTAAACTTGTTACTTAGCGAGTGAGACGGTATGATGCTTTTAGCCAGTGTTCATCGTCAATGGGATGCTTAGATCCTGCATCGCATTCCCGCCTTACCATAGCGCATGTTACCATATAACGTTAGTAAAAGCGTGCATGGATGCATTGGAAGGACCTCGCGGTAAGGCATATTTACCGAATAATCCTTCTGTCAGCACGCCCAGGAACGGAATGGAGTGTATGATATGCGCGGCTCGGGAGAATAGGATCGTCATGG
>Ga0307510_10006454_pt1 | contig 13981 bp, 18 predicted proteins | sample 12_EM_MG_FD_207224 | JGI IMG/M metagenome (GOLD analysis project Ga0307510, IMG submission 207224) | Populus trichocarpa ectomycorrhiza microbial communities from riparian zone in the Pacific Northwest, United States - 12_EM | ecosystem: Host-associated > Plants > Roots > Unclassified | place... | reverse complement strand
AGCTAAGTTAAGACTAACTTAGATAGTATAGCAGACTCTAGGTGCTTGACTTAGAGCGCAAGGGAATTGCTTAGAGTGATGGGAACGGGAGTGAACGCTCTAAGGAGCTTTAGGTCCTGGGATTACTTCAGAGACCAAGTCTGGAGAGTTGGGGCTCTTCAGAAGGTCTTATATACATGAGCTACCTAGTCATCTATCTAACGAGTCAAGGAATGCGCAGCAAGCCTTGGTAATGGATGAGTAAGTAGTTACTAAGGTAAACTATCATATGCAAGAGAGATTACAGTCCGCAGTAGAGAACTGCTTCACGCGTTAGAGATATACCGAGGGGTATGACTCTAAATGAGTCGAAGTGACTTGTACAGTATGGCTGATGTAATGCGTGGGAGTAGTGGTCGGAATAGGAAGGTACTGTGGCTGTAATGTAATTAGTACACGTTAAGTGATAGCTGCTATGTATCTAGATAACGGGTAAGTCCAAGAGTGCAGGAAAGCGGTAACGCGGACCGGGTATTGTACTAATAAGGAAGGAGAGCTGATATAAGCGAATGCGCGTCATTAAGTGGTACTTAACTGCGTAAATGCTTGATAAATCGAAGGAGCTGTAACAGTGGGGATAAGAATGTAGAACACAATTGCAGGGAATAACACACATTTCACTCTTGTACAACACAAATGCTATTTGGGGGAGAACCTTAGCTTGGCCATGCACAAGTGGAAAGTGGGCATACCTTCTTGAGAATGATTTTTCATGCTGAGCAGCAGAGGATGAGAAGAAGGGTGCAAAGCATGGGAATGAACATCGCGTGAACAGATAGCAACCAGAGATTTCACCAAGCCAGTAGTGGAGCATCAATTCATCATATGGTTACCATATAAATGGACAGGCCATGGAGAAAGAGGAGAATAGAGGATGAACAGAGTAAGTAAAAGCGACGCATGGCAATTGCAACTGGTCATGTGTTGTTCATTTTTTCTTTGCTTGAATTTTTGCTAAGTCGTTAACAACAACACCCTCTGCGTCCCAAAAGTCACTCATACAACCCACAATATCTGTGCCCCCCACATCCAGCACAGTCTGGTTGTTAAGGGCCAAGGACCCTAAGGTGCGATGTGTACGAGTTTGTATGACGGTGGCGGGACTTGTTCTTCAAGGGATAACAGGTGGCTAATGCTGACCCTTGGATGCACTGATATGAGTGGTCTGCACGCGTGCAAGACACTAGTGGGGATAATGAAAGATGTAGAGGAGAGTCTCGACGATGTTTGAGACGACTTGCACGAAGTGTGGGCGAAAACTGAAGGCGCTGTGGAAGCTACAACACTTGGGATTAAACCAAGTCAGGCTTAAGGCCCAACTCTAGGATATAAGGTCGACTTATATACATCTGGGCAGCTGCCATGACTCGAGCCTAATACTACTAGTACCCGTACTAGTAATGAGTCACTGTACAAAATATGGAGTCATTCCAAGTCGAACTGACTCATGTGTGAAACCCAGGATACGTACTACTGGGTTGGAGTCAGTATGAGTCACGTGCATAGCCAAAGAGGAATCACATGGTAAGAACGATAGGTAAGCGATCAGGTGATAAAGTCATGTGATGGAAAGGGGGTGGGAAACAGGTCATGTGATGAGAAAGTATTGGTAAGCAAGTGAAAAATGAAATTTTGAGCCTTGAGAACGTAACACTGGTTTGTCACCACCTTCCTCCAACCCTCCAAACCCCTCAACAGTTTCTTCCTCCACTCTAGCTCATTGAACATGCCCCACCAAAACAATACACCCAGTCGTTCTGGCATGGCCTGAGGAGAGCAGCATCTTCAAGCCTTCAACCTGGAATCTTTTGGAGGTTGTTCTTTCATTTTGACCCCTGATACCGTCCTCAATCCTCACTGTCAGGTATTCCTTTTGCAGAGTCTCCAGTCAGTGGTCTCTGCTTTTCTCACCACCTGGCCCAGGTATTCCCTCATACTGCTGAGATCATTCGGTGCTTGTAACTATGGTCATCTATGCTTACAACGTAAGTATGCACTGTTGGCCCATCCATGTCTCCCATCACCACTGCACCCAATTTTTACCCTCCTTTCTCATTCTCCAGTTGACCTACCTCAACCTCAACACGGTCCCCACACTCAACCTGGCCAGAAGCCTCACATTGTGTCCCATGCTAATGACCTTCTCCTTCAATCCAGACTGGTGCCCCCTGTTCCATGCTGATGCGAACAACAGTGGGTCTTCCATGCTCTTGCACAAGTCACACTTCCACATCACACACCTCAGGCTGCACCAGCCTCTGCATGCATTCCTCCCTCCATTGCAGAGCATGAACAACAGCACACAGGGAGGGGCACACTGCTGCAGGTTGCAATGATGCTCCTGCAGTGCACAAATGGCCTCACACTCTCCCAACTGCCAAAGGAGCTGTTCCCTGCACCGGAAGTCGTGCATGTCTTGAACCGTTGCTTGGATAATTGTGCATTGTATTTTTCTAGGTGCCACTCAAGAGCATCAACAAGCACACCAAGCCCAGACTTGCGCAAAAATAGTGGGATGTCATAGCATTGAATGAGGTTGCACAGACCATTTGCAGTAAGCTCCTTGTGCTCCAGCTCCCATGGCTCACACTCACTCTCCAGAGTCTTGGACAGCCCTGCCCACAGCTCTTTCTCCTGCCCAAAGAGCACACACTCTGATGCCCATGATGCCTTTTCAATGTCCCATGTAGCCGCAGCCTCCTCCACCTCTATCCTGGAATGCTCTGCAGCTGACAGCTCCCACTCCAATGTCCATACATGCACCTCCAGGTCTGCTGTGTCCTCCCTGCCACAGATCGATGATTCAAGCCCCTGCTCAAGTTCCGCTACACATCTTTCCAGCTTGCCAGTGCCCTTGTGAGCCTGTACCAATTCAGACATGATGGCAGCATGCACATTAGTGAGTTCCTCTGCTGTCGCAGCATGGAGGTTCTCTAACTCCGCAGCAGCAGCCTTCTGCACATTCATCCAGCTCTACTTCCTGCTCCTGGGCAAGCTCCTCTGCAGCGACCAGCCTTGCATCGAGCTCCTTCTGACCTGCGCTGCTGCCTTGGGGTGCCGCACTGCACAAGTGTGTCCTTGTGCCCTGCAAAATGATGTGCCCCGTCAAACTTGTGTATCTGGCTAGAGAGCAGACTGAGCAAGCCACTGGTGTCAAGGGCAGTGGCTTGTTTCTGGCCCGCCGCATGCTCCATCTCCATGAGCCCCACACAGAGCATCCACAAGCGACACACCAAGCACACCAGCATGGTGCTTCAGGAGCCGGCAGCTGATGTTTGTGGCACACTCCTGCATGTGCCATGGCTCTATCTGCACTGCCTCTGCTTTGCAGTCTGTGGCTTTGGGGGCAGTAGAATCTTGTGATATGTGCATCAGAGGGGACAAGGGTGTTGAGTTGGGCAGGGGTCTACACTGCGTCATGTATTTTATCTTGACACCCACAATCAGTACTTTTTTTTGTACTTTTTGGAGTTACAGTACTTTTTGAAGATGATTAGCTTTTTTGACCCCCTTGAAAAAGGATAAAAAAAGTAGAGGACTCGGCTTTTTCATACTTTTTCATACTTTTTTGAAAAAAGTATGAAAAAGTATGAAAAAGTAACAAAAAGTAAATTAGGGGTTTTCCTGATGTCCTTATCAGGAGACAGTTACTCTTGTACTTCTAGATAATGGTCATTACGTACGCGGCTTCATCGTCATAGCGTTCTCGGCGATGTCGTGCCCGCACATGAGGACACAGGAGGAAAGTCCTAGTGACCGCAGCTTGTACTACAGCTCAGCGAGGAACCGGATGAGCCTGAGAAGTGTTCATCCAAGTACTGGGTGCTGTCAAAATACAATAGCCCTACGCTGTAGACATTTCCTTCTCAGAAACCCCTCCTAGCTTCCCTTTCTCTGATTGTCCTCTTCGTATCTACTTTTTCAGGTGACCTTGGCCGCAAGTGGTAGTCCACGGGTTCAATGACGATCTGTCAATTACACCCAACGCAGTCAACGCTTCGCCCTGACTGCCGACCACAATAAAATGTACGTAAGAAAGTGGTCCCCCAGTAGCCCGTCACACTAGATTTTCCCTCTCAAGAAACTTGGACGGCTCTGGATGTCTCAAAGGGGTGTGACAGGGGGCAGAAAGGAAAGGTAGAGAGAGCAATTCGGTGGAGGTGATGCGGGCAGAGAAAGACGCCTTGCCGAGTTCAACGTTCAACGTTCACCAGCGATTTAATCATTTTTAGTATCGGAAAACGCCTAATGATCCTATAATCCTTCTTTTCTTGACGAAAAGCAGAATCAATTCACTGTCTCATATTGTAGACACCACTGGTCTTAGCCACATGGGCGCAACCGTCAGCTCTACAAGAAGTGAGCCTCATGAGAATTGCGGCCAAGGGCAACTGCGACTCCTGCGTCATTATCACGCCAATGAGCGCATCAAATGTGAGGCGTAAGAACCAAATATGAATATGAGCGCTCGCCACTGGTACAACAGCTGCACGGCGCCGCCAGAGGGAGGCAAACAGGCAGGTGAATTTCGGTTTTGGGAGTATGGTCGCAGCCCCTATTCTTCAGACAACTTGAACACATACAACAAAGACGGCCTTTTCGCCCTCGTTCTCATCCCCCGTGTCGTTTTCAAGGCCATCACTAGAGCCAAGGTTGCTGCCGCCAAGGTCGAGCCAAAAAAACAGGGGTGCACACTGTCTCTAGACTAGTCTCACCCCAGCGCCCTAGAAATGGCTTGTGGGGAACGAGGCGTTCGCAGGGCGTGTAGGGTGGTGTGGGGGAGGATCAGGCGCCCCCTTTTGCGAAGCCAAAAATGCTTGAAGGCTCTAAGAAGGTTTGATTTGCTGCTCACCATAAGCATCCCCTGGTAGCCCTTGTCAAGCACTCTTATAACTACGATAGGTGACCAAGCAATCAAACTTATCAAGGATTTTCCATGACTCAACCACCATTAGCTGGATGTGCCGGACATTCTTCCACGTTCAGATAACGTTGGCCTCAATGGGGACTAGTAATCGATCGGATGGTGTTGAACAGGGGGGTGAGACTAAGGATATTAGTGATGTGAGGAGCTTGCGTGGATTAGGGCGAGCATCGGACCACCAATAAGTTAAGGACATAGATGTTTAATTGGGGAAAATGCAGCTTGGAAATGCGTTGCCAGTCAGTGGATCAATGAATGTGAAGGTAACTTGGCTGATCATATGACGGGTCACGGGAAAACTCCCAGGGTCACGGGAACCGCGCGCACACAGATGCCATGTTCGTCATGTTCTCACAACTAAGTTCAATTACATTACCGACCAAGGCCCACATAGTAATACCCGAAATCCCATTCTTTGTTCAGTCTCCTCCCTATTGAGCGGAACCGGTCACTTGTTCTTTCCCTCCCAAATATTTCGGGCATCGACGTACGTGTCTTCAGTTGCACATCATCCACAACCACTGCTGACGGATTCAGTATAGGCCAGATGACCATTGACATCCTCCCTGACGAAGGCCTCCTAGAGATATTCAGTTTCTATCTGGTTGAAGCATCCGACCACATAGAGCCATGGTTTCCCCTTGTTCATGTCTGCCGAAGATGGCGAAGCATCGTCTTTGCATCGCCACATCGCCTGGATGTACGAGTTTTCTACACACCCGCAAGACGAGTAAAGGCGATGTTGGACATCTGGCCGAACCTCCCCATACACATATCGGCCCATGGATACAAGGCATCGCGATGGTATGGTGAAAAAGAGAACCTCATCGCTGCACTCGAGCACACCGATCGGATATGTCAAATTCAATTCCATGCGTTTTCAAGTTCTGAACTGGAAAGAATTCTATCAGCGATGCAGAAACCGTTTCCTGCTCTGACCAGGCTTGCTATTTCAGGTTCCCCTAGCATGCCGATGACAGTTTTCCCTCAGGCGTTCTTAGGCGGATCTGCCCGACATCTACAATCATGCAATTTATGGGACGTTGGATTTCCGGGGATACGGAAACTACTTTTGACTGCCAATCACCTCGTCACTCTTCGCCTTTGGCATATTCCACATTCCATGTGCGCATCGCCTGGGGAAATGGCCACGTGCGTCTCCATGATGCCCAATCTCGAAGCACTTTTCATTGGTTTCCACCTCCCCCAATCCCCCCATAAGTGGCCTGACCACCCAAACCGACTTCTGTCTCCTCTTGCACGTGTTGTCTTACCCTCTCTCACTAAATTTGGGCTCCAAGTCATGAGCGAGTACATCGAAGACTTTGTCTCCCGGATCGATGTTCCCCTCCTTGACAAAGTTTATATGAATGTTTTTGATCCACCGATATTCGACGACCCACGACTCCACGACTTCCTCACTCGTATTGAAAAGTTCAAGACCCACAGTCGAGGAGTTGTGGTATTTTACAATGCCTGCATCGAACTCGAACTCAAACCCGAACTTGGATTCCTCTCATTCGGAATCCACTGCGGAGAGTTAGGTCAGCAAGTCTCGTCTATGGCACACTTCTGTGGCTCATCCTTGCCTCTCCCCGCCACTTTGAAACGCCTTGACATTTGCGAGGGTTTTGTATCACAAAATCTAGATCGGCAAGAACGGGTAGAGAACACGCAATGGCTGGATATTTTCCACCCATTTACAGGTCTGAAGGATCTGTACCTGGGCGAAAGACTCGTATTTCATTATGCAGACGCCCTGCAAGAGCTCGCAGGGGAAAGAGTAAAAGAAGTGTTGCCTGCATTACAACGTCTTTTCATAGAGGGGCTTGAACGACTCGAACCATCAGGACCAACACAGGAAGCACTTGGGAAATTTGTTGCTGCGCGACAGCTCTCTGGTCTCCCTGTAGTTGTCCACAGTTGGGACGGACGTTCGTAAATGTGTTGGAAGTCTAAATCAAAGATCCATGATTTCCCTACTTTCCTTCCTACTACCCTTTAGTGTTGTCGATTCCCTACTTGTTATTCGCCTTTCATCATTCGTTTGACTCTAGACCCTAATTATTTTTCCTTTCATCACCCTCATGATCTTGTCTTACTCTACACTCCGCGTTATTCAAATGGGACTGTCGCTGCCAGTGGAGCAGATAACCACCGCACAAAATACGATATTGAGTTGAATGACGACGATTTGCTGTAGGTCAATTGGACTATGCAGATCCCCTTGGGATAACAATACTGACTATTCAATATTGTTCATGCCTGAGTCCAAGCCCGCAGAATCTTATGATGGCTATGCTAAGCCCAGATCAATGGTGATGTTCCTCGGGCGACGACACAAGGGTGATTCCTTCACGACAGCACCACGCCGGCCTCCGCCTCCCCCGACCCAGTCGCTCCCCCTTTGTAGCCTTCTGGCGCGTATCACTCGTGCTCGTCACTCGTAAGTAAAATGTTACACAACGAGGGCAACACAAACTGTGAGGAGAAATAATTTAATTACGAACATCCATGCTATGGTCCCACACCGACATGTGTATGGTGTACAAGAAGTGCTACGTCACCACGGTGGGGTTCTGCTGCTTCTGCACCCCGAGGCGCACTGGAATGGATTTCAAAAAAATAAGTGGTGATATTCACATATGCTATCCCAACAGCGAAACGATAGGCGCATACTATGCAAGCGAGATTATGGTGCAGAGCGTGAAAGAGCATCTTCTGATTCGAACCCTCCCACTCTGAAAGTCCGGTTTATATACTACACGGGATACGGCCGTATACTTACAGTGTCAATACGGTTATAGGACCCCCGTAACCGTAACCGTATAGTAGTCTGAAAATGCCTTGATGGTACGGGATGGGGGTGCATACGTCTGTATACGGGGTCTTACGGGATGATACGGGTGTGATTTCGATAAATCTTGAGTTCTTTGAGGAGCTAAGTCGGAGTGATCAAGCAAGTGAGTTCGAAGAGGTTCTTGGGGGAGGTGGGAGAAGAAGCCGAGTTCCCGAATGGGCAAGAAGGCGCGAAGGAGGTCGAAAACTGGAGAAGCAAAGATGTCAGTGTGTTGGCGTTGATGCTAGCAAGTATGTTGAGATGTCGGCGAGGCTGAGACGAGCGACGTTGTTGAAGCGAAGTTGATCGAAGGCGGATGGCTGACGCATAAACTTCGCATATGCCGTCCCAACAGCGAAACTATCGGCGCATACTATGCAAGCGAGATGATGGTGCAGAACTTGAAAGAGCATCTTCTGATTCGAATCATCCCTCTGAAAGTCCGGTTCATATACTGTCGCTCGTTCCATCCACCTAAGTGTTTCAACCAAGGTTTCAACTGAATGTCACCACTGGCAGAATCAAGCACCTTCGACCACATGACGTCCTCTCCATCCTTTCGTCCACCGCCTCCGTCGCCCCTCGCCTGTCGGTCTACCGTATCACCTCCTTCATGTAATCTTCCTGAAGGGCGTGTATCCGCAGAGGAGGACGTAAGTGATGATTCTGCAGCACGTACTCAACATTTGATCGCGTTATGAATGAGCGATAAGGAGAGCAAGTAACCGTACCCTATTGACCAAAAGATTGACAGGCTTGGCGTGCCCCCTTTGATTGAATACCCCTGGTGGGACACAACTCAAATTTCCTGCGACGGAGGTGGGCAGTTCCCCAGAGGAATCGAGGTGCTTGGCACTGCAAAGTAAAATGACACGCAAATGAGACATGTTTCCGGCGAGAAAGTCCAAGAAACGCACAGGCCACCCGGCAACAACGACATCCGACGATGGGTCCTTGGTACTGTACGGAAGAGAATGATCTCCGGTCTGTTCACAAGCCATGAGTTAGAACCAGATATCTCGCCGAAGATCGGGAGTTGAATGACCAAAGGGAGGAGCAACATACCTGAGACCCCGGTGGACGATGCTGGTGATAGTAAAAGTGAAATGTGGGGCACCTCAGAAGGCGAGGATGTGTAGTGACCTCGGTAATCTCGGGTTTTCATTAGTGTGCTGGTATTCCCAGAAAATCAGCCGTACTCTCCTGCGCAGAGGAGACGCGAAAACCCCGACGCACCTCAAACACAAACAAAGTACCACAGTGGACAGCATAACGCAACCGACAAGCGCCGACCCCATGCAGAGGCACTGGAAGCTTATCCATTGGTGCATTTCGCTCTGCCGCCCTAGATGCATACGCGACCCGCCGACCAGTGAACGGCTCATAAACACACGCTCGCACGTCGATACACCGGCGACTGCGTCGACGCCTTGAGCGCTTGAACCGGGACGAGCAGTTCCTGGACGGTCTCTCGCTTCGTCGCAAGGGACGTCGCCTCGATCTGAGTGCCGAAAACGCGCCGCGACGCGTCCGCGTAAACGTGTCCCGGGGACGCGCCTCCACGGGCGCTGACGTCTGGGAAGAAACGCAGCGTGCGGATGATGGCCGGTGGTGGTACTTGCTGCTGTATAGACTGAGGGCGCGGGTAGAGCCAGTAGACGTTCAGGAGGATCTCGCTCGGGCGGTCAGCGAGGACAGAAGGAATCACAGTGGCGATCATTGGGGAACAAAAATACGGGATGGAACCAGCTCCCCACTTGGATCGGCTGCGCGATCAAAGTTTTTGCAAATCAAGTGGGTTTTCTGATAGAGCTTTGTGGAGGGAGGACTCGTACCATGGTTGTAAGAAGGATGCCCGTCTTCCAGTTCCAAATCACCAGACGGTCATCCAACTTGTCGCTTCTCCAGGTGATCATGCCGAGAAAGTCGCCGCATATCTCATACTTGCTATTCCCCGTCGAGGGGTATTGGGAAGCCTCCAAACGAAGGACCCCCCCGCCGGCAGAGAGGGAGCGTGACTGACCAGTCGACAGCGCACACACAAGTACGCTGCACGATAAAGCTGGTGAGTATATGCGCACGAGGGATAAAAGGAGAGCACCAACGTCGTGCTATCGAGCCTTGGCACCACAGCCAACAAGTCTTGCGTCACATCAAGGATAAAGCACATCACGACGAAATCAAAGTCGACCCGCCAACGACACCCTGGAATCCCACGCAGGCGCGACGGAATGGACTAGACAACGAGAGACCTGACTCCTCCTCCCCCGACCTCACAGATAGGCAGCACGAGAGCCCCTCTAGAGACGTACGGGGCTTCGTGCGGAGGACGAAGCTCAAGCGTGAGATGCCCGCTCCACGAAAACGTGCGCCAGGCCTCCTCGTACGCTTCTACAAGCTCGAGCCTGCTCAGCACGATGGCGTAACTCAGCGGACCGTCACATGATCCGCGCGCGGCGAGTGCGAGCGCATATTGCAAAGGTGTTTGACTGACAGTTTCTCGGAAGGCCTTGCATGTCTGGTGTTGAGGTTAGCCCGAAATGAACCAGTTAGCAGGCAGAAGGATGAGAAGGGAGACTGGAGGGGCGCACCGACTTGAAGTGGATGAGAGAATGGGCATCGAATTGAGTCGTGATGATGAGTTCTGTGGTGTAAGGTATGCATGCGCTGTCGCCCTCGGAATCAAGCATCGTCAACCATATGACGTCCCGCCAAACGCCGGTAAGTTATGATAGGAAAACTCCCAGGGTCACGGGAGCTGTGCGTTGCCGTCCACGCCATGCCATCCGAGTCGAATCGGCCGCCGTCAGAAGCCGCAGTGAATCGGGAGTTCGTCGTGTCCTCACAGCTAATCCCATTCCCTGTCCAGCCCCCTCCCTATTAAGCTGCACCAGTCACTTATTCTTCCTGGAAAACATCTCTGACTCGGAACTCGGAGGTCAGCGTATGTGTCCTCGGTTGCACATTGTCTGTAACCACTGCTGACTGATTCATTATGGGCCAGATGGCCATTGACATCCTCCCTGACGAAGCCCTCCTAGAAATATTCAGTTTCTATCTTGTTGAAGCATCCGACCACTTATACGAGCCATGGCATACTCTTGTTCATGTCTGCCGAAGATGGTGAAGCATCGTCTTTGCATCGCCACGTCGCCTAGATGTACAAGTTTTCTACACACCCGAAAGACAAGTAAAGGTGATGTTGGACACCTGGCCGAACCTACCCATACACATATTGGCCAGTCAATACAAAACATCCCGATTGCACGGTGAAAAAAAGAGCCTCATTGCCACACTCAAGCACACCGGTCACATATGTCAAATTCAATTGTATGGACCTTCGGGTTCTCAGTTGGAAAGAATTTTACAAGCGATGCAGAAACCGTTTCCTGCTCTGACCAGCCTTGCTATTGGAGGTTCCATGGCGATGGATCAGGCATTCTTGGGTGGATCTGCCCAACATCTACGGTCATGCATTTTATCGGCCGTTGAATTTCCGGGGATATGGAAACTTCTTTTGACTGCCAATCATCTTGTTACTCTTGATCTTTGGCATATTCCGTATTCCATGTACACATCGCCTGAGGGAATGGCCACATGCCTCTCCACGATGCCCAATCTCGAGTCACTTTCCATTGGTTTCCAAGCCCCTCAACCCCTCCATAACTGGCCTGACCAGCCAAACCGACCTCTGTCTCCTCTCGCACGTGTTGTCTTACCCTCTCTCGCTAAATTTGAGTTCCAAGTCATGGGCGAATACTTCGAAGACTTTGTTTCCCGGATCGATGCCCCCCAACTTGACAAGGTTGATATCACATTTTTTGATCAACCGGTATTCAACACCCCACAACTCCATGATTTCCTTGCTCGTATTGAAAAGTTTAAGGCACACGGTCGAGGCAGTGTGGTAATTTGGGGCCACAACATCGAATTCGAACTCGAACTAGGGCCCCTCTCGTTCAAGTTGGGAATCTTATGCAGGGGGTTAGGTCGGCAAGTTCCATCCATTGCACAGCTCTGTAGCTCATCCTTGCACCTCCCTTCCACTCTGAAGCGCCTCGACATTCGTGAGGCTCCACTAGCCCATCTCCCAGATTGGCAAGACGAGGCAGAGAACACCCAATGGCTGGATCTTTTACACCCATTTACAGGTCTGGTGGATCTGCACCTAGGAAAACGACTCGTGCTACATTGTGCACTCGCCCTGCGAGAACTCGCAGGAGAACAAGTAACCAAAGTGTTGCCCACATTACAAAATCTTTTCATAGAGGGGCTCGAACCATCGGGACCAATACAGGAGGCCCTTGGGCAGTTCGTTGATGCGTGACAGCTCTCTGGTCTTCCTGTAGTGATACACAGATGGGATGGACGGTCGTAAATGTGTGGGAGGTCTGAATCCAATATCGATGAGTTTCTCCGGTTTCCTTCCACTAACCTTTGATTTTGTCGATTTACTACTTACTAAACGCCTTTTCATCGTTCATTTGGCTCTTGAAAGCTTGAAATCCTAATTATTTCCCCTCCCATCGCCCTCATGATGACCTCGTCTCACTCTGTGTTATCCAAATGGGACTGTCACAGCCAGTGTAGCAGGACAGCCATCGCACAAAATATGACATTGAGTTGAATAATAATGATTTGCTGTAGATCAATTAGGCCATGTAGATCCGCTTGGGATAACAATACTGACTATTTGATATTGTTCACCTCCGAGCCCGCATCCTATGATGGGCCCCTCAGGCTACGCTAGCCTTCCCTCTTCACCTTAGCTTCCTGCCATCGAGCGACGCTACACTCTCTTCGACTCTGGATCCGCCGGCTCGCTTTAGGATACAATTCACTTAACCTTCTTCAATTTAGACACCGAACTCCTCTGCCATCGTCGCCCGCAAGACCTCTACACATTCATTCCTTCTCATTTTCCCCCTCAACTCAACTTGCTGGTAGCGTACTTGTAGATATGACCCCGGCCAAGCATGCAATCGAAGACCACCGCTATATTTCCCGTTTTCATTGTTTGCGTGTTTTCGTCCCTCTCGACTGTCTCGCCCTTTCACTCGCTTCAAATCTCTCTTAAGTTCGCCCCGAATTCTCTTCGCGCGTTCCCGAACTCTCGGGATTGCGGCCTTGGCTCTCTCCTTCTCTCTTTCTTCCTAAGTGGAACTCTCACACGTTGACCGACCGTCTACGTTACAGTACAAAGTTAAGAATGTGGATGCGGAGTGACATTATCGTGGCGCACGATGCTGGGCGCGAATGCCAAGAGACTCAACAACATCTCCCGCTGGCAGTTGCCATCACTCTGGCCATCAGTATTCCATGCCACAGATACGGGCTAGCGAGATTCGTGGCGACAGAGACAACAAATATAACAAAAGATGACGACGTCGCCATTGTGTACATCCCCGTGTCTCTTTCCAATAAACCCCCCCTCCCCAAAAAAAAAAAACTAAGGCGACTGCATCCGAGGCAGAGGTAAGACTATGCGTGGGATGGGGGGTGAATGCCATCCCTGGACAAACTGCGCAGCAGCGACGACGCTGCGCAGATGGTGGGTACCGCTGCGAAAAGAAGATGACCCCTTCATCTAAAACACCAATTAATATACATTATCACTCATTCAATTACCCTGATCGAACAGAATCCAAAATCTATCGCAGAATCACATATATTCGAGAATACGACACACCTCTTGTAGCCTCTGAATGGCCAAGATGAGTACAGAGTCCTGGTGCACTGCGTGGGGCAGCATATACTGGGTTCAAGAGGACATTCAACGGGATCAGCACAATGATGGTAGGATTCAGAAAAGTATAGTAACCGCTGTCACAGGGGCCGAACATGAACAAATGCGGGGAATAGGTAGCGAAACGGAGACAACATGTAGCATTAGCCTTACGGAAAACAGAGAGAACACCGTGACTTATGTATCACCGACAGTATTCACCGGGTAATGGATGGCAACAGGGCGACCAGAGATCTGCCGTGCGGTGATGAACTGCCCAACTGCTTTCTGCCAGGGAAGGGATCCCGATGGCAATACTCCCTCTAAAAAAATATTTTGTAGCGCAGGTAACTCTTCTGTTGCTCTTTCCCCAATGGGCTCTCCCAGGGCGGGAGCGACAAGTTGAACCAATTGTCCAGACAGGACCAGATCCTTCACAGAGGTAAACGGGCGT
>Ga0307510_10006453_pt1 | contig 13982 bp, 10 predicted proteins | sample 12_EM_MG_FD_207224 | JGI IMG/M metagenome (GOLD analysis project Ga0307510, IMG submission 207224) | Populus trichocarpa ectomycorrhiza microbial communities from riparian zone in the Pacific Northwest, United States - 12_EM | ecosystem: Host-associated > Plants > Roots > Unclassified | place... | reverse complement strand
CTGGGACCATGAGGCACCAGCTGTTTCCTTTGAATGGGGCAATAAAAATGTGGTTTGCAGCTCTCCAATCCAGCAAGAGAAACATGGAAACCAAACAGGACATTGCATATAAAAGGAAAGAAAAATCGGGATAGCTGTGCAGAAAAAAACGTGGTTCTTCAATTTTTTCCTTCTAATTTTATCTTCAATCAACTTCCTTATTTTAACGCCTTTTCCATTTGGTCCCTGATCCAAAAAAGGGCTTCAAATTGGCCTGCACTTGGTCTTCAAACAGCTCAAACAGGGTTTCGAAAAAAAATATTTCTGTCTCTGCTTTTGTCAATCTTCCAGCAAACATAAGTTAAACTCCTACACTCAGTTCAAAAGAGGTATACACCGTCTCCAGCACGTGGGGTCCAAAAATAAGTAACAACAATGTAAAAGAGGATAAATAAGCAAAAAAAAAAAAATCACGAAAAAGTAAAATATAAACTTAAAAATTATTTTTAAAAAATATAAAAAAATTCAAAATTAAAAAAAAAATCAAAACTATTAAAAAAGAAAAAGAAAGAAAAGAATGAGGTCAGGCCTAGTACCTGGCCCATGACCAACGGGCCAACAAAGTCAAGCCTAATCGCGCGACCTTTTTTTTTAAAAAAAGATAGTGACCCTAGCTCAAAAAAAAAAAAAAAACAACGCGTCATCTAGCATACTTAGATTCTGACCACTGTGGTGGCCGAAAAATCAGGGTGCTTGGTTTTTTTCTTCTAAAAAGTAAAAACTCATTTCCCACCCCTTTTTAACCCAAAATACTTAAAAAAACACCCTAGCTCCAAAAGCGCAAAAAACCGGTCTAAAACCAAGAATCAACCTGGAAACCAATTTTTTCCTAATCTCAAATTTTGATTTTTTTGGCCCTTTCAAGGTAAAAAATAAATAAATAAAAATACCCAAATCAAATTCCACTCATCATATAGAACCATTTGAAACAAAAATATAATGTTTTGGTGGCCAAAATCGTTGAGATGACATCTTTCTCTCTCTCCTCTCATCCACTAAAAATTGAAAAATAATGAAAATAAAGTTTAGTACCGAAATGATTTTTCGCAAACTTCAAAGGACCGGTCATCTAATAGCAAAAAAATATTAGGGACAAAAATGCACTTCACAAATAAATTTGTGCAAGCCACCTATGTTACTCGTATTTTGTACTTCAGTTCCTTGTCTTTCAATCCAACTCCCACCCCTAAAAAAAATCCAACTGGGTTCTAATTTGGACTCAAAAGGCTAAATTATGATAAAAAAAGTTAGAGAATCAAATTAAAATTTTTAAAAATATAATATTGTTATAATCTACAGTAAAATATAAAAAGATGAACAATAAATAAATTTATATTCAGTGAAAACACCACATCAATTAGTTTTATAACTAGATGCCATGCCCGCGCGCTGCCGCGGGCTTGTGGCATGCCTGTGCGTTGTCGTAGACTTATGAAAAAAATATAAAAAAATTTATACGGAGAAAGACTGTTGCAATCTACAATGTTTTCAAGAAAAAACTACAAAAATAATTTTAGAAAAAAAACATAAAAAAACAAAAGGGAAAAAAACCATGTAGGGAAACACTGTAGCAATCTATAGTGTTTTGTGAGGAAATATACAGTTGTAATTCTCAACCAGCTCAATATTAAAAAAAAAATTGATAAAGATAATTTTAAAAAAATTCATAACAAAAAAAATATGTGGGGAAAGACTGTAGCAGTCCACAGTGTTTTTTTTTTTAAAAAATATAAAGATAAATTCTCAACCAGCTTAATATAAAAAAAATAGAAGTAACAAAGATAATTTTAAAAAAAATCATATAAAAAAACAAAAATCATAAAAAAGAAGAAAAGAAAAAAGAAGAAAAAAGACTCATGTAAATAAACACTATAGCAATCCACAATGTTTTGTGAGAAAAACTACAGTTGTAATTCTCAACAAACTCAATATTAAAAAATAAAATTGACAAAGATAATTTTGAAGAAAATCATAAAAAAAAACATAAAAACCATGTGGGGAAACATTGTAGTAATCCAAAATGTTTTAAAGAAAAAAAACCACAAAGCTAAATTCTTAATCATCTCAATATTAAAAAAATAAATTTAACAAAGATAATTTTAGAAAAAAAACATGTAGAAAAATACTGTAGCAAAGCAAAAACTATATGGAAAAACACTGTAGCAATCGACAACGTTTCAAAGAAAAAAAATATAAAACTAAATTCTCAACCAGTTTAATAATAAAAATATAAAATTGATAAAGATAATTTTAAAAAAAAAACAAAAAAACAAAAAAAAAGAAGATAATTTTAGAAAAAAAATGAAAAAACAAAAAAACACGTGAGGAATAAAAAAAAACAAAACAAATGAGAAAAAAAAAGAAAAAGACATGCAGGGAATGGAAAAAAAATGCAAAATAAATATATATGAAAAAAACTATAGTATTTTTCCCACGCGTATTAGAATATTGTTAATTATACTTAATAGAGACTAGACTTGAAAGACGATCATAAGGAATCAAACGCAATAATACAACGTTAGGTTGCTAGTAGCATGACTGTCATTATCTGTTGCACACAATATAACAAAAGCATTATTACCCATCTTCATCGGCCTGCTTCGTGATACAAATGTTGATGGGAATTGCTTGATTTTTGCTTCATCTGTTTGGCTGTCCTAGCTAATCACTCCCAGGTAACGAGGAATTACCTGAGGCACTCCAATGCAATGTTTGAGGGCACTACCTGAGGCCACTCCATTTGCACGCGCCTCTCACCTTGCACCGTCGTCAATTCATGAAAACACCCTTTTCCTAGCAATTACTGAAGTCCACCGGATTACAGTGCCGCTTACAAAAATAAATAAATAAAAACTCTCACAGAAAGTCTTATCACTGAACCGGGTTCCAAGGTCCTTCTTCAAGGCCCCAACGTCGACCCCTGATTGGCGGTGGGCTGATGGAAGACTAATGTAGACATGAGAACCACCAGAGGTAAGCTACAGTCATCCTTGGACAAAATTGGGGTCCATTGGACAGAAGTTTTGAGGCTACGGTATGGCAGGCACCATAATCACTTGCCCGTGATGTTAGGGTTTTAACTTTTAGGATAAACCATAGCTCGTTGTTTTTATGTTTTAAATATATTTTTAAAAAATATTAAATTTTTTTATTTTAAATTAATTTTTTTATGTTTTATCTTTTTATATGTTAATATCAAAAATAATTTTTTTAAATAAAAAATATTATTTTAATAAAAAAACATTATCATATTTTCAAACACAGTTAAAGAAAATATTGTGCTATGATAAATCATCCCTGAAAATGACAAATTCCAAAGGAAATAGTTTCCGCAACCAATCTTTTCAGAACATCAATAAAAATGTAACAATATAATGAAAGATTACAGGGTTGATTAGTGATTAAAAAACTCAAACAAATATAGTAAAATGTGGAAAACTTACAAATTTAAATATTTATGAATAATGCAATAATGATAGCTAAAGGCTTAAAACAAGTAATCTGGAGTGATTCTAGATCATAAAAAGACCTAAAAATAGGTTCTCAAAGTAGATTTTAACCTTGAAAAAACAAATTAAAATGACATTTATGTCATGAGTCTTTCGAGTAAGCTTTATGAACTGATATGATTTGCGTATGAATCGAATGCTCGTATAAAAAATTATGGCCATCAACTAAGCAATGCAAGTTTTCCCTTCCAAGCCATCTTCTTAGACTTTTGTCTATCGATCCAATCTATGAACTCAACAGGTAGACATCCCATGTTAGTCCCCCCACTTGGAAGACACTCAACCTTGAGTCGTGATTGAGCTCTGGATACAATGGTTCATAATACTCATAAATGCCTTACACGTTAAAGGTCTCAGAGATGCTCAAACTATCTGGTAGAAGAACCATATAATGCCATGTCTAGATTTATTCCGATACCAAGTTGGTCAATAAAATGGCTGAATTGTCAAAAAGAAATTGAAGAATATTTTCATAAGAATTGTTTTATGATTGAATTTAGGATGTTTATGATCTAGACTCTCAAAATTAACATAGACACTGCTTCAAGATGATTGATTATGATTTAATTTTGTCCAATTTAGTCAATTGTTGATGGAAGTTATTGAAAGCTAAACAATTTGGTTGCCTAAACGGTGTTGGAATCTTCATTATTTTTCTTTGAAATTCTTCGATTATCTACAAAAGGGACTCAAGGAAGTTGATTGGATGTTTGATACTGTATTGAAAAGAGCTGCTGTATCCCAGCTGAAGAAAAACAAGAACAAAGGGAGAAAAAGAAAGGTTAGGTGAGTTTGAGGACAACATTTCTGGCGGGGAATTTATCGTAATTTTTCATATATGCAAGAGCTAATCTGGCCCAAATAACTTTTAGAGATTGTTTTTATTGAGACAATTTTAGAAAATTCCAAAGCAGAAAGTATCTGAAATGAATCTTTCCGGTGCATTTGATGCTACTTGTAGTCGCATATGTCAAGTAAATGAAAATGAAGTTCATCTTATCCCAAGATTTCCAAATGCGTTCAGGGCCACAGTCTAAAAGTCTTTCCATGGAATATTATTACTTCACATACATTCATTCAATACGCTAAAACTGCTTATTTTTCATATAAAGTAGGCCACGCAAAAGGGAGAGAAAAATATAACTCTATACATGTGACTGGAGGGGATTTCGTCTTCTTCACCGGGAGATGCTATCGTCGGAGGAGATATTGTAATATGCAAAAACATATTTGTAGAGTTTGTAATGGCCAACTTTAGTTCAGCTGCGTAACAATTCAGGTATTGAACTTGCGTTCATTAACGCTTGATGAGACCTGCTTCATCCAATGAAAGGCAAAGAGATTAGTCGTATGCTTATATTTTTCTTACCATTGCATTTCACTGCAAGGAGGTGAAGTGTGGCTTCTTTCAAAACAAAAGGAAAAACTTGGCAGAAAGAACTAGATGTTCGTGTGTTTATCAGAAGAAAACAGACCCCTGTTTACTGAAGTAATGGCATTAACTTCTCTTTAGCTTATTATATCTGGTGCATCTGATTATACCTAGAGATGTAATTTCCAGTTTTCCCTGGCATGAAGTATGGAACACCTATGAATGCCATCTACTATAACTTAGCCTTCAACTGCTATTCTGGGAATGGAGTCTATTACTGTCAAGGGACTTCTAAACTAACAAGAGGTAAAAGAGTAATGGAGTTATGTACTGACCCCAACTGGTGTGACAAAATTGCAAACAGCACATTTCACAGACCGTGCTCCATATCGGTACATCAACAGCATCCTGCAGCTCCCACAATTGACGTGTGCCACTTGATTTGCTGTCATATTATAGATTTGATGTTTATCTCCCAACTTAATCTAAACCAAAACCAGTTCTAAAATGCCCTTTTCAGGTAATAGGTTCTTAAGTTCCTTACCCTCCAAGGCTAGATTGACTGTATGACAACAAGAACACTGCACGCTCGTTGCTCCACGGATGTACATCAGTAAGGTGTGGCAACCTCCGCAAACCAACTGGGCCATTTCTGTGCCTATTAATATATAGTTGAACAGGCAAAGTTACTAAATAAATGTTCAGACATTTTTCTGGATGTCATAAACGTACAGTTCACATATAGTTTTTGCATTTTAGGAGTTTGTTCAATGGTGAATACATCTGTTGAACATTTTCATGAAATAATAACAAGGACCAAGGGCTGATAGGAGGGGAAAGGGCTCTATATGTTGGGTTCGAAGTTTAGACTCTATCAATGCTGGAAAAGATAAATTAATGGCTTCGACTATTTCTGATCGCCTTTCAAGTTAAGATTTATTAAATTATGAAAAAAAGAGAACTCTTTAGTCTAAACTGTATTTAAGAAATAGAGTTTGTGATTAGTATAATAAATCTATGAAGATATAATAGATAAACTCGTACCAGGAGGTGGCACAGCTGTGACTGCATTGCAAACAGCACAACATACAGAGGTTGCTCCAACTGGATAGAGTAACAGGTTTCGACATCCAGAACACACGAGCTGGCTCTGTGCACCTGAAAATCATCATCAAACTAAATCATAGATTGCTTTTACCAGTATCACCCAATTTTTCTTGTCATCTCTTTCATTGAAAAATGAAACAAAAAAGGAAAATCACATAGTTTTGAGGCTGAAACAAGTTCACAAGTAACTAAACATACCGTTGGCTGGAGGAGGAGGAGGAGGAGCTGGAGCTGGAGCAGGAGGAGCATATGGGGCTGGAGGTGTTGGATAAGGTGCAAGAGGAACTGGCATTGCAAAACCTCACAAAGCTAATCTTTATTCTTCGATTTGGTACAAGCTTACATAGTCTCAAACACACAAAGCACAGCCATTTCTCCCATTTTTGCCATGCCTGGGCACAAGTAAAGCACATGAAAACAAATATATGTATCAGTGCTAATGTACAGCATTACAGATTTAAGATTATCTTACACAAAACACCATGAAGTTGCGAATCTAAATTGGTTTACTATTTAGCATTGGCAAAGGAAAAGAGTGTCAGAGAAAAGTAATCAATTACATGATTAACAAAAATAACAAACACCCAATTGAGTAAATTTATGTATGGAAACCATACAAGAATATTTGTTGGATATCATTTAGAGAAACAAACAAGCTTGGAGAGCTTCAAGAACAAAGAATCCAGTCTGAACATTTGTCAAGCACACACCTTTAACAACTTGCAGATGAGTGGGCGAGAGAAATATGTTAAATTAAACTTTGAAAAGGACCAATGAAATTGGAACGAAAGATGTGGTTTTTTTCAAATCCTAGTAACACCCATAAGTTTACAGGGAGCTACAAGACTTTAGTAAATTATGATATGGTTTTTTTCAAATCATCAACATTATGGTATTTCCTTTTAGCTGCTAGCTATGGATAGATGTGGTGTTTAAGTCCCATTTCGGTTGGTTGCATATCAAAATCAAAGATTTGTCAAAAAAAAATAAAATATTGGACCCCACCCATCTCTCAAACTTTTGGTGTCAGACATTGCATGCACGTGACGAGGCAAGCCTCCTTTGCCATGGGAGCATCAGGCAACCATCAAGGTCCGAGATTCATCCACATCACAAAATCAGACCCAGCAGTGGTTTACCATTTCCACTGCTCATCACCATCAACGTTATCTGCTACAAGACCTAAGGAAGGAAAATGGTGAAGAAGATCTTAAGATAATCCCATCTTATGGCGACAGATTAGATAAGGTTATGGTCTTACGGAACTTACTCTCCTTAAGCCATATATCAACTTCGTCTTTTTTTCTTATTCCAAACTAATAAAATGAAAGTGTAATATATATATATATATATATTCTTTCTTGTACACTCATCAATATATCTTGTTGTTTAGAATTTTTCAACATTACCACTATAATTTCCAAGAAGTTTTTCAATTTTACTCCAAATAATTGAATAGCTAATGAATTCTCATGTTGAATCCACTTTCCTTTTCTTTTAGGTTATATATATATATAAAAGCAAGTTTACATGAGTGTTCAGGAGAGCTTTAAGCTTGTCTGCAATAATGTTACAATGATGCTGTTTCACAACACGATTCAAATAGTGTTTTATAATAAAATATTTTTTTATATTTTTAAATCGTTTCGATTTATTAATATAAAAATTAATTTTAAAAATAAAAAATATTATTTCTATGCATTTTTAAATAAAAAATACTTTAAAAATACATTATAAATCACCCTCAGCTGATGAGATAGATAACAAACCATATAGTTTAGAAGGTGCAGCGTGTTAAGAGATGCAACTCAAGGATGCATTTTGCGCACACAATAAAGTTCGGCTATCCATCTTTCAGCCACATTCCTGTCTATTCACGAAGGCAGAGGAAACTATGAAAGAAAGTCAAAGAAAGAAGGTTGCATACGATCTGCGCGAAAGATATGGGATAGTTAGCCAGGGAAGTCAGGCAAAATTGCGAGCACGTAACTTCTCGGTCACTATTTCTGACCTGACACCAGAGTCCTTGAGATATTTTGACATTCTAGACTAGAGATGCCTGGACTGCATGAAGAGAAAATACAAATAACAAAATGTGTCCATGCACCTGATCTCTTTAAAGGGACCCAAATGTCGTCCTTGCACAATCTTACTCGATAAGGGGCACTGTCGACCAATCTCTATCACACAAGGAAGGGGCGCTGTCGAGCAATCTCTATCCCACAAAGCTGTCCATTTGATTTTGTTCTGCATGCATCTCTGTATATGCAGAGTACCCTGTTTTTTGGTGAGTAGACTAAAAATGCAAGATTACACCATTCCACACTGTAAATCGCCTCGTTGTACAAACACTTCTGTTAAAATAGTTGCAACCACATGCAAGATTTATATAAAACAGCCGTCACAATACAATGCGATCTATACAAGACGAGGCCGTCTAGGAGAATTTATCAATGGAGAATCATTCTAACCGGGTGTTTTCTAACCATAAAAACCAAGGACATGGAATGCCAAAAAAGTTTTCCCTAGACACGCTTATGGACATTCAATGTCTATATGGTTAAATGTCCATGAATTCCACATTGAAATCCTCTGCGACTTCACAAAAAAATATCCAGAACAGGACAGGACAGATAACATTTTGCAAATGACGTCATGATTCATCTTCATTATTTTCAGCATCAGGATCCCCGTACACAACAGCAAAGTAGTAGCCAAGAGTTCTCAACGTAAGGCCTGGAAAACGGTGATCCCCACCTGGGTGCATACCAATCTTGACAAATGGCCATTGCATGGCCTGTGCACCTTCACACTCTTCCCATCCATCCCCAATTACACAAAAATGGACATTTGGACCATTAAATCGTTCCTTGATCCACTGAAAACATTGAGGTTTTCCCACTTCCCATGAGCTGTAGACTGAAACAACAGAGCACTTTGTCTCAGGCCTGCTATCGTAACTAATATAAAGTAATGGAAAGAAAGGAAATTAACTAGATGTATTCAAGCAATTAAGTGAAGATGGGAAAGAATTAATAATAATGAGAATATATTCAGTTGAGTAAATATCTAGAATAAAATTATATCAGCTGGAAAAACTATATCACATTCTTCAGGTTAGCTTTTCCCACATGCTTAATCAGGCATTTTTAGCACCCATCAAAAATCTGTTCACCTAACAAGAATTGAAGGTTGTTTATCTGTGCAGTGTAAACACAGGGTTTAAACCCTATCATGAAATGTTGCAAGATGAAAAACCAGAAGTGCAATTACCTCAAGACAACAAAAACAAGGCCGTAAAAGGGTCAATCTATTTTGTGTGTTTCTTTAGGAATGGCAAACCAAAAGAACATGTCATGAAGGAAAAAACTCAGTGCATCTGATCTCATTCTAATTTTCCCCACTAATCCCAAAATACCTTGCCCTAGGTTCTCATTCAAGGTTTTGCTGAAGTTATAACAATGTGTGTTGACACCATCTAATTGAATCACAACCTCAACAGGTTTATCTATTATCAGTTGAGCTTCAAATTCAGCTCTTAACTGAAAGTCAATTGAACTGACTTCAAAGACAAAATAATGGAAATTCCGTAATAGGAATGTCTTGTGCTTGTAAAGTACTGCAGGAATTGCTAGCTCAATAACATCTAAATTGCACGGTTCATCTAGTTTCCCAACTTTCAAGACATTGCACTATAAAAGAAGGTAATTCAGTAAGAAGATGCAGTGACAAATTTCAGCACACAGCATTATTGCTAACAGTGGTGTAGCCATTTGTTTTTTTTTTTTTGTTACAGAGGAGCCAAATTAGAAATTATAGAAAGTAGTTTATTCTATATTAGAAAAAAATAAAAAACTCCTTTGTCTATCTCTTTAGCAAACATGGGATGCAACTTTTGAACATACTTTATTTGTGACATAATACAAATGAAACAAGTTAGTTGAAACCTCAGAAAAATTCTTGAAAGTATTAATATCCATAGAAGGATAAAGCTTTTAGTCTTAGAACTCAAATCCCAAGACAGGAAATAGAGATATCATCTTCTGAGGATACCAAATAGTGACCACAAGCAATTCAGCATAAACAAGCACAAAACTAAGTTATCAAAAGTTCAACCATTTCTGTATATAGTAAGATTTCCTCCACCGTGTGATTTAGGAGAGGTGAAACAACAAATAAATTAATTCAACAGTTCATTTAATTCTAATCTAGAATGCCACCCAAATTCTCATTTGGATAAAACTTCAGCATCACCTAGGATAGGCACCAATGTTTTCTTATGGGGAAAAAACAATATATAATTTGACCATCCACCTGACATATGATTGGAAAAAATGTATTGCATTCTTAGTTCAAAAGAATGCTGAAATGAAGCTGGCTAATTCAAACACCAATTATGGCAATAGACATAAAATATATATATAGATGAGACAAGGGATGCTGACCATTTTCATGTGCTATTGAATTGTCAAGTCGAAAAAGTAAACATTTTACGAGGCTGGGTATCAATGATCCAGAAGTCACTAAAACATTAATGGGCTCAAACTTGGCATCGGTGTGATTGATGATCCCATCAGTAGAGGCAAGACAACGAGTAGGGTCTTCCTTCCAGCCAGAACACTGTTCCAAGAAAGCCCGCGCTAGATTTGTGACAGATGATAATATGAGTAAGAGTGTGATGAATATACAAGAATACTGCTAGCAAGCTCATCTCAGACACCAAAGCAAGACAGAGTACCACTTACAGATCATCAAAGGATATAAAAGTATGTTTGAAATCACCAGAAAGGAGCAATCAACAATGCAATTTTTAATGGATTACATTCAAGTGGTCTTGATATTGCTATGACAATCATTTATGCTGTCACCAAAGTCATTGGAGAAAACTTTGAAAGCCTAAAAATGCAAGATTAAGCAATCTGGCATCAGGATATTAGATTACTAGGTCCTTGTTTACATCTCTTTCTGGTTATTTTTACAGCATAGAATTAATAAACGCTTTATTTTCTTTTCCTTAGTACTCATGTTCTAGTTTTCCTTTCCTTTTCTTTTATGTCAGCCATCTTCAGAGGACCTCAAAAAGAATAACAGGAAATAACAATATTTCAAAACAGCAACAAGAATTAGATAACAGTCCAGTACCAAGTCCCCCCAGTTAAAGCAATAAAGAAACGATTACATTTGCCAGCAGTCACAAATGGAGAATCCATATACCTGAAGAGAGCCATCTATCTGTATATTCATCAGTCAAATTATATAATTCCTCCCATAGATTGATCATCTCTTGATCAAGAATATTATGCAAACCCTGAAATTTCAGAGAGAAGTGAGCTTTTTCACCTGTTCATATTCCAATTTCCAATTCATGAAAATCTAAAATAACTGGCATGTAGTAAATAGCTTTTCTTAGAAATACATGGAAGAAAATGCAGACTGCATATAGAAACAGAAAGGAAGTTAAAGAAGCCAGCAAATTTCAACTACCTTATATGACCATCCCATGCCCCAAAAAATATTGAGCTACTGGAAGTCACTAAAGCTTGCTAAATCCACGGTCAAATTTCCTAACATAGAGCATTTGTTCAGATACTTGTATCACATCCATAACCCCACAATCAAATTCAGACATTGGTCCAGATTAAGACTGTAAGAGTTCCATATTATGATATATAATCTCTACACTCTGACAGTTTGTGAAACAATGTCATTATAATAAACGGGTAACAATTTAAATCTCCATCTTTCAATGATTACCTTTCTTAAGAACACAACATACAATGTGAACTTACATATAACACAAATGCATTGAACTCAGAGAATTAACATACTATATGATTATAACATAGTGCTACAGAGTCAGCATTTATATTTCATGACAAACTGCTAGTGAGGGTTAAAGGCTTTGCAGTCAAACAAACACCTAACAAGACAAACAAAAGCAGCCGACTTTTTGCAGCACAACCTTTAAAAGCCCTTCTTACATCTAGGTTCATACAGCAGTAATGAACAAAAAGTAATTACAAAGCAGCCAATTTCATTTTCAGAATTTCACTTAGGTTGGTATGATCATCATTACTTGCATGGAGCAGATATAAAATGGAATAATGAACTCACGCTTGATAATTATCTATTAAAAGTACCTGTTTGTACTTGTTGGCTATGGCTCGGTGTCTGTACGCTAGCTTTTTTTTGTTTACATCATCAGAAGGAGGACTAAATCCATCTTGGTTGAAATCATAATTAGAAAGATCAAGCCCATCATCATATTGACTCATGGCATCAAGAAAAGGCTTATTGTAGTTCTCTACCTGCATTTTGAAAATTTGGCAAATAGTTAATCATAGTCATCATTAAGAAGTTTAAAACAAAACCATCCAGCTTTGTACTAGAAACCCAAATATAATTGGACAACATGCAAATCAAGAAAAGCTAACGAGAAGAAGAAGGGAAACTCACTTGTTCATAGAAGAATAAATCATCGCAGATTTGAAGAATGTGCTTCTCCCACATCTTACCAATTTCTATTCCCTTCTGCACATCCTTTAAGCCATTGAAAGCCTGTGCATAAGTCCCGTTCAGCAAAGACTTGAGCAATATAAGGGTCTCATCCATGTCCCAAACATACACCTTTTTTATCCGATCCATGCCTTTCTTTGCCAAAGCTTCTACCTTTTGATCAGAAATTATTGAACTTTCAGCCATAATAATCCTGTAATTTCAGGAGACAAATAAAAAATTTTAAGGCAACCTGGAGGTGCAGAAAAACAAAACAATGTTGAGGTAAACAGTGAAATTAGAGCCACAATTAATTTAGAAGAAGCAATCCCAAAAGGGATGCAAAGATAGTAGCTAGCCAGGGAAGTGGCAAAGAAATATAAATCCATTGATAACCACCTTGCAGAAAGATATGCTTATGCCAAAGTCATGTGAACTTGCAAATGGCTGCTTGTCTGATTGATAATATAAAAACTAGAAACAAAACAGAACTGAAGAGATTCTCATTCAATAGTGCACATACACTAAGAAAATTCTCATTCAGCTACTTTTCACTGTTTTTAATTATAGTCATCAAGAAAAATATTTGTAATTTTTCAAAAAAAAAACATTCCGACAACCAGAGCGAAAGGGTAAAATAAACAGGAATTCAATCTCAATACACCGACAAAATCAGGGATATAAAATCAAGAGAGCAAAAGGAGGATTCCGACTGACCTTTGTTTGCGTTGCGAGGGATCGCTCGCCCTTTGCCTTGCTCACCTGCTGAAGCCTAAAAGCCTCAAGCCATTCTCCGGGTAGGACTTTGAAGAAATATAATCGGGCCTGGCCCAGGTTTTTTTGCTTCCCATATATATATATATATATATATATATTTCTTTTAGAATAAGGAATAGTAACATTGTTTTTACTTCTAATGCTATGCTGTATTTAATGCTAGTCCTACGAAAGGTCATACTGAAAAAATAGAATCGTTATTCAATCTGAATTTTACAAGAGGTAAAAGAAATTTTGATATGAGGATATCCATCGCATGCATACAGACAATAATTGCATTATTCATTTTAATTGCTTTAATCAATTACATTTATAGAATTTCAATTGCCCTTTTCAAACTACACAATAGTAATTGTATATATGGTTGATGCTTCTACTTAAAAAAATATTTTTAATATGATCCCTTCATTACATTTCAATATAATTTATCATTAATATTTTTTTTTATTAACGTGGGTGTTCGGATCAGCTTGTCCGCACCTCGACTAATCTCACGAGTTCTGAAATTAATGACCATGTAACCCTCTAGTGACCCTGAGATTTGTGAGACTCGAACTGATGATCTCTAGAGAACAAACCTAGGATCTGACCAGTTAAACTACACCTCTAAGAATTATTAATACATAACCTGGCATGCACTGCTCGTTCAAAAAAGAAAAGATATGGAAAATTAGGAAGTAATT
>Ga0307510_10006452_pt1 | contig 13984 bp, 5 predicted proteins | sample 12_EM_MG_FD_207224 | JGI IMG/M metagenome (GOLD analysis project Ga0307510, IMG submission 207224) | Populus trichocarpa ectomycorrhiza microbial communities from riparian zone in the Pacific Northwest, United States - 12_EM | ecosystem: Host-associated > Plants > Roots > Unclassified | place... | reverse complement strand
TATATATATATATATATATATTTGAACGAGAAAAGAAACAATTAAAATCATGATTGTAAGAAATTCATAAGGCACTGACTGTACTGTGCAAATGGCAGGCTAAAAGTCCAGAAATCATTCCAAGAAGACACGCCATGTCTTTAAAACCTTAAACACCATGATACCATAGTCAACAAAGCCACATCACAGATGCAACTGAAACGTGATTGGCAAATATTATTTTCATAATATTCAATTTAATACCTTTTCTTTCAAATCACTTGATGGTTTGGCGTTGTATTAGTAATTATTATTTAAAGTGTTTTTCAGTAATAATATTTTTTAATTTTTTAAAATTTATTTATTATATTAACATATCAATTTAAAACACTAAAAAAAAAATTAACATTTTTCATCAGAAAAAAAATGAGATCATTATGTAAAATCCACTAGTTATGTCCATATCCCATCTATAAATGATATTATTTAAAAATAAAAAGTAATTATAAAAACCAACGTTTCACATTTTCTTTTATAAATGAAAAAATGGTTAAGGGGTAATATAGTAATTTTAGCATGACAATAACTTGGTCGAAGAAACTATTCAATTGCTCTGTCAACCCCAATAATAGTTAATTTGGAAATAGGAAAATGGAAAAACTTGGAAGGGGACCGGAAAAGAATCAAAAGGGAAGAATTCTCTGAAAGATTTGTAAGAGACTGACAATTTGATTCTCTGATTCCCTAAGGTGGGATCAGAGGATCAGCATCATATACATGCTTATATATTTTTATTTATATATATAAAAAACTTCTGCACGTAAAAAGAGTTGCGTATTATCCTTGTACAAGATTTTTACATAGCCATTTCAGCAACATAGCACAAAAACTAGAAGAAAAGGTAATATGAAACATTGTTGAGAAGGTTTTTGAACGGTGAGTTAACTTTTTTGTGTGGTTTGCTGAAATGGGTGTGCCTCCAAATGATGGCAAAATGGAAGGGTGGTTGTTTATCATCAGGTCCCATAGGTTTGGTTTACAGTTTTCACGCAGAAGGTACTTCATTCTTCAAGAAAACTACCTCAGATGCTATAAGACAAAGCCCATTTCACAGGAAGAGGTAACTTCTTGTTTCGTTTGTTTCTGTTGTGTTTCTTCATTTGAAATTCTGATCAACTCACAATGTAAAAGGATGCAGGCAGATAGATGTTTATTTGGTATAGATTTCTTTTTATTTTCCAGTTCTTGTCTTTTTTATTGGTATAAATGGGAATTGGATAGGGTTGAGAAAAGGTTTGAATGTGCCCTTGATTTTCTCAAGCAGAATCTGTTTTTGTATTTTGAAGGGGTGTGTGTGTGCGGGGGTGTGGATGTTTGTTTGATTATGATATTGATTTGTACGCCTGTATGATTTTTGGACTTTTATAATCTAAATGGTAACTGAAAATGGATTCTTCCTTATCTGAAATTTTTATCTACTGATGTGGATTCATGATTTTGCTTTCGGCATCAAATATTTCAGAATCTATCCACTTTACTATTGATTCCTGGATATGATTTTATCTTTCCTAGAAGAACAAAAGGTGAGGAAGTGAAAGTTTTTCAAGTGGTTTATAATATTAAATCAATGGTGGGGTGAAAAGCCTATCTTTCTGAAAATGTTATGCCTTGCTGGGAATGGAAGAAGGGCACCTTTTTTATATTTGATCTCTCGCATTAAATACCTGTACTATTAACGAGTTAGAGGGTGACATCATGCCAAATATGCAGGGTGTTGAGTTGAGTTGTAACTTATTTGTTGACTTCAATTTAAATCAGGATAAGATATATAGGTTCAAAGTTTTGCTGATGGTAGAATCGTCTGTCAAACCATAGCTTCTGCTTTGATTAATGATAGGAGAAGATTTTGATAGAACATTCCTTATGGTGAAGCCCTGAAGTGAACATCACAAGAATGGAAATCCTGGAAAGCTGAAGGGGCTAGAAGTCGTTCAAATCTAGGAATCTGAGATGATTGGGCTAGAAGTCGTTCAAATCTAGGACTCTGAGATGATTATGATCTGATGATAACCTATTAAAGATGTGTTTCTGTAGATGCAGTCATGTTGGTGCAGTAATTCTTGTTCGAAAATAATCCTCCATGCTGAAGAACTATAGTTTTGAAAGGAAAACAAAATAAATGACATGATATGCTTCCATTTCAACATCTTTTATCAGCTTCATCTATAGGATGCTGTTAAGTCCTTTTGCAATTTCAATCAGATGATTTGATTATCTCTGATAATAACGCAAAAGGCCTAACTGAAAATTTATATTTCAGGAGCCACTTAGAAGTGCAAAAATAGACTCCTACATTCGCATCACAGATAACGGAAGAGAAAGCATCAATCGGAAAGTATGCCCTTTGTTTTCATAGTTTCTGTTTTTCTAATCCATGATGGATGAAATTCTTCATGGCCCTGCAAGGGACGGGTTTTATTTTCCAAGCACAAGTAATTGTTTGCAACTTGCAGGTCTTCTTCATTTTCGCGCTTTACAATATTTTAAACGAAAATGATCATCTTAAGGTGCAGCAAATTCCAAGCGATTTCATTCTATTTGATTTATAAATTTGTGTAACGCAAGCTCTAACAAACACTTCTTTTATAGTTGGGAGCAAGTGGTTCAGAAGATGCAGGAAGATGGATTCGTTCCTTGCAGAATGCTGTCTTGAAGGTTTTTTACTGTTAACTTGTAATAAACCATTTCAATGGTTTATCTGGTGATGAAAACCTCACGTTTGATTATGTTTTCCAGGAGTGCCCAAATCCAGAAAAGGAGTTCATGTCTTTTTCTAAGAAGAACTGGCTACCTTCAAGGTATGTCAGGCTCTGCCAAGACAAGTTCATGAAACTGAACCTTTTCATTTGATTTTGTTATGTTCGTAATTTTTATTTTCCAATTTTGCATCTTATTTCTTCCCGACATCAATAAACACTAGACATATGTGCAATTTCAAGCTATAGGCTTGTGCTAGCGATTTTGACTCAATCTCCATTACTGTGGAGCGTAGAGGTATACAACTATACATTGCTGCTTGCAGAAGGCCTGCATTTGTTATCAGATTCTATTCTTCTATGCTTACTGATCATCTAAGAGAAGAGACTCGTAATACTTTCATGATTTGATTCTTGAAATGTAATTACTATGAATTCAACCATTTGAAGATTTGGAACTCTCCCATGTACACTTTTTTATCTGGGTGTTTGTTAGTTGTAGTAACGATTTTTTTTAAATGTTTTTTGTTTGAAAATATATTAGAATAATATTTTTTTTATTTTTTTTAAATTAATTTTGATATCAGCATATTAAAACGATCCAAAAATATTACAAAATTATTTTAATAAAATAAATAAAAAAAAATTTAAAAAAACACGATTTCAAACGCGTTACCAAAACAAGATATGGTCATTTGGAATTCTTAGTAAGCTTCAATCTTCCAAGTAGCAATATTTTGAAGTTTTAGATTTCTTTCCACACAATAATCCAAGGTTGCTTCAACAGATTTGGCAGTGCAAAGAGGGCTCACCGCCAAAGATCCATAGATTATTACTCATTCTTGCATAATGAGGCAGTGACATCTGATGTAATTGCGCCGTCACCATGGAAAATATTTGGTTGTCAGAATGGTAAGACTTACATTTTTAATCTAGTATTCATGGGATGATCTTATTTGCTTAAACCTTGTTGCAAATTCAGGATTGCGTCTCTTCAAAGAAGCAAAAGATTGGGATTCTCGTGGGAGGGTAAGTTGAAGCACTCTTTCATTGCCTGGTGATTATGGATAGCAGCACTTCACTTCTTCAGCTAAAGATTTTTTTTTTCTCAGCATTGGGATGATCACCCAGCTATAATGGCAGTTGGTGTGCTTAATGGGACTCCAGAAGCCATTTTCCATACTCTTATGTCTCTTGGTGCCTCGAGATCAGAGTAAGATTGCTGGAATGTTGCCTCTTATCTTCTTAAAAGTGGAATTGGAAGCATGCTTTATTACAATTTCATCCTGAATGTTTAAGATATATATATATATTGTGACTTCCTATTATAACTTCTATGAGAATATCTATCACGTCTGGTTTTATATGAGCTTAGAGACAAGATAATAGTCTTCAAAGTTCTGGGGTTTCTGAGGAAAGCAACACGGGGAACTTAATTATGATTCTTATACTACATGCACCACTTCCTTTGTTCAACCCTTGTCTGCTGTTTTTGGTTTTAGATCGGATGAGCATTTAAATTAATTTTTCGTAACATTCCAGAGGCTGAATTGTCATCTGTCTTGCAGATGGGACTTCTGTTTTTACCGAGGCAGTGTGGTTGAGCACCTTGATGGTCACACAGATATTCTTCACGCGAAGTTATACAGCAATTGGTTACCCTGGTTAGATAAAGACATTTGAAAAGTTTACTTACTTCTATTATATGTTCTCATTGACTCGTAACTTCTTTGCAGGGGGATGATGCGTAGAGATTTTTTGTTGCGACGATATTGGAGAAGAGAGGAAGATGGAACATATGGTAATATTTCATAATTTTTTTCAGAAAATCGATACAATATCAAGAAGGCGTATGATGTCAACAAGCTGCAGCCTTTGTTATTTGGCCCTAACATTTTATCTGGTTTTTTCACAGTAATTCTATACCATTCTGTGATTCACAAGAAGTGTCCTCCACAAAATGGATATGTTCGAGCTTGCCTTAAAAGTAATGTATGCTTTGCTTCTGGAAATTTAAAGTGTTAATTTACTTATTAATGCTGCCAATTGACCCCGCCATGAACGGGAAAGACAAGAATTTCAATCAGGATTGTTAATTTGCATCTCTCACTATTCTTTGCCGGTTCTTCCAGCAATTATATAAAGTAAAGATTAATTTTGAGGATATTTCAGCTTAGATGACGTATGGCTTTTGATGTGAGGCTTTTTGTTCATGGTGACTTTTGCTTATTTCCTACTATCTCCATTTCACTATATATCTATTTTTTTTCTGTTTATCTGTGAGTTCCAGTTGGTTGTGTTGACTTGTTATCCTTCATGCCATACCTTTCCTAAATGTGTATTAATTTCTGACAAACCTGCAGGTGGAGGGTACGTAATAACTCCTGTGAATAAAGGAAGGGAATCACTTGTAAAACACATGCTTGCAGTTAATTGGAAGTTTTGGAAAGTATATTTGCGTCAACCATCTGGAAGATCTATAACCATCCGCATGCTTGAAAGACTTGCGGGTACCTTCTATTCTACTGATTAGGGAACTTCACCTGCGGTACATATTAGCTTTATGAACTGAAAGTTTACTTTATTAAATCACCATCTCTGTTGTTGCATTTTGCAGCACTGAGGGAGATGTTCCAAGCCAAAGCCGGCAATTATCCATCTGATTTCTCTTCTGCGGACTCGGAAGTAAAAATAATGTTGCCCCAGGATGAAGTGGAGGATATTAAATCGGAAGATAAAAGCCAACAGAAGTTCGAACTGAATGCTGATTTAGAGGAAGACGAGGCAGAAAAAACAACTTCAGGGCGCAGAAGTTTAATGAGCCTGAATGATGCCTCTGATGAATTCTTTGATGTTCCTGATTCTGGTGAAGTGATAGCTTTTGACCATTTGGAGAATGGCTGGTTTCCTGAAGTGAGTCAAGAATGGCCTGCTTCGGTATTTACTAAACTCCATGATTGAGTCTACGCTTTCCAAAATGTAGTTTAACCAGACTTTTTAAAAGACTTCTGTTTTGCGTTTCGTATCACGAACTTCAGAAGTTGATGTCGATACTTGCTTGGGTTTTTCTTCTCTGTACATGTAAGAGATAAATTATGATAAAGAGCTGCAACCTTTTGTTCTCTGACTTTTTGGGCATCCAATTGTGCAGAACATGTCCCAGCCCAGATTATCATCTGCGGCTGTCTTTGTGAAGAAATTACATGACCTTGCAGGTTAGTCCAGTCGTGGTAGCCAAAGTTATCAATTTTAAGTTGACTGTTGAATGGAGGATGGTATGAATCACTGATTTATTGTGTTCTGGTAAAACAAATCCCTCAAAACTTGTCTCTGCTGCAGTTCAGAAGAAGGGTTACATGGACTTTCAAGAGTTGGCTAAAGAAGAAAACGTAGCGACATCCTTTGGAAATACTCTTCAAAAGGACTCAGCCTGTTCTTTACCATGCAGTTGGGCTACTGCTGATCCTACTACCTTTCTGATTCGTGGAGAAAATTATTTCAAAGACAATCTGAAGGTGCCTTAAATTCTAGCTAATTCAGTTATTTAGAACCTCCACCTTTTTTTTCTAAATTTCATGTTTAAGCATTTTATTTTCTCCAGATCAAGGCAACAGGTACATTAATGCAAATGGTTGGTGCCGACTGGCTAAGATCCGACCGCCGAGAAGATGATCTTGGAAGCCGTGCTGAGAGTATTGTTCAGGTTTGATATCAACCATCTCTATGAACTGTGTGCATATATCTTCCTATAAGAATAAAAAAAAAAGAAAAAGGATGACCTATTGTTGGAAATGCAAATTTCTTCATGCAATCAATTGTTATTGGATTCATGCAGAAGTTTGCAGCACAAGGTCGACCAGAATTCTTCTTCATTGTCAATATACAGGTTAATTTAAGTTAATGTAAATGCTGATGATGAATCTCATCTTCAAGAGACAGATTATATGATATTTGACCATGAATCAGGTTCCCGGTGTAACCCAGCATACCCTTGCACTGTATTATATGTTAAAAACTCCTCTGGAAGAAACTCCCTTGCTCCACAGTTTTGTCAATGGTGATGATGCCTTTAGGAATTCAAGATTTAAGCTCATACCTTATATTTCTAAGGTAAGTAACAAAGCTTGAGTTAGCTGTATTCATAGAATATCACACAGATCATGCCGCTTAAATTCTTGCATTGTTTGTGATTTCGCAGGGATCATGGATAGTCAAGCAGAGTGTTGGTAAGAAAGCTTGCTTAGTGGGTCAAGCACTTGAAATGAATTACTTTCGAGGGAAGAACTACTTGGAGGTAGATTTCAAATAAAGTTTTCTGCATCCATAGTTTTCAGGTTGAGTTTCGTGTTGATCAACCTCTAAACATGTCCGAATTTCAGCTCGACATTGATGTCGGATCTTCCACTGTAGCCAGAGGGGTGGTCAGCCTTGTTCTTGGATACCTGAACCATCTGGTCATAGAAATGGCATTTGTGATTCAGGTGACACATATTAATCTCTCTATATCTTTATCCAGCTTCCTAAATCCTCATCCTCCGAGCTAAGTAATTAACTGCATGTGCGTGATGAGACTGAACGAAGAGTTTTCGAAATCTTCAAGTGATTTCAAAAACTGTGCTGATGTGAAGATTAAAACCATACCATCAGGAACAGAAGCATTAACACTTCCTGTCTGAAAAATCTTGTAGGGTAACACCGAGGAGGAGCTCCCAGAAGTCCTACTCGGAACCTGTCGACTCAATAATCTGGATGCATCCAAATCAGTCCTTGTATAGCCATATGATTATGACCAACAATTTTTTTCGTCGTAATCATATGTTTCGTTCATTCATTTAAAACTCCAGTGATGACAGTTTACTAATTTCGTCAGTGGTTCTTTGGTAGGGCAAATTATTGTGTAAAGTTTTTTTTTTTTTTTTTTCATATAGAGATACATGACCAGAGTACATTATTTATTCTGTATTTTTTAATTTAATCTGCTAATTGAAGCGATATTTTATTAAAATTTATATATTTTTTGTGAGGTAATTTATTTTTGGCATGATATTTTTCGATCATTAAAATGTGGATAATTGAGCTAATATTATGCATTTGAATTTTCTGTCCAGTGATCAAGTTGGATGATTGTGAGTAATTCTCCAGCCTATCACAGGTAGGGTTTATTTGGGTTCAAAATAGATGGATTGGTGTCATCAAGCTTGATAATTGCTTCTTTTCTCCAGGTGTATGATTTCGATTGGTATGTACGGCACGCTTTTTTTTTTTTAAGAAAGATGTGTGCCCATTTTTGGAACAGAATTGTTTTATTTTATTTTATTTTTGTATCGGTGAAAAGAGATTTATTTAGCAAGGCCGAGAGGGGTTAGAATAAAACTTGGGCTTCTTCAAGCCCATTCACATAATGTCGGCATTAAATCCATAAAGATTGGAAATTGAAGTTCAGAAACACAAACTGCATTTGCCATTATTATGCCAAGTAAGAGTCTGTGTTTTTTAAAAAATTTAATTTATTTAAAAAATTATTTTTTTATTTTTTTTGATATACTAATATCAAAAATAAATTTTAAAAAATAAAAAATATATTATTTTGATATATTTCTAAACAAAAAATATTTTAAAAAATAATTGTTATAACCCCAAAAATACTATAAATAAATATATTTTGTATTTTTATATCTTTATACTGATAGATTAGCCCTTGTATCGTTTTGGATTCAAATGAGGAGATCGTATGTATAAATGATGTGTATAAAATCTTACTTGTCACCCGATTTAGGTACTAATCTAAAAATTACCTATGTTATTAGATTATCAAATAGCTAAAAAATCAATACTAATAAACTATTTTTATTTAAACACCAGCATCTTTTTCTTATTTTATAAAACATTAACCTTGATATTTTAGATTAAGTTTCGATGAATCAACTGAGTTATTATAAATATGGCCGGGTTGAATGAATAAATTTGATCAGGTTAATATTTTATCTAATTTAATTATAAATTCAATTCAAGTTAAGCTCCGGATCTAAAATTTCTCTAGCCAACCTATTAAGTTGAACCAAAATTCAATAATTATATATAAAACCAATTAACAAGGGAAATAAATTTACTCCAAAAATAGACCAAATAAATTATCAAAAAAAGGAAAAAGAAATACGGAAGAGAATGTCATTTCTGGCTAATCGGATTGAGAAAAAAAATCCGAATAAATTAATCTTTGAGTTTAAAAATATCATATTACAAGAGAATTTCATGATAAACATTCACTTTCATAGTAATAATCCATTCAGTTCATGTAATAGTAATACGATTCTACATTTCTGCTAATTAATGTATACGATTCCAATATGAAATTGTGACACTGATAAAAGATTAAAAAACTTTTAGCTTGTTTATACTGTTATATTCTGTATTAAATTCTAATAAAAATTAAAAATAAAATAAAATAGTTTTGAATTGTAATCAAATAATAACAAGGATTTTGACAATATGAGAATTATAAATTAATAAAATTCATTTTTAAATTCAAACTAGAAAAAAAAAAGACAAATTACAAAAAGACACTAAAAGAGCTTAGCATTTTTCTCTAACATGTGAGAATAAACATTGTGGAATCAAGTAATGTATTAATCAGTTTATCCTTCAATGCACTGAATAACTATCTTGGTTATGAGGGTAAAGTTATCTTTTTCAAGGGATCAAATATTATTTGCCAATTGATGGTGATAATTTAGTAAATTTATGTTTTTTTATATGCAATGAGATTACTTCGTCACCCTTAAAAGCTAAGAAAATAGATTTTTTGTCAATAAGATTTTATGTATTTTCAATTTTATTTGCATAGTTAAAAGACAATGATACCCTTGAAAGCTTTTTAATAAAAAAACACGTGTTTCCTAGAGTTTATTTTTTCAGGCTTTGTTCAATTTATTTATTTTATAAGGATTTTTACTTTTGAATTAAATATAAGCACCCAATGTTTTTTATGTTTTGTTCCAAATATTACTTTTGAGACCCAAGCTAGCCTAAGCCCCGGGTTTCTTGAGTTACGAGTCAACTTATCAAGTCAAGCATTTTAAACATTAAATGGTGTATCTCGATTTTATTTTATTTTTATTTTTATTTTCAAACTTGGCCCTCACTCATTTGATTTTTATTTTTATTTTGGATTTTTTTGTGAATATGTGGACTTAGTAATTTTCAATTTGGCCCTTCAATTCAATATTTTATGGTATTTAGTTTTCGGCCCTCAATGTTTTGGTTTAAAATTTTTATTTTTGATATTTTTATCAAATTTTAATTTATTTTTTATTTCATCATTGGATCCATAATCTTGATTTTTTTTTTTAATTTCATCATCTTGGTTTGCTGATATTTTTTTTTCATTTGTTCATTGATTTTTTTTTCTTGATTCTATCTTTCATCATTTAAATTCCTATGAATTCACTGTCGAGATTTTTTTTATTCTTTTTCTATGATGTAAAACCTTTAATTTTTTAAAAAATATATATTTACAACGGTTAGTGAAAATAATCACATTGGACAGTGATGGAAGCTATCTAGTACAGTGTCAAAAAAAAAAAGGTATTAAAACACTTGTACTTTTGCATAACAATGTCACATGCTTTTATTGCATGGGATAAGATACATTGCTCCCTCCTGTATTTTAATTTGTCTCCCGAAGGTTTTAAAGAGGTGTGGGATGCCACTCTCTCAACTCGGCTCTTGGAATGGATCTGTGCCTTTGATTGAAACCCCGACCCATTTCCGAACTTGCCCTAAATACCCTCACAAAACTTACTAAAATCACTTCACCTTACGGGCAACTTTGCCATTTCACCACCTCCCTCCAAAATCTAGTTCTCTAACATTGTCCCCACGTAGTACCATTAGATTTGATGCACTCACATGGCACGTGATCACGTTCAAACATGTTTTATAGTTTTTTTTAACTGTTTTTTTTTTTTTTTTTTGTGTGCGCTCTAGTATGTTATAATAGATGTTATCATTGTATGTGACGTTAGGTTAGGAAAATCCTAAAATACTCTAATATCATCACAGGATTTATATTAAGTTTCTGTTTAAAAATATGATTGTGGTTGTTTTTTAAAATGTTTTTTGTGCTGAAATGCATTAAAATAATATTTTTTTTAAAAAAAAAATATTTTTAAGATCAACGCATCAAAACGATTCAAAATATAAAAAAAAATTAATTTTTAACCAAAAAAATTAATTTAGACTTGAATAGTGGATTAAGTCAATGAGATTATAAATCAACAAGTTAATCAAAATTATAATTTAAAAAAAATTCAAAACGACTCGTATTAATAACAATATAAAAAAAACATGCAGTTCAAAGTAGTATTATTACGTACATGCACGATACTAATTGATCAATATATTTATGCAAGAGAGGAAACTTATATTGTATTTTATGGTGACACAGAATCCGTATCCTATAGGTATATATGTCCATTTTTGTAAATAAGTTAGCTTTCTTTTTAATTTTTTAAGGTATTTAAAAAACAATTTTCACATATTCTAAATGAATATGAATATGGAATATGAACGAATGAATTTTCAAGAAACACATTTTCCTAATTTCATTAAATTCGAGCCCTTGCAGTTTATATAATTAATTAACAAACCTAAATCGTGTTTTTTATAGTATTTCTTTTTCTTGTATAAAAAATCTCACACATTATCATCACATTCAATACATTGTCCCTGTTCCCGGCGCCTGTGACGGGTGATGACCCAAAATATACAAGCATTATTTTCTACATCACCATCACGATATTATTTTTCATGATTATAATAAACATGCAACCACGTGGCACCATCACATGCTGCCTTCTACGTACGTCTTCTCTGCAATCCAGCAGCACAGTGGTTACATGACAGCATGTCGTCTGATCTATAAATTATTGCACGTTATGCTAGTATTAATTTTCGATAGAATCCCCTGCTCTGTATTGTATGACGACAATTTTGCCTGATGATGCCTACGCTAGACGTACAAAAAATCCATGGCTAGCGCGTATTTTGTCGATACTTTATTTATTTAGAGCCTCTTGTCTTTAAGGCTTAATTTGAATGTTCAAATTTGAAGATTTCTTTGACAACATACTCGTTGAGTGTTGCTGTCATGTGATGGGAGCTTCGCTAACAATTTGAATTTTGAGCACAGGGGCGTCTTGTTTTCTGGCATGTGCTGCTGAGTCTATTGCTGGCGACTTTGCATGAACAACGCAACTTGGACTCCGGCTGCAATGGTGGCGCTTGAACACCACTACATGCTTGCCACACAGCTTCTATCAAACACTAGCTAATAAACACTGGGCTCCAAAAAACCTAATTCAAAACGTCAAGCAGTCTAAGAGGTCATTTGGTACTATAGCTGCCGTTTTTAATTAGCAATTGAGGTCGTAAAAATGATTAATAATATGTCATTATTGAAATGTTTTTATGTCGAGTAAATTTTGAAGGTTTTTTTTTAAGAAAAAAACTTCATCTTGTAGCATTTTACATCTGGTTTTCAAATTATTTTTTTTAAAATTAAAATTATATCTGAATATCTTATGCTTTGAAATTTTGGAAAAAGGTCCCAGAAACTTTTTCCTTTCCCGTCACATTTTAGATAAATTATCATGCATGTTGATATATTCATGAAATGTTTTTTTTTTAATTATAACTCTTAATAATAATAATAATTGTAATGAGGAATTATACGGTGTCTCAGGTGCAACTGCCACTATTTATAGTACACGAGAAATAAATATAAGAAAAGGAGAGTAATAAAAAAAAAGTAAGTTTAAAAAAATAATTTTCAAGAAAGAGAAATATTCTTATGATCTTTTGTCGGTTGGATATAAAATTTTCTTTTCTCTGCTTCCATGTTTATAAAATCTATAAGAATTAACCAAAGCAATCAATTAAAAAAAAAATCACTTCAAGATTTAAAGCAGATGAACAAATTTAAATGTCAAACGGTCGAAAATCAGGGAAGCGAGGGAAAACCGTTAAAGGCTCTGTACAGACTCACAGGAGTCAAAATTTAACGCTACCGACGCGTTAAATGGCATCATGTATTTTGTCTGTTTCATTCAAACCTTGTGGTTATATATTTTTAAAAAATATTTTTTATTTAAAAATATATTAAAATAATTTTTTTTATTTTTTAAAAATTATTTTTGATATCAACATATTAAAATAATCTAAAAATACTAAAATAATATTAACTTATAAAAAAATTTAAATTTTTTTAAAATATTTTTAAAACATAAAAACAAATATACAAGCCAGCGAGCACTTCCCATGTCAAGACCGTATCCCCTGTTGCACCCGGTAATTCTGTCGGTGCCATTGAGTGTCGGCACCGACACGCCAGATTTATTACCGGAAGACTACCTTTCGTTCGTTTGCAGTTTTTATCACAAAGCCACTGAAATCCTGGGGTTATATGGGAATTTCATGTATGTCAAGGAAAGGAGAGGAATTTTGTCGGGGAACCATGAGCGCCAAATCTGTGGTTGTGGTTTTTAAAGAAATATAAATTATAACTTCTTGAAAAATATTATTAATCATTTAAAAGCCACGTATTCCAAACGGGGGCACTGAATGATTATGATTGGTGATCGTGGGACCAGGTACTGCTTTCGTTTCCGTAGGTGAGAGGTACTCGATCCCCAGGTACACTGACTTGTTTAAAACTAGTGAAAGAGGCAGTACAAGGGAAGGAGCGACTACGCCCTAGCCCATGTTAAGTCCCTGCACCAGCATTTATTTTAAGGATTTGAGAGGATATTTGTGATTGAGAAAAGTTGCTTGAATCTCCAGGGATGCTTTTTTTCTTTTATTTCTTTCATTAACAAATAAAAAATATCCTTGAAAGTATTCATGTAAGTTCAGTTATACCTTGCCATCGCATTGAATATCGAAGATCTTTCATGCTGGCTCGATTGCGATTTTAATTAATATACATGAATAGACCAAACATTTCTTTTCCTTTTACAGGATTTGGTCCCTCGACCTGTTATTTTATCCCGACATGAGACCTTAATTGCTAGCAGAAGCTTAAGCACTACTCACAGTTTAGAAAATATATAGCTATAGGATTACATTATCAAACTAGGTTACTTCAAGTGCTAAGCTATAGATTGGACCATATAAATTGATATAAAAAGAGAAATAATTAATATTTAAGTTGAAGAAACTTGAAAGCTCGTACCTCAATTCATTGTTATCTC
>Ga0307510_10006451_pt1 | contig 13985 bp, 14 predicted proteins | sample 12_EM_MG_FD_207224 | JGI IMG/M metagenome (GOLD analysis project Ga0307510, IMG submission 207224) | Populus trichocarpa ectomycorrhiza microbial communities from riparian zone in the Pacific Northwest, United States - 12_EM | ecosystem: Host-associated > Plants > Roots > Unclassified | place... | reverse complement strand
ATGGTGCAAACGTGAATGCAAGGAAGTACAACTACTGGACACCGCTTCATTCCTCAGCACACAATGGATTCCTCGGGCTTGTGAAACTGTTACTTGAACATGGCGCGGACATACATGTGTTGAGTGACGAGGGTCATACGCCATACCAACTAGCCGTGCGACAGGGACATGAAGCGGTGGTCGATTTGCTCCGGGAGCAGGGCATACGCGAAGCATGATGAATGAGGTCAGACGAAATGATTCTATGATGCTATTGCGGTCTCTTGACTGGTACCTTGATTCTAGTCTTCAGCAACAACACAACGAGGAGGAAGTTCCCTTGCCCACCACTACCACGACAAAGTCGCACCTACTTTTAAATCTGTGATACTCAGTTTCGCTAGCGCGGGAGTCAGAAATCGTGCATTGATGACTGGATGGCACCTTGGAGGTGGAATTATGAGTCAAACGCATGAAGGTGCGCCAACGTATGTAGTACGACAGATTTAGAAAATGTCCAGGAAAAGCGCAAGGAATGTCAGGAAATTTCAAATGGGTATGACACCTGCTCCACAAGCACGCGAGCCAGGACCCTCGTACATACATACACAGAGCAGCATGTAAATTTATCTAGAAGTGCTACATGGGGCACCGCTCCCCGAGGCGCACGGTAATGGATTCCAAAAAAAAAAAAAAAAAGCACGCGAGCCGAGCGAGCTCGAACCCTCATTTGCAACATGAACAACATGAGTGGTGGTACGTACGGATAGATAACGTTACTGTGGGACAATTGAAGAGGGTGACGACCCAGAAAGGGGTGAGAGGCGAGAAGTGGGGCGAGCGGCGAGCGACGACTTCATGGCCAGAGCTTATTACCTTTCTCACCGTTTGAAATTGCAAGGTTTTCAAAAAAATTGACTTTGAGACGATTGCCAATCCACTGGCAGATGTGATGGTTCATTAGTTGGGCGATCCGCGAGTCTTCGGCCGTGAGGACTTGTTGTGCGACGAGCGAGGCGGCTCAGGCTTGACTGATTGGAGAATAGCTTCGATCTATTGACGACGAGGGTGAAGGACGGAAAAGACGAGAGGGGCAAGGTCCAATTGAGGGTGCGAGCGGACGAGTGTCTGGGCATGTGGGAGGGAGAGAGTTGGAGTTTGAGCTCGTCGGAGCAGGCAGGCCAAGGGGCAGCGTCACGTGGTCCAACAATGCTCTTTCCGGGGCTGTAGCGCGTGCTCACCTTACAGAATGATGGAATGAGAGGGAGGACAAGGAAGGTTGGGGTGTTGTGAGATTGTGTAGATGAGGTAGAAGTTGTCAACGAGGCGATGTTTGGGTCATCCGCCCGGTCCACCATGGGATCCTCAGATTCCTCACGATTCCTCAGAGAAGGCGATTGTGGCAGTCTAATGATAAATAGGACGATAAGGAAGGGTAAAGAAAGAAGAGGGGAGGGGAACAGAGGGAGAGCGACTGCCTCTGAGGAGAAGAGTGTACAGCAGTGTAGGATGCCAGTGACTGGCATGATTAGAGTCGGCAGGAGGCATGGAAACTAAGAAGGCGAAGCCGCAGCGAGCAAGGTGAGGATCAATCATTGCCCAGTCGTATAGGAAAATGAGATCGGGATGAGGACACGATCGATTTTTTTTTTCTTTCCCGGGAATCTGGAGAAAGAAATCGTCGGTGGGGACCTGGATGGAATTAGAGAAATTTAGCCCTGTTACAAGTAAGATTTACCTTATCACTATCTTATCCTTGCTCTCCGATTGTCTGCCTTGATAACGTAATGGCTGATGGCGAGTCCATGTTCTTCCCACACCACATCTTGAATTGCCAATTTTTTGAGCACCTGTCCTGATACGGTGCTTGTATTTCATACAGCAATGGCTCCTTTCACTACACTGCACACGCCCAGGTGACCTGTATTAGGAGTCTAGATCGCCACGTAACCTCCGGGTGTCTGCATATAATACCCATTGGCATCAATTCGTGCCTTCAGCACATGTTTTCCCCTCACCATTCTCTGTCCCTTCTGAAGGAACGAACTGTCCATTGGCCCAATGTCATCGAATTGCCATACAACGATTTCTCATTCTAACCTCCAATTGATCTCCAATTCCTTGGCCGAATACGCCCACCAAACCGGAATCGACCTTTCTCAGTAATCCCTTTGCCGAGAAGTTCCAACAGTCCATCACCCCCGACGCTATCCTTGAACTGCTTCAAGAACGGGAGAAGGCTTTTAAAGAATATCGCGATGGGAATCGGAGACTGATAAACTGCCTCGGCCCGGCTGTTCGGGTTCTTTATGCGTTCTCTGGCCTTTTGGGCGAGGCGGGAAACTTGGTGAGCCATTTATATCTCATTCCCTTCTTCTTCTCTGTCATAGCGTCGTAATACAATTCTGTCAGTTCCCTTTCCCACCAGCAAAGGCTATTTTTGTCGGCATTGATGTTCTCCTCGACGTACGTTCCTTCAACACCAATTTCAATCAGTTCTCATCTCACGTATGAGCATTCCAGGCTGCCAGTGGAGTCAGTTCAAGCTATGATGCCCTTCTCGATCTCTTCGAATGCTTGGGCGGCTTCCTCAAACGCCTTGACATTTACATAAACATTCCGCCCACCCCAATAATGACGGACCTCATAATCAAAATATTGCTTGAATTACTTTCAGTGCTTGCCCTGGCAACAAAACAAATCAGACAGGGACGATTCAGTAAGTACATCATCATGTATAAACTATCTATTGCTCAATGTGCCATAGAAAAGTTCGCAAAGAAACTGCTTGGAGACAATAAGGTGGAGGCTGTGCTGCAAAGATTGGACCGGATGACCCGGGACGAGGTTCGGATCACTGTCGCACAGACTCTAAGCGTGGTGCACGGACTTGTAAATAATACGAGAGTAGTGATGGAAGGTGCAAAGTCTGTCCTTGGTTGGTGCCTAATAATCTGTTGACGGTCGCTTCTGTTAGATGGCAAGGCGTCGACGGATACCATCGAACAGACTTTGGGTATGTGTCTCGCGGCGCGAAATCGGGTATTGCCCTACTCATTTCGGGTTGTAGCCTCGCTTCAGCAGATCCTAGACGAAGTAAACAAGATGAAACGTTAGTTTTTCCTATTTTTCATCCTCGTCCACAAAGACAAAAGCACTGTGTTTGCAGGTGACCAATTCCAGAAGGATGTCCGACTTTGGCTCTCTCCTCCTGACCCTTCAACAAACCACCGCATTGTTTGGAAAGGACACCTTGTTGGAACTGCAGAATGGTTCTTTAAGGGAAGCGTATTAGAAAATTGGAAATCAACAGGATCGCTACTGTGGATCCACGGGAAACATATGCTTCCTTAACTTGCAGCACGCTGCTTGCATTGATGGCTTCCTGATCTTGCAGCGGGTTGTGGGAAGAGCACACTCCTGTATGTAGTCCTTTGATGGTCGCATTCGAGATCATTCATATCCCCGATTAGTTCAGCAATAATTCAGGATATTGCGGGCAGGCGTGCAGCTGGATTGGCCAGAATGGCCTATTATTATTTTGATTTCCGGGATGACAAGAAGCAAGACAGCTATGGCCTCCTCTCCTCACTCCTTTCCCAACTCTCTGCTAGATCGGATTCTTGCCACGAGGTCCTCTCCCAACTATATTTCAAAACCGCCAGTGGCACAGAAAAGCCCGATAATAGCGCCCTTACCGGATGCATCAAGGAGATGCTGTGCTTACCGGGGCAGTGCCCGATTTATATCATCGTCGATGCTCTCGATGAGTGTCCAGACAGCCCAGGGATGCCGTCTCCACGCGAAGAGGTCCTACAGCTCGTTGAAGAACTAGTTGCAAGTCGTCCGAAACATCCAAACTTACGTCTATGTGTGGCCAGCCGTCCCGAAATCGACATTCGAAAGGCCCTCGGACCCTTGAACCCATTCGAAATCTCGCTCCATGACGAGGATGGACACAACAAGGACATATTCAAGTTCATCGAGTCTGTCGTCTATTCAGACCGGAAGATGCAGAGTTGGAGAGAAGAGGACAAGCGACTTGTCATCGATACGCTCTCTGAGAAGGCAGGCGGCATGTAAGTCATCCTATGCTGTCTGGATGTTTACAATTGAAGTTCATGTGATCACGTAGGTTTCGCTGGGTCTATTGCCAAATGGACAGGCTGCGTCGCACTTACCCCGCGAGTATTCGGAATGTCTTGGAAGACTTGCCGAAGAGTTTGGATGAAACTTATGGCCGCACACTACTGGGTATTGACGAGGAGAAACAAGAATACGCACAACGTCTCTTCCGGTGCCTCACTATCTCCATTCGCCCTCTTCGCGTCGAAGAACTTGCCGAGATTTTTGCAATTCGCTTTGACGAGGCAGCGCCCCCCACATTTAATCCTGATTGGAGACCAATGGACGTGAACGAAGCAGTCCTATCTGCGTGTTCTAGTCTTGTTTCCATCGCCGATATTTCTGGCTCTCAGATCGTCCAATTCTCCCACTTCTCTGTCAAAGAGTTCTTGACATCGCCGCGACTCGCAGACGCGGAGAAACCTCTTTCAGGTTATCACATTCTCCCCGAACGCGCACATACCACCCTTGCGTGCGCTAGCCTCGGTGTTCTTCTCAAACTCGATGACAAAATCGACAGAAATTCCATACGTCACTTTCCTCTCGCCCCGTATGCGGCTCGATACTGGATCGATCATGCTCGGTTCGGCAACGTGTCATCGCAAGTTCAAGGCGTGATGAGGCGTCTATTTAATCCAATGAAGCCCCATTTTTCGGCATGGGTCTGGTTATACGATGTGGATCGTCACTGGTTGGACCCTATGTCAGAAGTACAACCAATGCGGCCCTCGGCGGTGCCTCTGTATTTTGCGTCATTGTGCGGTTTCCCTGGTCTTGTGAAACACCTTATCACCACTCATCCACAAGACATCGATACCACAGGCGGATTTTACTACACTCCGTTGCGTGCTGCATCCGCCAAAGGAAATTCAGATATCGTAAAGCTATTGTTGAAAAACAACGCAGACCCTAGTGCTTGTGGCCCCGATGGTTGGGCTCCGTTGCACTCTTCATCGAAGGAAGGACACCTCGAAATCGTGAAGATTTTCTTGGATAGCGGCGCAGATGTGAATCAAAAGACGAAGAGTGGAATGACTCCTTTGCATTTGGCATCGACGTATGGAAAGTTGGAAGTGGCCCGCTTTCTTATTCAACGCGGTGCGATCCTTGACATACTCACCAACGTTCAAGAGACCCCCTTGTTCAGGGCAGCAGCCAACGGGAACCTCGATGTTTCTGGACTCCTCCTTGATCACGGTGCAAGCGCGGACGCCCCCGACAAAGATAGCTGGACTCCATTACACATTGCAGCATGTTTGGGCTATCATGGCATCGTAGAACTGTTACTTGGATCTGGCGCAAAACTCGATGCACGTACCGAGGCTCAAGAAATACCATTGGCCTTGGCTTGTCGCCACGGGAGACTTGAAGCCTCGCACTTACTTCTAGATCGGGACTCGGACGTGAATTCACGGGACAAGGATGACAAGACTCCATTGCACCTCTCGTCAGAATATGGTCACCTTGACGTCATATGGCTATTGCTAGAGCGTGGTGCCCACGTGAACGCGCATGATTCACAGTGTTGGGCACCGTTGCATTTTGCATCGGCCAGTGGACACCTCGACATTGCAAAGGTGCTCGTCCAGCACGGGGCAAATGTTGACGGCCAGAACGACGAACGGAAGATCCCTTTGGACAACACCTCATCGTTTAATGACTCATCGTTCAATGCCTTATGGCTCATCGCCTCATCTCTCCTTGCCTCATCGTTCACTTCCTCAAGGCTCAATGCCTTATGGCTCATTGCATCATTGCTCCGACACTACTTTTTAATCGAGCCTGGCGCCGCGGTACCTTCTAGGGATGACAAAGGCTGGACCCCATTCCACTTAGCATCAAAAGGTGGCCATCTCCATGTTGCGAAGTTCCTATTAGAGTACGGCATCGATGTCGACATTCGAGACGGAAATGGAAGAACATCATTAGAACTGGCGTCTGGCAACGGGGAGCTCGACACCGTACGTTTTTTAATCGAGAGAGGCGCAGATATCCACACCACGGACAACAACGGCTCTAATCCACTCCACATCGCATCACAAAACGGGCATCTCGATATCGTTCGATTGTTGATCGACGGTGGAATCAACGTCGATGTCCGGAATGGGACCCGAATGACCCCATTGGCCTTGGCGTCGAGCAGAGGGAGAGTCCAAGTTTCACTCGTGCTCATCGAGCGAGGGGCTGACACGAATGCGCGGGACGACAAAAGCTGGGCTCCCTTACACTCCGCTTCACGACACGGACATGTTGACATGACGCGACTGTTGCTTGATCGCGACGTCGATCCGAACACCCAGAATGACGACCTATGGTACCCATTACACATGGCATCAGCCCACGGCCATGCCGAGATTGCCCAGTTACTGGTCCAATGTGGTGCAATCGTCGATGTGTTGGACGCTGAGCAACAAACTCCACTCTGCCGAGCAGCAGGGAACGGGAATGTGGAGATCGTGCGTCTCCTTATTGATCACGGGGCGAACCTGCATACCATGGACGAAAATGGATGGACTCCGTTACACGCAGCATCACGAAGTGGCCACCTGGAGGTTTTGAAGCTCTTGCTTGGGAGGGGCGTAGATGTCGATCTGGTCGACAACGCCAATAAAACGGCAGTAGAGTTGGCCTCGGAGGCAAATAAAGCGGAGGTCGCAAACTTCCTGGCCGAGTACAAGGCAAATGAAAACGTTCGTAACAACATGTGCTCGGCCTTGGCTCGGCTCGGCGCCCAAGAGGACCGGGAAACCATTTCGTTACACACCGCCTCTGAAGAGGGAAAGCTTGTTGTGATAAAGTCGTTGCTTGACCGGGGTGCGGATATAGATTCCCGCAATGCACATGAGAGGACTCCGCTTCATCAAGCAGCGATGAATGGGAATGTCAAGGTCGCACTCTTACTTCTCGAACGGGGTGCGGCGGTGGATTCACGTGATAAGTCTGGGTGGACCCCGCTGCACTGGTCATCACGAAACGGACGTCTTGCAGTCTCGCGGGCGCTCATCGATCATGGTGCGAACGTGAACGCAAGGAAGTACAACTATTGGACACCGCTTCATTCCTCAGCACACAATGGATTCCTCGGGCTTGTAGAACTGTTACTTGAACGTGGCGCGGACGTATATATGTTGAGTGACGAGGGTCATACGCCATACCAACTAGCAGTGCGACAAGGACATCAAAAGGTGCTGGATTTACTCCGGGAATTCTGCACACGTGGAGCGTAATGAATGAGGTTCGACAAAACAATCATAATATGACGCTATTGCGTTGTCTGACTGGTGCTTCGATTTTAGTCCTCAACAACGATGCAACATGGAGGAAGTCCCTTCGTATTGCTACTACGACGAAGTCACGCTATTTTTTAACTATGGTTTGGTATCCCGTGCTGTGATTGCTACGTTTGCTGCCTCAGGAGAGTTGGAAACTGTGAGTTAATGACCAGGTAGAGATGTCGTGCGAAAGGCAAGTGCGAAAGGAAAACAAAGAGCATGGAGGTGGCCGAAATTCGCCCCTGCACCCGTTCCTGCCTTCGCGAGGTCGCCATCGCCGCTACCGCACCAGTGTGTGCATCCTCGTGCTGACCTCGCATTCGCGCACCTACCCCAAGGACCTCATGCTGTTTTCTGGTACAATATACATATATAACATGTTAGGAGAAGTTAAAATACATCGCATCCAAAATTTCCTGGCAATTGAGAAAGAATTGGACGAGAAACACAAAGCAACAAACACATCAATGTGTCAGGGAAGGAATGCTCATACTACTATATTACCCTGATATAGTCCAAAAGAGGTTATTCAGCTAACCCAGCATGCACCGCACGCCTTGATGCCCGAGCCCCGAAGGTCACATTTCCTCAACCGCGCATCGCACAGTGCGGCGCTCTGCGCCGCAATTAGTGTCGGTTGTTGAACGTTTACTACCCTACATAGCAGAAAAAGGTCAGTCACGAAACGGCGATGGCACGGCTCGATGAGGATACAGTGAACGGAGGGCGCTGCCCCCGATGCTTGGAGGCAACGATGACCCGATTCGCCTATTATGAATGAGAATTGGAGAGGTGAGGGTTTTGACAGTATCCGGAAGGGTGCCCAGCGCTGTATGTTCGAGATGGAGTGACGTGAGCTTGGTCAAAGCGCCGAAGGGCGTCGGGAACGAGCCAGCTTCAAAGGTTGTGAGGGTAAGCATGACCACCCCCAACATGAGATCATGCGAAACCATACCATCCCATTGCCGACAATTTTGAGGGACTCGAGGGCCGTGAGGTTCGTAAATTGTTCAGGAGAGATGCGGGAACAGCAGGGGATATCAGTAGTCTACAAGGGGAAAGGGTTGTCGCAGCTGAGTACGGCGAAACCCCAAAAAGAAAGAAAAAAAAAAGTAATGAGACTCACAACGATGAGACGCGACCATCGCCATTGCATCGCACGCCACTCCACGTACAAAACTTAACGTCTTTGATCCAACCCCCATCCTCAAGTCTAGCCCGGCTATGTTGGTCCGCACTATCTTCCCATATCGACCTCAACCCACAGAACTGTGTCGCATCCCGTGCGACAGCGTAATATGCAGTCGCATTCGACGGTACTAGCGCGAGGAGCGGGAGACACATATCACACGGGTACCTTGTTGGATTGCCGGACGCGTTGAGGGTATACTGCGTGATGCACTGCTGAGTATTGGTCGAGAGTATAATTGTGTTCGCTGGCGGACTCGCAGGCGCAGGCGAAGTGGTCGAAGGCGCTTGTGGCGGTGCCTGCGACAGAGTATACAAGCGGACGTCGAGGACGACCACATTGCTGAACAGGTAGAGCAGAAAGATGACGGGCAGAGTGCAGAGCTCGACGATACCACACTTGTCTGCGAGTTTGTGCCGAAGGTTGGACGCGACAATCGCAGTGGACGGGTCCCTGCCCATGTCGCCAGACCGGCCTCTTGACGGGAGTATCGCCATCTTGTTCGACTTAATCGGAGAACGGGAAAAAGACGCGCAAGGCGGTCTCTGACGCTGGGCTGTACGAGTCGTTGCGGACTCGAATTCGAGTCGCCTGTGGAACTATTCTCGAGATCAAGGGACCGTGTGCATGAAGAGGACCTGTGTGAGAAGATAAGTCCGCCGGAAGGGATTGCGCACCCTATAGGGGAGCCTGGGAAGATATAGGAGCGCTCGTGAAAGAGGTCTGAATCAAGTGGAGGAACGGCAATTGACAGGTGCTCTTTGAACCTAGAGGACACCAGAGGGCTCTGAGAAAAGTGCGTAAATGAGTGTTGATGAGTTCTCCTCATGAAGGTTTTGCGTATGCGTAGGTAAATAAATGAATCGAAGTGAGAGGCACTGCCAGTGGCAAGTATGGACAGCGTGGAAGAGCAGAGTTTCGAGGATGCCAGTGCAAGGTGAGAAGGGACGAGAAGAACATTGTATAACCTTCCCCCCTCCACCACAGCGTTTCGGAGCCCTCGATTCTCCGAAAGGACACAAACAAATGGACAAAGTACCAGGTTTCATTGAAATGTATCTTGAAACGTATCCCCGAGTCGAGTTGCACTTCGAACCCGATGGAACTAAACAACAATCAATAATAACAATCTTGCCAGGTCACGTGGTTTGGCGTGAGGTTGCGATGGAAACTTTACTAGTGCGTTTTCCGCAGCACATCACAATAAATTGGGTACACTGGTAGTGTTGCCGAAGAGTTGAGTTGAGTTGAGCTGAGTTGAACTCTAGCCAACTCCGTCCTCCTGCTCTGGGAACTGCGCTGCGCCTGAATCGGCTCTGGGAGTTGGCAGGTGCGGCCCGGGAACATCCACCAATCAGGCCTAATCAGGGTTTGACAGGGCGTAATTGTCTTCCAACAGCAAGTACAGTCGGACTCAGAGGATGAGAGGCTACTGCCGATGTCTCATGTCATCAGTAGAATGAGTCATACTCATATAAGTGATGAGGGTGACTGATCTGAATTGAGTGGGGATTATGATTTTGTAATTCTGACTATATGTCACTAAAGTTACAGTGCGGGGTCGTAAACTGTGTCCAGTGTCATGAATTGTGAACTAGCTATGTCCAAATGTCCGTGTCGTGTTGTCTCATTTCATGAAAAAGTAGGTATACAAGCGATTAGCGGGGCGTCACCAAGACATATCAGTGCATTAGGGAGGAGTGCGGGGGGTATTTCCCATCGCACAGGGCAAAAGAGGGCACTCAGCCAACCAAGCATGCACCGCACGCTTTGATCCCCGAGCCCCGAAGGTCACAGGCCTGCAACTGCCCACCGCACAGTGCGGCGCTCTGCGCCGCACTCAGCGTCAGTTGCTCGTTGTTTACGATCCTAGATAACAAAAATGGACATCGATCAGTCACGAAACAACGATGGCATGGAGTGGCGAGCATACAATGAACGGAGGGCGCTACCCCCGATGCTTGGGGGTAACGATGACCCAATTTGCGCATTACGAACGAGAGTCAAGGAAGTGAGGGTTTTCAGAGTATCTGGAAGGGCGCCCAGCGCCGTATTTTCCAGGTGGAGTGATGTGAGCTTGGTCAACGCGTCAAAGTCAGTCGGGAACGAGCCAGCTACAGAAGTTGCGAGAGTAAGTGCCACTCTCAACAAGAGATCGTGCAAAGCCATACCCGGAGAGTTTCCATTGCCGATGATTTTGAGGGTTTCGAGCAACGTGAGATTCGTAAATTGTTCGGGGATAGATGCCGGAACGGCAGGGAAGGTAAGTTGTCTACAAGAATATGATTGTCGCAGTTTAGCACGGAGGGAGTCCGCGGGACCCAACACCCAGGAAAGAAAAAAGTCAGACGACGGTGAGACTTACAAGGATGAGACGCGACCAGCGCCATTGCATTGCACTCCGCTCCACGTACAAAACTTGATGTCCTTGACCCATCCTCCAGCCTCAAGTCCAGCCCGGCCGTTTTGGTCCGCATCTTCCCATATCGACCTCAACCCGCAGAACTGTGTCGCGTCGCGTGCTATGGGGTATGCCGCAGTCGCATTTGACGGCACTGCTGCAAGGAGAGGGAGACACATGCTACACGGGTACCCTGTGGGATTGCCGGGCGCGTTGAGGGTGTATTGGTCTATGCACTGCTCGGTATCAGCGGAGAGCATAAGTGTGCTCGTCGGTGGACTCGAAGGAGCACTGGCAGACGAGTTGGTAGAATGCGCTTGTGGCCACCAATGGGCGAGTTTATACAAGTTGACGTCGAGAATAACCACATTGATGAAGAGGTAGAGCAGAAGGACGGCCAGCGCAGAGCGTCGTGCTCGACGGTACCACTTTTGTCTGCGGGCTTGTGGCGCAGGTTGGAAATGACAATTACATTGAATGGCCCCCTGCTTACGTACATCGAGCGGTCGCCAGGCTGCTGGCAGGTCAGATGATGGTGCAACAATAGGCACAGCAGGTTGGACGGAAGGACCATCATCTCTCGTTCGGCTTAGCCGGAGAGCGACCAAAAGACGCGCAAAGCGCTCTCCGAAGCTGGGCTGTGCACCTTGCTGCGAGCTCGCGGTCGGGTTGCCTGTGGAGCCTTTCTCGAGATCAAGAGGCCGCTTGCGCGGGGAGGACTTGTATGAGAATATGGGTCTGCCGAAGGAGAATCGACGTTCTGTAGGGGAGTCTGGGGAGAAGCGGGAGCGCTCGAAAGAGGGGTCTGGCTCTGGGGAAGGCACTCCGATCGACGGGTGCTCTTTGGTCCTGGAGGAAGCCAGGGTACTTTGAGAGGAGTACGAAAACGACGGTTGATGAGTTCTACTCATAAAATTTTTGCGTATGCGTGGGTCGTTGGAGGAATCTAAACCGAGAGGGACGTGTGCGTACGAGCAGGGGATGGTGGATGTGAGGAGAGAAAAGAAAATTGTATCTCCTTCCTCCCCGCTTTAGATGCGAAAACACAATACAATAAATATATCTTTGCATTGTGCTTCTTCTCTGACTCGCAGTATGAAGTCAGGGAGCGAACAATAGCGACTTTGTCTGACTGACCACGTGGTCGGTCCGGAGCTCCGTGACGGCTCTCAAACCGTCTTCGAGTCATTCCTGTACTTACCTTCGCTATGCCTGACGATATCGAAACAGACAATGTCGCAAAGACCATCTATTTCGCTTACGGTAGCAATCTGTGGATAGACCAGATGAACCGACGCTGCCCAGAGAACAAATATGTCGGGGTTGGAGTACTACACGATTGGTGAGATCCTTACGGAACGAGTCACGGCGATCAAGTTCCTGCTCATCGAGTTTTCTTAGGTGTTGGATCATCAACCAAAGAGGCTATGCAAATGTCATTCCTTCCTCGGGAGACCGTGTGTATGGTTTCTTGTACGAGCTCAGTCCTCAAGACGAGGGGTTCCTGGACGGGTACGAAGGGGCTCCTCTTATCTACGGAAAGAAGATCATGCCGATCCAGCTCATCTCATCCTCCGGCGACGGTGACACAGCTACGAAGGGGTCAATAGATGCGTTGGTATATGTTGATATCGTCAATACCAGCCGCGCAGCCCCAAAGACGGAGTATATCTATCGGATAAATATGGGACTCAAGGACGCTTTTCAGATGGGCTTTTCTCAGTCCTATGTCGATAAATACATTAGACCATCCATACCATCAGAGTAGAATACCGCCTGCAGTACATGCCGTTGACTCCTTGTTATACCACCACTTGTTTGATGCGGTTATCCACCTTCGCCGCGTCCGTTTCTTTTTCAGGCTATCGCGCTGCAACTTTACTTAGACACTTGTCTTCATCATCGCGCTGCCATTTCGTTCATTAATTTGCTTTGGGAATCCGTAGTCTTCATCTTCACCTCCCCTGCCGCTTCAGCCCCCAAAATTCCTTCAGGGCTCCCGCGGCCCTTTTGTGCCTGACCTCGATACCCAGTATCCCCAAAGATCCATCACCTGAACAGCCTTCCTCAGCACCCGCTTGGATTTGTCTGTGATGTTCACTGTGCCCCTGACAATCGTAGGGTCATCAATATCGCCATGGCCAGGGGCGTGTATGCACGAGTGACATCTTGAAAGGACAATCTAATCGACAGAACATTGCCTGTGATCGAACTTGGTGAGTATTTTTGTGAACCCATGGTATCAGTGTTGGCTTGCCTGCTTGAGGCTATAGAGGGACGTTGGAGGCAGAGGACGTACAAGCCTAATAGACTGAGTAGGAGACCTTGTACCCAGCAGAATGTCACACTTAGAGGACTTCATTATCCAAAAGCTCCCTCTTCAAATTCGTGGTCTTGAATCTTGATGTCAACTTCAAACTGATGGAACTCCAGGCCAAGATGCCTAGCTGTGCCAACAATAAGGCGAAGAGGTGAGCTTCAAGTTCACGATTGATGTGGTGCGCCGTCAACCAGACAGTGACATTGCAGGAGCATAGCATTTAAGGCGTCTTTTCGGCATTGAACAGAGTGTGTGAGGTGTAATGAGAAGACATTGCGCTTCAAGTATCTCCCAGGTCCATGAGTTGAGCGGTCCGGGAATCCGTGGTGCCTGCGTGTTTGTTTGTTCGGGTTCCTAGTGTGTTCACCTTTTCACTATGCCCGACGATGTCGAGACCGGCAAGGTTGCACCGACCGTCTATTTCGCTTACGGTAGCAATTTATGGATGGACCAGATGAACCGACGCTGCCCAGAGCACAAATACTTTGGAACTGGAGTACTACACGACTGGTGGGGATCCCCGCGTGCCAGATCGATCTGTCATCGATTTCACAGGTGTTGGATCATTTGCCAAAAAGGCTACGCAAATGTCATCCCTTCCACCGGGGACCAGGTGTATGGTTTCCTGTACGAGCTCAGTCCTAAGGACGAAGAGTTCCTGGACGGGTACGAAGACGTTCCCCGTAACTACGTAAAGAA
>Ga0307510_10006450_pt1 | contig 13986 bp, 16 predicted proteins | sample 12_EM_MG_FD_207224 | JGI IMG/M metagenome (GOLD analysis project Ga0307510, IMG submission 207224) | Populus trichocarpa ectomycorrhiza microbial communities from riparian zone in the Pacific Northwest, United States - 12_EM | ecosystem: Host-associated > Plants > Roots > Unclassified | place... | reverse complement strand
TCTGAAACTACACTCTTCGGTTCTTCTGGCACCGACGAGCAGGGATGTCTCGTTGTCAACTCAAAGGGGCGGAAGCACATGGCTATGTGACAGAGGCATATTGATGCCGTACAGTTTCACGTTAGCAGAAGCGCCTCAATCTTGAAAGCAGCTAAAAGCCGACTCTAGCCGACATTCGGTGCACATTGCTTTCCGGAACGTCACCTTGCAATTGCTCTTAATTTGTTTCTGAACTTTCCATGGTCTTGGACTGTGCGTAGTTGTGCGGCGGGGAAAAAGTGACGGATGCTCGTCTTGAGGAATGCTCCAGTCATGCGTGCTTCTGCACCGTGACCACAACCGCTAGTGGTAGTAAAATACAATGCCCTAAATGTTGTTATGTCCCATTCAAACTCGTGCGGATTCCAAACCGGGTCACACACAGACCTCAATGCATCTATGTCCCCCAGTTCCTCCTAGTTATTGCGCCCCAGGATCACTCTCAGATGCCCAGCCTCCCGCTGGCGGCTCCTACTCCGGCTCCACCTTGGGCACGTCCAATAACATCGTTGCCAGTGTGTGCATCTCCCGGCGGACAAGAGCAATCGTTGGGCCCAGCACGAGCGCCGTATGGTGTATATGGCCACACTGGGGTAGGAGTACGGCATACAGGTGCTTCGTGCATAGCGACGATGGCCGCATCCGCTGCAGTGAGCGTTGGCAGAGCGAGCACCGTGAGTTCATTGCCTTATGCTGTGCGTAGCGTCACGAGGGACACAGGCTTTGGCTGGCATGTGAACTCGAATGCGCACAGGCGCAGGTAGTTTCCAGTCAAGGAGCATCCGGGCAAGCGGGTGCTCTTGTATCAGGCAGAGCGGGTTGGTTAGGGGCCTGGAGGGATGGAAGGAGGGAAAGCTGGAAAAGGATAGCGCGCATAGGGAGAGGTGGTAGAGTTTGAGGAATTTTTCAAACAGTGATATGTCGTTGATCGGTTTGTGAGATGACGGGCTGCGGCGCCACACAGTATGTGTATTTCCTCGTACCCGAGGACGAGAAAATGGCTTGCTATCACGCGAGTACAATGGCATGGGCTTCGAACGTGAATGATGACTAAATCATGTGCTGCCAGGACGCCAGGAAACTGCATGAGCGAAAGAGAAGGCTAGAGGTAGCCAGGTTATTTAGAGACCAGTGTCATGCTGAGCGCTGAAAAATAAGAATAACATAGAAGATACAGAGAATCAGTGAGAGGATTTGAGCTTATTGGCGGGATAACGCTACGATACCAGCTTCTCAACGATGCGGCGCGCGTCATTCCCAACCGTACGCGCTTCGTGCTCGCTGCACCAGCGTGTCCAAGGCAGATATTTTCCTCCGAGAGGCGTACAATTGAAGGCCAAATGCCAGGTTAGGCGGGCTGACCCACGCCCTTTAATCAATTCGCTTCTGTACCAGAAAGATGTTAATTAAGCGGGTAGAAGAACCGGAAAATATCGTTTGGTCACGAAAAGTAACGATTGATGATGAACGCCCTCAGGCTGCTGAGCTCTGCGTGTGTAAGGTGCACCACGCCGCGGACGTGCTCGACGTCCTTCAGATCCCCGCTTGTGCACGTAAACATAGCAGTTCCGGCCCGGGAGCAGGAACCCAAAGTAGAAAGTGAAGGTTAGGGCCGGTTAGGGCTTGCCTACACGGCATTAATAGCCATTCGTAAATCCCTGGATGACTTACTACTCATTGTGTCTACTCGGCGTCCCAAAAGATCACGTCCTGTATGTCTTTTATCCACGTCTAACCTCCTTGAAATTTCCAGAACGCGCCAGAGCAGGAGGCACCGTAAAGATGAAGCACGAGGGTTTCCCAAATTTTCGCTCATTCAGGCAATGCCTAAACTCAAGATCGCATTTTATTGGCTACTTTCACCCCTGGACCCCTGGTGACTTCTCGCTCAGTTGGTGCGTGCTATTGGAGCAAGGGAGTGCTGGTTTTGGTGGCACATTCACGATCTCGTTCAGACAAGCTCCTTGAATGACACAGCCCGCAAGCACCTCGGCAGACCAGTAAGAATCCGGCCCATTGGCACCAGAAATTCAGTTTATATGGCGCTCAGCAACCCCTGTTACCTGATCATTGAAGTTGTTACGACGTGCTCACGATTCTCCCGCTGGCGGACTAGGAATCGACAGCTTATTCCAGATACTGTCAGTGCAATGTTTTCTGTTCTTCCAGGGTTCACCTTAAATGCTCACGTCAACGCATGTTGTCGTAGCATATAAAATCCAGTGCTATCCTTCGTGCTATTCGACCCTGGTGTCCTTTACCTTAGGCTCTGACTTCATACGTGCGTTGTGCATCCCACCGTGCTCCCTTTCTCCCTCTCGAGATTATCTTTTTCATCCTCGAACCGGGTTTCTACATTCAGGATTTCCAGCAGGATACGCAATGTCTCTTTGTTGCTTCTCGTGTTTGCCGAAGTTGGTCGCGATCTGTGCAGATGCTGCTGTTTCGACATGTCATTTGCTCTATCGAGCGGCTTGTGTCATGCTATATTTTCTAACGGGCTGCGTTGAACTTATGTCTGGACAAATGACAAGGCGAAGCAAGCTAGTAAGGGAGGGAAAGGTGAGAGGACTCCGAAGTGAACGTGTTGGTCTGGCACCGGAGTGGAAAGGAACTAAGGAGGGAGGCCGCCACGACATCTTCCAAGACCATGAACAAGTCCGAGTCCAAAAATAACTTGAATATCAAAAGACAAGGTGGTGTAGAGATGATCTTTGTCTGGAGCTGCTTCTAGTGACCTCCCGGGATTGCGGCGCATCATGAACTCAATGTTTCCGCTCCGCCGACTCGGAGTTTTCAAATGGGTTTTCCCAGCACGTCGCTGTGGGAAGGTCAGACGAGCGTAGTAGGTTCATACGTAGTTCCCCAACAGAGATGCGTCAGCGGGTATGTTTCCTTGATTGTACTAGCACGGTTTCGGTGCCAGTACTGGGATTGATGGGTGCCAGCGCGGCAAATGAACTTGATCGTTGTAAGCGCGAGTTTGCCAGCAGGGAAGAGGTAAATTTCTCATTCAACAATGATCCTAATGTCCCATACATTTCAGCATGCAGGCTGCGGACCCTCTACGGTGACTCGGATTGATGATGATGAGAGGTTTTTGCTCCAGCAGGTTCCATTCGCATCCGAGATTCCGAGGTCACGGCCACACCCAACTTATTGAAGTTGTAGAGGGAGCACGAGGACGATTCACTGCTCTCGGTGTTCCATCTTCTATCCACTTTCCAGAAACCTGCCTTTTACCATATTTGGGAATCTCCTTCCTACTCTCCCACTCCACTTTTTCGTTCTGACAACCGAACACTCTGAATTATTGTCTCACCTACATGCACTGCGTAGTCACGGTAACAACAGCGAGAATGCAGTGGACCAAACTTCTGAGCAATGTTATGACCTGTCGTAGGTCATGGGACCCTCAGGGTAACGCGTTTAGGACATTTCAGTTCAAGCGGCCACGCGGTGGGGATTTTGGAACGTTACTCGGATAGCCAGTGCGCGAGGTGCCACGAACCTTGGATGCGGCAAGACTTAGTTAGATTCATGGCTCGACTATCGCGCAACGTAAAAATTATTACACAAGGGAGAAGCAATGAAAGAAAACGATGTTTTCAACACCCCTCAGAACTTCAGAAGAGAGATAACAAGTGGAGATGCAAGATACGTCCAAATGATGCGTATATCGCCAGCATGCTTTGCGTCTGCCAGTGTGCTTGCGAACGGTGGGAATTGTGGAGCGGTGACACGGTACTCTTCCCTACATTTTGATAGCCGATAAACCCAACCGAGGTTTGCTTCTTGTCCGAGTGTAGCTGGGAAATTTGTCGCAGCAGCTGGATGAGCGAACCCTTGCCGAATGAATGGTTGGCGAAGCATGGAATGCAATTGTCGGGTGCCGCGGCGTGAGGTCTTGAACATATCATGCCTGTCCACAGGTCAGACGTCTCGTAATGCATGACAGATGCCAACGGCAAAATGGCATACTGTAACCCAATTCGGTACGAGATCGCACTTGTTAATCACAAGTACAACCTGCATGATGCGCCCTTTCCTTTTGGATGTATTCCAGAAAGTTCTCGTAGAGCGTGCCGAGAGGATCCCATGCATACAATATATGTAAAAGCACGTCCGACGAGTCGGTGACATTGTGACATTGTACGGCTCGCCATATATTTGCCGCGACGTGCCCTTCGTGTATATGAGCTCGATGTAGCCGGCATGTGTCTGCTCCCTCGCTGCGGGCGTACCAGAGGCCTCAGCAAGTTCCGCGGTCGCCTTTGCTTTTGTAGCTTCTTCCGCAGCGACCGCACCGAGGTACTCGAACGGGCTAGCATCGATGCGCGGGCGCTTTCGTTGACCTTGGGACAGGAACCATAGGCGGACGCTGTGCTCAGTTTGGTTTAAAGACGCAAGATGTATTGAGGCCGACCTATACGAACCTTGCGAAAGTGGGGGTTCGCGGTATCGTCGAAGAGCTGCATGGGAAGCTTGTTGCGTCGCAGAAGCACCGAGTAAGAATCACGCTGCTTTCTCTGCAAGCTCGTTCAGAAGTGATCCAGTCCTGTTTGCGAGATGGCCCGGGTGTTACCTGCAAAGTAAAAAAAAAAAAAGGGAAAAGACATGCGCCGACCATGAAAAAGTTGTCGAACAGGTCGATAATGACATGATGACAAATGAGAGACGTACTGAAAGTACTGAACCACCGTCGATCCGGCCGCACCTTTCCTGGCTGGAATGGAATCATCTTGCCCTCTCCCTTCTGAAATGCCGCCACCTGGATGATTTTCCAGTCTCGGTCGTGCACGACCTTGCCGCCGGTCAGCATCTTGAGTCACTTGACCTGTTTGGCATTGCGGTAAGAATTCCGTTTTTTCTGTCCTAACATCTTATTTTGCCTTACCAAAGTGACAGACTTTACTACCTCCAAGGTGATAAGCTGGTACCAAGGCAATTCTTGCCCTCACTTGTCTCGACGTTTGCTGTGACATGCCAAGTCCTGTTGCTTACTTGGAGTCATGCATACAAACAGGAGTCGAGGCCGTCTCGACACGAAGTGCGGTGTACTTTCAAAGTTACATGGCGCCTTCTTGAACGCTTGTAAGTGTTGATGCTGTATTATGAGTATTAAACCGCATCGATAGCGATGCAGAAGCAGAGAGAGGAACATTCAAAATTCGTCCAACCAACTCCAGGATCGTCGTCAAGCCAACGAACGCTATGACGATCTACGATTGCATGACGGGCCGGCATGCGAGGAGCGTTGCGATTAAGGAGGCATTGTAACACAACGTCAATCTTCCATGGGACCCATATTCGGATATGATCTCATAAGTATCTATTAAGAGATTGGGAGATGAACGTGAGCCCTAGCCTTATTTCTCGCATCTCGGATGCGGTCGCGCCACGAGGAGACCATGAAACGTAACATATTCGGCCAACTACTAGTACGCTCATAATGTGGCTCAGGTAATCATATAATCATATGGACGGACCACGGGGTGGCGGCTTAGCTGAGCCAAATCCACGAACACACGACGATCAAGACGATCTTTATACCACTCATTTTACTGCTCACAGTACGCCCAGAACCAACAGTCTATCGTCTACTATCTACTTCCTACAGAACTGTCGTTCACGTATCCAAACTCAGAACCTCTCTCTGTCTCTTTGTTTCACTTGATGGCTTTCGTTCAAGCAACTTGAATTTAATTGAACCATCGGGCCGAATGTCCTAAACTAGTAACTCATCTCAAATCTCACTAGTACTGTGGGTGTCATGGATGCCGATCCAATGACTCGGAAGGTATTGCGCAAGGTGAAATGATCACGCAGAGAAGCATTGGGAACAACCACATGGGTTAACTGGCATTAATGGTAAGACTTGAAGCTTGAAGAATGATGGATCATGAATGGAGACTCAATCAATGACACATACCTCGTGCTTTCACCCTGTCACAGGGTACGTTTTAGGTTGTGGGAATCACGGAACGAGCTATGAACATTCTAGCCAATCTGTCTCAGCGGTTGCAGTGAGCAGGGAACCGGTCTCGAACGACTGCGACAACGGAATTGAAGCACGTCCTATTCTTTGCTCCTGTCAGTGCAAGCGTTGGGTTGTTTCTCACACGCGATCTCACGCATCAGTGAACAACTTGGAACATGCTTAGCACCCTCTTGTGCGATCACCATTCAGGGAACCTGAGACTACTGGCGACGATCTACACCACAGCCTGGTCCACAGCTTTTCCTTCACTCGGCCCGCAACGCGATTGTCTTTTTGTCGTACTATAACTCTTCCCGAATGGATGAATTATGCATGGCGCAGACTCGGAAGTTCAACTGCGTGAATTGAACTCTCTATGTCATAGACGTATTTCCAAATGATTCTACGTTCAAATATGCCGAGCAACAGAGCCGAATATCTCGTCGAAAGTATCGAATTGCCTTGCGCCAACATGCATCATATGATCTTCCTTTGAATGTGACTCGTTGCTACGTTGTCATGTGCAAGAGATATCTGAAGTATAAAGCAGAGCCACCTCCCCACCACCTCCCAACAGTGTCGTCCTCTCTTCTACGCTCTGACTTACTGCGAACACAATGGTGTTTATCAAACCCATCCTCGCTCTCTCTCTCGCTGCCCTCGCTCTCGCCGCTCCACACATCCAGCCTCGTCAGGTAGGCAGTGGTACAGGCAGTACGTCCCGCTCGAGTCCACGCCCATTTGCTAAAGCTTAAATGAATTCGACCTAGGCGTCCTTAGCGATGTCGTAGGCAGTACCGGTCTAGTTCTTGGCGATGTCATAACCAGTACCAATGAAGTTATTGACGACGTCCTCGGTATCCCGCCCCTTGGTAATAAATAAAGGTATCACTCCTCCTTAACAGTTAATATTGGTGTCGCTAAATCTCTTTACCCTTGGAACTTAAGCATCAGATAACCGTGAATTGGAGCGCTGCTAAAGCACAAATATATGTTGTGTTGGAGATTAGAATGTTAACGGAGACGGATCCTGTGAGGAGAGTCCAGAGAGAATGGAGGGTGCAACTATGCGGAGTCCAAGTGATGATGTTTGAGGTGTGACTTGAGCGCAGCAAGCAGCGAAGTGAGCAAGAACCACTGGCAAGTAATATTGGAGATAACTCCGCCTTTCTGTGGCGTAGTGTTGCGGCTGAATTGAACGCAAGTATTGCCAGTGGCATGTGGTCTGACACGTCCCTACGACGACTTCTATTAGAGATTTGCCAAGCCCAACGACCAGACATTGTAGGTTTGAACTTTTGAACTATACTTCCACGCCGGAAAAGAGTCCGTCGTGTAACTGACAAGGACGCCCGAGATTCTATGGCTGCCAGTGGGCATGAATGTATAGGACTGACATCTCATATATGAGGGACAGCCACGTCATCGTCAGGTTCAAAAATGCGCCAAAAGGTTCAAGGTGTCCATGGGCGGTAAAGCAGTGCGCGGCACCACATGCCGCGTTCAACGACCACAGTGCTTTGACAGTTGCATATAATTGTACCCGACTGTCTTCGTTCCTTCGCCAGTCTGTCATCGTTGAATCAAGTCTGTTACTTCTGAGTCAAGCCAGACTCGGACCGGCAATGCTTGGCAGCTTAGGGGATTTGCCAGTGCAAAAATGGCAAAGCTTGTACATGACAGTCAATCCCTTGAAGACATCAAGTGGGGAGAGTCGTTGACGGACTATTCTCTGCGCCTGATGGAAGTGGTTGGTTAGCTCTGTGGAGATGGCTGCTCGAATGGGCTTCAAGTTCATACCCAACCCAAAGAAAGAGGAGGATTTGAAGGGGCCACTGGCCCTCGAGTCGGACTGATCGCCTCAGCCACCAAATAGCAACAAACTTCCAGCAACTCCCACGTGGTTTTCGCGTGCGGGTGAGACCTGCAGATGAATGCACACCCCTTTGCTGGCAACGCCTTGTGTGACACGCACGATCATTGGCCACCATGAAATATAAGGAGCCCCAAGTTGACAAGGAAACATCTACAAAACTCGAGGTAATAGTCACACCCCTTTTCTCAAAGTTCTCAACTCTCACCCCTCTAGGACTTTCGTAAATCCGTGGATGCTGATGCGGAGGACGTGATATTCCGCATCTTTCCCGGCAAGGTAAATCAGCATTTCATCTCCGAATTGCACCGTTATTCAGCCCTGTTCTCCCAATTCCAGATCCTGTAGGGTCCTGCCATGCCTCGGCTGTCCTCTTTTTTGACACGATTCATTCAGGGAGCTTCAAAGACTTATCAAGTCAACGTCATCACTGTCATCACCTTTCCATCAGTCACACGCTGCAGGGTCGACAGACGTGACTGTTCACCCACCTCCCAACGCCTCCGAGTCTAACTCAACTGGGGAGACTGACAAGAAGAAGCGGAAGCGGGAAGTCGGGGAGAACAATGACCACGTTTTAAGTGATACACAGCATGCCCGGTTCCCTAATTTGTTTCACGCAAATAAGCACCTGGCAACAGTGCATGAGACGCTAAAGAGTGAGTGTGAACAACTAATCGAACTCACGGTCAGTTCTGTTTTTCTTGTACCGGTGCACTTCTCCACCTTTGCTTCGTCTAGGACAAAGTTAAGCTATGGATAAACCTGACAATGCCTAAGTATGTTCCCCTTCCTTTCTGTTTGTCGGTCCTGGATCCCTAACACCTAATATAGAATTGAGGAGTATGTGTATCTTCCTCCTGCGGTTAACTTACAATCAATTTGCCAGTGGTGACAACTTCGGTACGTCAATATGTTTATTTCGCACGTAACCAGGCGCCGCTAACAACATTTGCCGAAGGTGTACAAATTCAGGAAGGTAGAGCATCTGAACTCTTCTGACCGCTCAATGTTTTTGACGTCCTCTCAGAAGTCTTAAGTGAGCTGCACCGTTCTCAAGAGAGCGGCTACAATATACGGGACGGCGTCCGGCAACACCATTTGAACAGGGCGAAGGTCTGCTCGAAAATCATCAAATATCCTCACTTGGAGGACTATGCCGTACGCATTCCGTGCTCATGCTGATCTAGGGCTCACGCTGTCACAGTTGGCGTTGAAAGAGCACGATGACAAACAGCTGTACATTGCAAGACAGAACCTCTCCGACTTGCGTAACGTGTATGCCGTTATGACAGACATACTGCATAAAAATATTTCCAAGGTGCGACCGTCCCTCCTATTCCTCTTGTAATTAGGCAATCGCAACTGAAACTCCTTCCTAGCTCCGTACACCAAAAGGTAATAATGGCATTGGCCTGTATTAACCTTTTTTTTGGTACATGCTCCTCGTCATATCGTACTTGGCGACAGCTCGCCATCCACGCTATCTAATTCAGTACAGCATCCCGGATACGCCGATTCATTATACGGAGATCGTTTTAAATATGTTAAACCCGTCTCGTGCTGTGCTGATAATTGTACCTGGAATCTGAGGGTGCCAATGGACTTCTTTTACTTCATTCTGTCCCTGATGGACGAATAGCAGCTGAGGTGGAACGTCCTGTCCATTCTCAGGAGTGTCGTCCATCGCCCCCGTCTCCTCGTCATCCTGCTCGACTGCGAGATCCCAAAGCGTCACTTGATCATCCGCTCCGGACGCCGCAAAGACAGAATCCTCCGTAGGGTGCCATTCAACGGATGTAATGGGTGCTCGATGCCACGTGAAGGATGCGACAGGCGTAGGATCAGGCGCCGTGGTTCTGGTTGTTTAAAACGAAGCAGTTAGCCGAGGTCGGCTGGTAAATCTCCCCGCTACTCACCCGCGCTTCTTCACGTTTCTTAAATCCCATATCTTGATCCCACCTTCATCGCCGCCACTGAGAAGCAGATATGCCGTACTCCGATTCCAACTGATCACGTTAACGTCGCTGCTATGCGCCTTTTCAATGCCCGCGACATTTTGCCTCCCTTTACTCCGTACGTCCCACATGCGCACGCTCTGGTCCGCTGAACACGATGCAAAGACGGTTGCCTCGCTCGGGCTCCACTGTATATCTTCAACGCTCGAGGTGTGCGACGTAAAAGGTGTATTCTGCGTGGTGAAACCCGTGGGCATGCTCGTCGTCAAGTAAATCTTTGAATGAACGTCGCCAGTGAGTAGCCGCAGCGCACCGGTGTCCGATGCAGCCCAGTCCATTGCGAAGCCCTCTGCACGACCATGGGCATCGATGGTGTATCTCGGGGTCTCCGTGCGACCCTTGTCGACAACTGCGCTAGGGGTGTCGAGCGCATGGATGAGCGGACGCACGTCCCAGACATGCACTTTGCCTGTCTCGGCCCAGCTTGCGACATAATAGGGCGCCGTTGGTGGGGGAAGTGGCTGCCCGGTAGGAAGAGGTTGTGCGCGCACGCGATTTACGCCGCCAAAATGTGGTATGGTTCGATGTTCGAGGATGGCGTCCTCATCCAAATTGTCACTGTCATCGTCATTATCGTTATCATGGTCGCTCTCTGGCAATGTAAGCACTGTGGCTGACGGAAGAGAAACAAACAGAGGAAGGTACCTGCTCCGTCTTTTTGCGTTTTGTGCAGCTGCGTCATCTTGAAGACGGTCAGCTTGTTGTTCTTTGCCATGTCAGCCTGTGTTCCTGCGACGATGTACGCGCTCGCGGGGAAGCGCTGTCGCTGATCGCCCTGGTCATCGCGGAGTACATCAAATGAAAGGCACGGCCAATTCGTGTTCATCGTATGCCGCATGACATATACCGATTCGTCAGCTTCGAGGACCTCATCCTTTCCGAGGGTGTGTAGACCAGGTATGAAAGTATTCGGCGCCCGGGGCTGTTCGTCTGACTCCTCGATCGGGGGCACGACTTGGTCATCAACATCCATAACTACATAGCCAGGGGCAATGGGCGATAACGACTCGTCAGCCCTGGCCGTGCGCGCATGGGCATACGATTAGAAAGAGACACGCGTACCATCACCACCGCCTTGCGCCGCGTCATCGCTGTCATCCTCGATCTCGTCTTCCCAAGCGTCCTCAAACTCGCCCATCTCATCCTCGGGAGGCTTTTCGCGTGCCTGGCCACTGGCACTTCGTCTGGCCTTTTGCGATCCAGGTCGCGCATCGACGGATGCGCGTTTTGGCATTCTTATCTTCTTCCAAACGGTGCCGCTCGATGATAAAACTGGATCGAAATCGCGTCTTTGGTGGCGGGAGACCCGTCGGAAGGCACCCGTCGGATCTGAGAACACAGCTGACAATTTTAATTACGAATTTTTTTCCGGCCAAGAGATGCCGTCAGGTGCGCTCAGCTTACGTCGCCCGAAATAGCGGCCACGTCACAGGCCACGCACTGCTTCCGTGCCGTTGCCAGCATTTGTTAGGTATATAAATCAATCATCTTGTGGACTGGATGTAGCCCAACATTCACTCTTACGACCATTTGAGCTACGCGGTCACACAAGCATGTCGACTATCCATGTCCCTGTTGGGTGAGGTCTTTTTCTATCAACTACCTAAAGTACGACATCGAACTCACGTCGACCTAGTTTCTCCTGGGTTACCGCATCTCTTCTCTCCGTGGCGGCCCTCCTGCAGTGGCAAGGCATCAGTGTGGGTGGCGCGAGGAGGAAGGCCCGCATTCCATACCCCCTGGGTGAGTTGTGATATGAATATTCTTTTGACCTTGTGACTGATGGCATATGACCCAGCATACGCGGATAAAGCGGAGCAGGAAGCCTCGAAGGATGCAATGATTTTCAATTGCATGCAGAGTAAGGCACTAATTTTCTCATGTGTTCTGCCTCTCATATGTGATCTTCATAGGGGCGCATCAGAACACTCTCGAAAATGCTCCTGTGGTTGTCCTGACGTAAGTTTCTGCTGTTGTCATCCGTACTCATTTAAGCTCGTAACTGACTTTGCAACGAACAGAACTGTCATCAGCGGTCTTCGCTATCCAATTCCTGCAGCGGTAGGATGCGGACTTTGGGCCCTATCACGCTTCGTCTACACAGTACGATATGGTGCTGGAGATCCAAAGAAGGTATGCTTCGTTCTTAATGTTGTCCTGGCCAACAGGTCTAAATTTTCACTGCCAATCCAGCGCATTCTTCCAGTCAGACTCGGCTTCCTCTTGCAGATGGGTGAGAGTGTCCGCCGTCCTAGTTGACGCAGCATTTCTGACGTATCTGTTCTCAGCTTTATCTGCTCTTTCCGGAAAGGTGGTCTACGACCTCATTAAAGCCGGTATCTAGCCAAAACGGCTACTCCACACGTCATGGCGGAAATGTGTGCTTTATATACTTCATGCATGATACCATGTCATTCCCATACCTATAATCTTTCGCATTTCAGGCCGTGATTCTTGTTGTGAGGATGATTATGATGGGACTGTCCCTGTGCATGGTCCTGTGAGCATCTGCCTAATGACAACGGACGCAAGTGCTCCTTGACAACTTGCAAGTCGACAGATCCTTGTGTAAACCACAGGCCGCAGGACGGTTGTGTTTTCGCGACCGTGTCAGGGCATACAGATGATGTTGCATGTGGTGGAAGGAAGGGACGAATTGCCGCCGTCCCAGTGCGGAATTGTCTCATACTACTTGCTCACATTGCGGCGCGGTGATAAGAAAGTCCCGTCTTACGAAACCCTGATGCGGAAGGCGGAAGTGCGGACGACCGTGACACTTCTTAAAAGAAGGGGTGGTTCAGGATTGTTGAATGTGAGCGCAGACAGAATGGGTCATCTCCGAGTCTGCATTGAGATACCTTTGACAGTAGGGAAACATTTGTGCAATCATTGACGCTTACTTTATTTCAGTGTAGTACCCTAGATCTGATACATTCGTTTACTATATACTCGTAGCTAGCCGTTTGTACCCCCCCAGATTCCGTGCTTGTTCATTTATTGCTGAGCGCTGACCTGAGCACCGGTATCATCATCACTGCCATACACCGATTCCCATGTTCACCCACAGGCTCCGAGACCCTTCACGCATGCCGGAACTCAACCAATTAGGCTTTTACGCTTGCGTCAGGAATGGAGGAGAAATTTCATCAGATGACGTCGCAGAGCTTCCTTTCATCGAACGTCCGAGGGTTCCCACTGCAGGCCAACGGTAAGGTCCTGAGTACTGAGTCACTGTAGATGTGCGAGTGTGCGTGCTGAAGCCCGCCAGTAATCAGGCGGCCAAATGCCACACATCGTCAGTTAAGGTGATGAGGACCACCCCATACGGAACCCGATGGCTTTGTAGACAAGTCAGGGGGCTTTGATACGTGGTTGCCGAGAAGTATGTAATATTCGGACCATCTTCTTATCAGCGAGCTCTTATAAAAGCCTCCTCGTCGTGCCACCTTGTCTACAAAGCAACCGTTAGCCGCGGGCCAAAGAGCTGCAAAGGTCATTTCCCACCATGTGGGCCAAAACTTTGCAATAAGACGAGTACATGGTAGCGGTTTGTCCACCGTCATGCATAGTATCAATACTCATAACCCACCTCCGAGTATTGGTTCGATGGCACCTCCAGTATATGATGCATTGATGATATCCACCGAGGAGATCTGGTGGAATCCGGGTCGTGTCTTGATTTGTGCTACGCGGCAGACGTTGGCATCATCCGTACGTCTTGAACGATACCGATTACCCCAGACGCGTCCTGGGCTGTCACTTTCATACCGTTCTCAAAAAATGCGTGGGACATTCACATGATAAAGCGAGTTGCAATTGATAGATAGGTTCGCAGGGGAAAGTCCAGACGAAAGCATATGCAGGACCTAGAGGGCACACTTGATTGATACCGTGATAGAATCACGAAATCGATCACTGGCACTGGCAAGTGTTCTACAGTGCCGGACAACCAAAATCGACAAACTTGCTCGGCCCTGAAATATAAAGATTTATGACAAACTAAGTTCAGGATCGAATTCAGGGGGGCAGAGAACGTATGAAAATGCACTTTGCAGACTTCCCCACGTAAATTTCAG
>Ga0307510_10006449_pt1 | contig 13988 bp, 22 predicted proteins | sample 12_EM_MG_FD_207224 | JGI IMG/M metagenome (GOLD analysis project Ga0307510, IMG submission 207224) | Populus trichocarpa ectomycorrhiza microbial communities from riparian zone in the Pacific Northwest, United States - 12_EM | ecosystem: Host-associated > Plants > Roots > Unclassified | place... | reverse complement strand
CTCGCCCTTCTTCGCCTTCTCCCGCGCGAGCTCCTCGAACACGGGCTCGATCGTCCTACATGGCGGGCACGTCGCGGACGTGAACATCGCCACGACGGCGCGGTGCGAGCTGAGCAAAGCGCGGAACGATGCTGGGTTTGTCGACGCGTGGATCGCGCCGGCAAGTGGACTGGGCGCTGCTGTGGCTGCGGCTGCGGCTGCTGCCTGTGCGCTCGTCGAGGGCGCGGGGGAGCTGTAGCCCGAGTCGGGCGCACCCGTTGCGCGATCAGAGATGGACTGCAGGAGGGAGGGTGGGGTCATCGCTGGTCGTCCTTGTTGCGCCGCCACCGCCGCCGGCACGGCGGGCGAGCCGAACATGGAGTCTATGGTAGGGCGTAGCGCGGCACCCAAAGGCGTAGACAGGAAGTCGGAAGGTAGGTCTGTGTGGTGGTTTGAGTCCCATATAAGTGAGGAGAATGAATCAAGGATTTAAGAAACGCGCCTTTGATCCATGATGGGATAGATCCTCCCGTCAGAAACCCGATGCAGTCGTTCGTGAAAGAGTTACAGTTGAAATCTACCGAATCGATATCATTATGATGAGCGAGCTGTCGCTTCTCGTGGATGTGTACGTTGAGCCGTCCTTACCCAAGAGGTGGTACTGCGCCAGCACCCGATACACAAGATGATATGTGAGAGCGTCCAAGATCAGACAGCGAAAGTATGCCCCATACCTTGTCAGCGGTATAGTGTTCCCCCATCCCCGCAAGATACTCTTCGAAGGTCTGCTCGTCGAGGGCCGTCTCGCCCATGTCTATGACTTGCACTGGTTGGCCATGCTGGCTTGTACGTTAGTTTCGTGCAACATGAATCGTAACAAGGCCGAAGCACACATGAGATTGTCCAGGAGCGGTGATTTGAATACCGCGTCCGTAAAAGATTTCCTTGTTGAAGACGACGACGGAGGTATGCCTAGGAAGGAGTCCGAGGGACGCGTCAGATCGCTTGCTTCACTTGTACGACCCAGGAAGAATAAGGACACTTACCATATACCATCAATCTGCCTTCCGACGAGTTGCGTTGACATCGCTCTAACCATGCCATTGCTAATATCATATACGTATAACTTCACTGGGGAGGACATGGTAGTAACGGGGGTTGTGTTATTGAGGGGGAGAGTCAGATGTTATTATATACTGTTGTACATGAGGACGCGTATGTGTCGCTGACGCGTCTCATCTCGTCTCGTCTGGGGCTGTGACCCCGCCGATGACGCGTGTTTTTCCTATCATCGTTTCTTTATAGGTGTTCGTATCTGCCAAAGTGACTCGGATTTCTGCCGATATTGGTGTTCTTCTCCAGGTGACAATCCACCTCCGCCCGTTGTGATACCGTTGTCCGTCCGGCGGCTAAGTATTTCGATGCGAGCCAAGACGGGCTTATTGATCTCTTTGGTCGCATCGAGAACTTCTTCAGGAAGCTGGAGTCCTCTACAAACGGCCAGACAGGTGCTCGCCTCCTCTTTCCAGGCCCATTGGAAAACCCAGTTGTCTTGTTCATCCCGTCATTGGCCCTTTTTTCGTTGCTCTTCATCTGGTCTTCATTAGCTCCATCACCTAATGGGGATGGTATGGCAAGCGCGCGAGTCGGTGCGACCACCACTCACTGGGCGCTAGTGCGGTCGTTTGACGAGACCCCCACCGGTACCATGTGGGACAGGGTATTGCGTGGGGGACCAGTTTTGTTTGCCGTCACCGCCTGCGCATGCGATCGCTATGCGATCTAAAGAGATTGCTTGGTTGAACGATGACAGGCTTGGTAGTACCTGTACGCTCTTTGCTTATTCCTAGCTAGCGTTTCTGCCTCGTCGTCTTTTCTAAACTACTGGTTGGTGGACTTTCTATCCCCTACTCCTCGTCGTCCCACTGATCCCAGGGTTTCAGACCGAAGCCATGAGATTTTCCTTCCCATACGCCCAATGTAAGTCTTATTCAACTGGTAATCATACTACATGGGAGCCGCTCGTCGATGTCCCTTATTAAACCTACGCCCAGAGGGATATAGACGTTTTACAACGGGCACCAGAAACACATCCCTCCGAGATCGCTAGCTATTCCTTCCAGGTCGTCGATGACTTCAAGCCCACGACAGGGATACTGCAGACCCGTAGAACACTCACATTAAACATCATCATGTGCTGCATAATCGGTCCGCAACTTCCATCACTAACTCCCTGATCTCCTCCGTTCGCACCGTCAACTTTCCATATCCTGCCAGCTTGCTCTTCAACCTCTTTCTCGCGTTCAAAGCTCCGAGCAATGAACGAAGTCGACCTTGATAGGAAGGCGACAGCCGGACCAAAAATGCCAACGTTACAGTCAGCCGGTGCACTGCGGCAGTGTCCAGTCAGCGAAGTTTGGTGCTCATCTCGCCTCGTAATTAGCGGAACCAAGCATTGCGCGCGAGTGTAACGAAAAGGGAATCTTTTGTTTTTGTTTTAATTTTCGTAAAAAAAAAAACTCACCCAGGTCCTCACTCTCTTCCTCTTTGGCGAGCGCCTCCGTGACCGCTATCACCAATTGAACCTCCCACTTTTCGTCCAGCAAAATCCAATCCACCTCGTCTTTTTCCTCCGTGACCTTCGCGACCCGGCCCTTCTGCACCCGGGCACTCACGTTGAAAACCAGGCTTGCAGCCGCCACCCGCACGAGACGATCCGAGTGCTGGAGTGCCGGCACGAGAACGCTCGTGAGCGCCGCCCTCTTCCTTGCGTTGGTCACGAGCAGCCATGTAGAATTTGAATGTGACGAGCCGAGGGCATTAGTGGTCAGACGTAGCAGCATGAGGAGTGTCGTGCGAGGCAAGGACGACAAGGATTCGCTGGTCGATATCAGCACTTCAAGGAGCATGCCCAGCGTGACCGGGGCGATTGTTGGTTCGAGGATCGCGAGGCGCCAGACGTCCAGAAGCGGGAACAAGGATGTGACAGGCAGATTTGCAGCCAGCGTTCTTATTGTCTGTGCGAACGCGGTGATTATTACAGCGTTGGGTGGAGTCTCCGATTTCTCCACGTAACGTCGCTTGAGCCATGGAAATATGTTCTGCGCCAGGTCGTCCTTGATCCTTTTGGAGTCTTCCAGAGACGGTGTAGCATCTATGAAGGACACGAGTTTATCGTGTACTGTGTCAAGCACGGGAACTTGGGCGAACAATATGGGTTCGGCCGAGAGGGATGATATACATGGGAGGTCCACCAACGCGTGTGGATGAGCTAAATTAATTCATCAGGCTAATGGCTCTTGACTTGTAGTGCCAAGTCAACTAACGAGGAAAGGCCTGCCACAAAAGGATGTTGACCTGTGAACGGAGCTCTAGTGCATTTACACCTTGGAGTTCATGAGTCTGCACGCGTCAAATGGTATTCCTCAGCAGGGGGGTTGAAAACAACAAGAGAAAGAGCAAGGGAGGGGGGAGAAGACAAGAGGCCAAATCGCATACGCACCTTCTTCCCATCCAAGAAAAACCTAAAGGTCGGCGTCATAATGATGCCACACTGGCGCAAGAGAGCCGGGCGAAGTGAGAGCACCAGGTCAACGTCTACCCTGAAGAACTCGACCTTGTCCCGGCCCTTCTTCTCCCACGCGAGCACCTCGAACACGGGCTCCATCGTCCTGCACTGCACGCACGTCGCGGACGTGAACATCGCCACGGCTGCGCGGTGCGAGTCGAAGAAAACGTCGAACGGCAGGAAGCCCGACTCCACGGTGATCGCCCCGCTGAGTGGGGACCCCGCGTAGGGTGGCCTGCGGAACATCGAGGGTATAGTCAGGCGTATCGTGGTGCTGAGAGTCGTGGAAAGCCACGCAGAGGCTAGATCTGGGTGGTATTTATCGATGTGTAATTAGCGAGGGGTGCGTAGGAAGTGTGTGTGTGTGTGTGTGCACAGGTGTAATTGAAGAAACGTGCCTTTTTCGATGAACGATGGGATAGATCCCCCTGTCAGAAACCAGATGCACTCCATTGTGAAGGAGTTACTGTTGAAATCTACCGCATGGATATCATGGTGATTAACGAGCGCTATCATGATCATGGATGTGTGGCGGCGCCAGGCCGTTCTTACCCAAGATGTGGCACTGCGCCGGCACCGGCACGGGGACGTGATGAGCGCGATCGGAGCGCGATGGTAAGCAGCATGTCCCATACATTGTCGGGGGTACAATGCCTCCTCATCTCCGCAAGATATCTTTCAAAGATCTGCTTATCGAGGGCTGTCTCGCCCATGCCTATGATTTGCACTGGTTGGCCATACTGGCTGTATGTTGGGATCGTGCAACCTGAATTATCACAAGGCCAGGACACACATGGGTATCCAGGGGTGGTATTTTGAATCCCGCGTTCATAAAAGACTTCCTTGTCAAAGACGACGACGGAGGTAAACCTAGGAGGGCGGCATCAGATCACCTCGCTCACGCCAGTAGGTGGAGCTTGCATACCACACGCTGTCAATCCGCCTTCCAACGGGTTGCGTTGGCGTTGTTTTGGTGCAAAGATCGTATACGTACAGCTCCACTGGGGAGGACATGGTGATAATGGGGGGTGTTGCTGAAGGGGATCAGATATAACTATACGTGAGAAAGTAAGGGAGAGTGGGTGTTGCGTCGAGACATTTGGGGCTGGACCGGCTGGAGGCTGGACTATATCCGAGCTGATAACGCGCGTCCCTTCCCCTTGCCATCCACCTCCTCAGTAATCCCTTCCAACCTATAGCGCTGTCCCTCCCACCATCGCAGGCAATACTCCTTTTCCCGATCACCCACATTCTCCATAATTTCCTTGAACACCTCCTTGGCCAAATCGCGTCGCTCCTCGACCTTCGAATCACGTATCGCGTCCGACACGGCATTCAGCGCCTCCGGCAACACCACAGGCGGCAGCGCAGAGAGCGTCGACACGAGAACCAGACGAAGCCGGTGTCGTCGTTGCGCAGCGTCATCGTCTGTTGTCGCCGAAAGGTCTGACAACATGGAGAGGAGAGACGACAGGCAGAACTGGCCCATCGCCGGTGCATTCCCACTTGCGCTGCTCGTAAGCGCGCTATATGCGAGGCGTAGTTGTGCCGTGGTCAGCTTGTCACGGGCTGAATTCTGTAAATATCGTACTTTCTCGGCGATCTGCGGAAAATGAATAGAGCATGTCGGGACACACCTCGAGGAGACACCGTGCATAGAACGGAACAATCTTCTCTACAAACGTTGGCCGTGGCACACTTGTGCCTTGAACCTCGGTCACCGTGGTCGAGCCAGTCTGCGCAGCGAATATTGACAGGATCACCGAGTGTGCCGACTCGTATGTCTCCCGGTGCGACGAGTCATACAGATGCCTTGATAAATCACTCAGAACAAAGCAGTGAGGGATATGATCTGCGCGTACGGAAGACATAAGGGAAAGACATAATGTTCAATCGTGTCGAGGCTGAGCAGGGGAACCAATTGTTCGGCACAAGTCAGATTGAATGCCTGACGAGCGCGAGTGAGAGCATCTGCCGGACGTTCTCCCGCACTCGAACTTGAAGCGACTGATACTTGGATAGACAAGTCAGCGAACTGGTCGTGGCATGACACAAGTAGACTGACCATGTGGGCCCAAAGCCTTGACAAACGTCTCACTGGCCTCCACATCAGCACTCAAAATGTCCAGCGCCGTGTAGAACACTCGCTTCAACTCTGCCAAGCCAGAGCTGCTCGTCGACGTGACCCCACCGAACTTGGTGATCACAAATGACAGATGGGAAAACGTACGAAGAACCGACAGGGACAGCGACGAGTGGGTTGGTGGATCAACGAAAGGTCGCGCCGACTCGAGGGGAGGTACAGGAGAGGTGAGAGGGCGGGAATAGGTGACGGTGGAAAGCAAGGACTGCGAAAGCATGATGGTGGTGAAAAGGAGCGTTTTGAGGACAGTCCAGATATTCGTGGCAATTTGGCGAGACTCGGGGTCTGCAACATTGGTTTGAGAAGCGTAAAAGGCACCAAGTTGAGCGAACGCATACCAATGTCATCCTCGTTTTCGATGTTGGCGAGCGCACTTTGTGCCCAATGGTTCTCCACGTTGCTTGTAACTTGCTCAAGATGAGTGGCGACCATTTCGAACGTGTTCCATCCATCCAATGGGGAAGATTCGGTCAGCAGTGGAAGGACCCTTGCAGTGATGCTCGCAAGCGACGGGACAGCGGTGAAGAGAGGGGACCCAATCACGACATTGAGTGCCATGGACAAAGTAGATTGGCTCCATGGACCACCGTATGGGAATGAGGGCTGCATTGGTCCCGCAGGTGTTGTCAGCGAAAGTGTTCCTTCTGGCGTGGTGCTGCACGATGAAGGAAGCAATGTGAGAAATGAGCCGGAAGCAAACGTAGACTCGATTATAGTCATCAAGTGGGAGGAAAGCACCTACAACCTCAACTCAGCGATCACAAGAACGCGCGCGTGAAGAAGAAGCGTACGGAGAGTGGCAGGACCTTGATACGTTCCGAGAAAACATGCGGCAAGAATTGGGCAGCGAACAATAAAGCAAGAGAGAGGGCATCCACTGACCCGGGTTAATTGGAGAGCGCGCAAAGGAAGGAAGCATGAGCGGCTCACGTTCTCCTTGTTCAGTCTCGGGTTGAAATTCCTTCTCCCAAGCACTGTCTTTGGGCGCCCCGTAAAGTTCCATGATTTCGGAAAGTGCAACGATAAGTTCGTCTTCTGTCTTGGCTCTCACGCTCGCGCTTCCAAGATCGGCGCCCAGTTTTTTGATCAGATCGTCAAGGCCGAGGAGAATGCCCCCTACTGAGACAAATCGAATGACGGGCTGACCACCTTTGAAGCCCTTGACCAGTCCACGAACCCACTCGGCCATCCGAGGACGTATGCCTCTTGTAAATAAGGTCTTTTCTTCATCTTCAAGGGCCTTTAGCCTGAGGTGGATGGCATGTCTGAATGCGGTGACAAGAGTGAGAAGTTTAGCATGAGAGAAGGGGCGGAAGAGGGGCGACGAGATAACGGTTGCAGTGAGTTGGGTAGGCGTCGGGGTTTGTGCGAGGAAATGGGAAATGAGGGACTGATGGGTTGAGAGTGGAAGAGAGGAAGATGGTTTGTGAAGGTGTGTGAGGAGTATGGTGTACTCCCTCGGTGGGATGACTGCCATGGGTTAGCAGTGCCAGTGCCGCCGGAGTTCAGTGCGTGTTCGTGTTACTTTTCAAAACGGGCGTCTCGGCATCGCTCCTGTACTATCACCTTCACTCCTCACTTCCACATCATCCTGCCTAAATCCCCTTCCCTTTGTCTTCTCGCTGCCCGGTGCTTTCGTAGACTTACATATAGATTCGACGTCATCGGATGGCCATGTAAAGACTCGGATTTGCTTGCTGAAATGCAGACTCCCTTTCGCGTTCAGTCTCGAAACCTTCAGTGTGATTCTCTCTTTCCTCTTCTTCGCCCTTCAAGCTTCAAGCTCTACGCCGATAGCGCGCTGCCGAAGCCCGGATGCGTTGACTCGCCCTCTCGCCTCACCACAAACACGTGGTTCTCTCTTTCCCGGCGGATTAGCCCTTTTTTCTCTACCCTTTGTCTTGGCTCAGGATTTTCCCTCGCTAACTCACGCGCGGGATTTTCTATCTCGCTTCATTGCACTTGAGCCACTCACATCGCGCCCAATCTCCCACCATACAAAGCCCCCATACGTACGCTCTCTCATCTAGAAAAAGTAACCAAAATCATCATCTTCCCTAGGCGCTACGTAGTACTGGTGAAGCCTTCTTTCATTTCTCACGACTGTCTATTCATCCCTTGGGGGCAATCTAGAAATGCCAAACCAATCATCATCGAGTTCCAACACGACGAGCTCGTCTTCCACTAACGCATCGGCTCCCAAGTCCGATTACGCATACTGTAAGCCCTATGGCGGGTGGCATGGGTTCATGCGTAGCCATGGACTGAAACCGCACGATGACGATGACGTTCAGGAGGGGAAGGATATCCTCGAAGGTTTCAGAGAGCTTGATGGGTTTGAAGCAAACGCAGATGGGGAGAAAGCCAAGAATAAGTGAGGGTAAACTGGGCAATGAATTCGTTGTATGGATGGCTTATGGATGGTACGACCTCTTCTCGGAGTCTCGCCGTGCCAATGCGCTGCTCTTGTTCTTGTTGATACACGGCCCTGCCCATACATTGTACACTTTCATCCCGTACGCTCTGCAAAACCTTTTTGTTGAACGTGTATTATTGTCTACGTCTAACCATGGTCCCTAACATCAAACTTAGCTAGTTATGAAAAAGGTAGCAGGACGAATGAGACAAGCTGGTCACCCGCCCGATGGGTTTCTATAAAGCGGAGTATGGAGTAAATTATGTCGAAATGATACGATTATCTAGAAGCCCTTGCTGTTTTGTGTCTGACACCCGATACAGTACTGGGCCTCTCGTACGTACACCGCATCTGAGAGTCTATCTGGTACTCTAGGTACAGCAATTTGTAGTCACCGCCAAGACCTGACAGAAATTCCACCATTTCGTGACGTCCCATCACGTCCCGCCTCCGGCGCTACCTTGAGTGGTGCCTTACCCCTCGTTGTTCTGCGCCATGATCAAGTAGCAGGTGTGAACCTTCGATTGTCCCATGACATGGCTCGAAGGACTCTTTCTCCTACAACAATGAGAAATGCAGCGGGGTGCGTCCACCATCACCCCGCGCGTTGGCGTCGCACCTCGATCCAGTAATAATTGCAGTATTTCGGGCGTATCTCCGGCGAAGTGGGAGCTGCCGGAAAATGCAATGGAACCACTCCCCATCTACCCTGGCCATTAATATCGGCGTCGCGCTCAAGCAATACGCCACATGCTTCAAGGCGCCCGCATTCGCATGCCATGTGGAGTGGAAAGCAACCATCGACATTCCGGGCGTTCACGTCAGCGCCGTGATCGAGAAGCCACTCCACGACGTCGACAGGTCCAGCGAACAATGCTTCGTGCAGGGGTGTCCATTGCGACATACCTCGAGCGTCTACGTCCGCACCATGCTGACGCAGTAAGTCTGCAACCCGGAAATGATTCCGATTCAATGCTGCAAATAGTGGAGTCACCATGCGACCGCCCATGGCATTTACATGCTCAGGATTCTTGGCAATGAACTGTTTTCTCAGGTCATAGAATCCGCACAGAACAGCGTAGTATAATGGAAGCACGCTAGGGATCGCTGTATCATTGGGGTGAAGTTCGGCCAGGATATGTCATCTATGTCGTAGACACGGTGCCATGCTGCCCAATGTGGCTTGTCCACATCGAATAAATATTCCATCGCATCCCGTATGTGTGATGAAACGTCCTCGAAGTAAGCATGGACCACCCAGTACCGTGCGGCGTATCTGGCAAGCAGAATCTCCGAAGCGTCGTACCACGTGACTTTTTCGTCCAGGGCGGAGTAGGACGCCAAGGCAGGCCTGCGCAAAGACCGTGTGTGTGGGTGAGAGAGGGATGTGATACCGGGAGATTTCTCCACTTGAACGCGCGAGCCGATCCGATGTCAGGAACTCCTTGACCGAAAAGTGAGAAAATTGCACCACTTGAGAACTGCCTTCATAAACGATGGCAACCAGACTGTGGCATATGGAAAGTACAGCCTGATATTGATCTGCCCACCTCCAATTCGGCTTAATCTTCGCGATTCCTCCGTGCCGCGCCGCGTCAAAGTCAATGGCAAGGACTTCCGCCAGCTCCTCGACACGAAGTGACCGAACCGCAGCTGTGAGACATTGCAATAGACGATGAGCGTGGTCTCGATTCGAGTTGTTGATGCCCCTCAGTACACGCTCGTATGTCTCATCCAACGCATTCGGGCAACTCATCAAGAATTCCCCGAACACTCGATGGGAGACAGTGCCGGAGTTCTTCCAATTGACAGTAGACCACCGAAACCTGTCTCATCATATGAGTATCTATCATGAGCATAGAATGCCGCACTCATATCCCATCGGCTCTCTCAGAGAGTGTCTCGATCACCAGCCTCTTGTCCTCCTCGCGCCATCTTTGCATTCTCGTATTCGAATAAACAACAGAGATGACATATTCGATGATGTCGTTCCTCTGTCCAGATTGTTCATGAAACGAGACACGGAGGGATATTAGGGGTTCGAGGGCAGTGCTTATGTCGATTTCCGGGTGACTTATGACATAAATATGCAGGTTGTTGGGGGCAGGCCAACGAGATAAGGTCGAGGACGACCCGTTCTCGAGAAGATGGCATGCCTGTATTATCGGGACACTCAAGGGCATCGATGATGAGGAAAACATAGTCTTGATGCGGTAGAGAGAGCATCGAAACAAGGACTGGACGAGCAGAGAGCTGGAAAGGAATGGAAACGAGGATGCCACGTCGGCTCTGTTTATCTTCGTCACGAAAATCGCAAGCCATTGATGCGGAGCTAGCCTCGAATAGCGCCGTGATGTCTTTAATTACACCGGAGATATTACACCATTTAGTTCACCAAGGTACGATACAAACAGAAACCGCGCACCAAAGGACGCCCTTGCCGGAGCCAACTGTGAAGACAAGAGTCTTTAGAGTGTAGTATAGTGAAAGGAAAGAGGGGCGGACGTTTCCCGTGGATCCACAGAAGGTGTTGACCTCCTTCGTAGATGCCACCTTGGAAGAACCAGGTTGCTGTCCTTTCATGTTGCACACTATGGAAAGTGTTATGATTCGTCGAGTTCGATGGAGAGAGCCATCTTCGAAGATCCTGTGATGATAGGGTCTCTGTGAGATTGATTGAGCACCAGAAATTACAGGAGTGAAATCAGAAAGTGACGAATGCTGGACCTCATCTACTGTCTGTCGCATGATCACCCTTGCTTCTTTCTCGCGGTATGTCGTATAAATTCTTTTGTATCTTTCCCGTCTAAATATGTTCACGTTCACGACAGCCTGAATATCCAGTTAACAACGCTTTACGCATTCTCAAGTACAATTTTCACGCTGTCGGCGACATTCTGGGTGACCCCCATGGGAATAGGCAGTATCTCACCCACGATTTTCACGATGATGTCCGTCATTGCTACGGTTGGTCGTACTTCCGTGTCGAACTCCAGCCTCCGAAAGAAACTCTCGACGCGCCCGGAGAGACCAACGAGCATGTCTTGACTTGCATCGACATCCTTGGCTACCTAATAGCAGCCATGATCGGGGTCACGATAATCCGGAATAGCATGAGATCGAAGGTGACTCACCTAGAAAAGAACACCAATGCCAGCAAAGATCGCTTTTGAAGGCAAGAGACCTGAGCAAACGATGATCAGAGCCGAGAATCCGCAAGGATTCTTATTAGGGATTCACCAGTCCAACCCCGTCGCCAAGAGTGGCGGAGAATGCAAATAGGACGTTCACCGTTGGGTTGAGCCAGCAACTTGAACTTTCATCACTGCTACGACTCTGATCGAATTGGCGGACTAGTCCCTGAAGCAGTGACAGAACCGCGGCAGGACCGTCGCAGGATTGGATTTGGGCAGCGCTTGTTCTTTGTTTTATTCTCATATCGTTCCACATCCACAGCAGCATTGAAAATGGACTAGAAGTCGGACGGGGAAGAAAGTGAATGGAGTGGGGACCTGTGACATCGAGTGATTTTGATATTCTGATTTGAGGAGATGATAAAATGAAGTTTGTTGGGCGCCAGTAGACAGCGGCAACTGTAGCATCGGGTTAGCAGTGCGAGTGCCGCCCGAGCCCTTTCAAACCACTGCGCCCGGGCCGGAGCTCGCGACTTGTCCCTTTTCTTGATAACACCATGTCCGCCGCCACCACCCCGGGTGTTGACCCTACTTTCCCGCTTTACATCTACAAAATCCTCAGCGAGGAGCCGCCGGACCCGCTGCCACATACACTCCCACTCACGCCGTTGGACAAACAAGACGGTTTCATCCACCTCTCCATCGGCAAGCGCGTACCGTTGACAGCAGCGCAGTTTTTTGCGTCTCACACGACACTCTGGGTGCTTCGTGTGGATGCGAATGCTGCGCGGGAAGAAGAAGCAGAACTTAAATGGGGAGATACGGAAGGATGCGTTCACATGTACGCACGTGACGAAGGGAAATGGGCAAGGTTGGGACAAGGGGTGGTCGTCGCGGTTCGGAAATTTGAAAAAGAATCGGGTGACAGGTGGGAAAGGGCGCTCGAGGCGGTGCACGATGGTTGGTTGGCTTAGTCGGGGGTGATAGTGCCTGACCCGTACCACGTGGGAGCATTGTGGGGAGGACATGTGAACACGGTGTTGCGTTTCAGGATTTCGGCTTGCGAGAAAAAAAAATAATGTAAAGATTTACGTGAGAAAAAGGGGTGGTGATGATGAGATGAGAAATGAGAAGATCTGAATATCTGAATAAAAAATAATATTTGTAATTTTTATTGAATGGAGGCCAGGGCCGTGCGCGCCCGTGCCCGACCGAGACGTGGTCGGTCGTGGTTACAGGTTCTCTCTCTCTCCGTTCCCGTTCGTTTCTCTAAAAGCGCTTCAACGCCATTCTCCATTCTCTTTCTCTTTCTCGCGTCGTTCGTTCGACTTTTCTCTTCTTTCTTCTTTCCTCTCCCTCCTCGTCGTTCCCCAGTGGCTACCTTGGTTAGCCTATCGGCTCCCTCGGATCCCACTCCGGATAATGCCAATTGGAGTCAAAGCTTTGCCCCTCGACTATCGTGCCTTACTCGACCACATCCCCTCGTCATTTCTCTAATCGTCCATCTCACTCCCCCTTCTCGCCTCTTCATACCTCTCTGCCATCTACCACATCCCCCCTAATATCTCCTCTTTACTGGCCCAATGCCGTTACCATCGCCCTCCGACAACTCTCCTTGGCCGGTTCAGACAACACCTCCCTCCCAATCCCGCAAGCGCAGGATTCTTTCTCACCTAAACAACCGCTCTCTTTCAACAAGACAGGAGGTCTTCAATCAGACTGGTGTTCGTACGTCCTCCCCTCTTCTTTGCAGCCACGCCCCCCACCAGAACTTTCCCACCCGTTCACCCACCATTGCATACATTTTCCATCCCGCGTCTTCATATTTCATTATTTTCTCATTCAATGTTATCTGATCAAATATCCTCTTATCATTCCAGAGGAGGCTCTCCAACAATGCGAGTTTTTCTCCTCAAACGATGTAAGATCATGTTTTCCCACCTCTGACACCGTCGTCCCTCAGCACGACTGGGCGACCTTCGTATGTGCGTACTTCCCTCCCCCTACCCCTTACCGCCGCCTCATCACAACCCTCATTTGCCATTGTGTCCTCTAGGGAACAGCCGGCTTCCCGATTTGACCCAGACCAACCTAGTCAACATCTACCTTTTCCACGCAGATTCGCGCACTGAGGTCCTGCGAATCATGAATGTGACCAACCCTTTCGGTCAAGCAGGCCAAATAGCCAGGCAGGTCAACGATCAATGGTTCCCGGACGGAGGTGTCGACTTCAATGGATCTTCCATTTCGTATCCTTATTATTGGGTAATAACTCGTTCTGACAAGACATTGGATGGCACGGAGATCCCCCAGGCAACGTTCAGCGCCGTTCGTAAGTGCTACTGTTACCCACCCTTTCTACTCGCGAATAGACCAATGCTTTGCAGAAACAACGCTTGCCGATTCTGTGACATCATCTATCGCCTCTTCCTCATCTGCTGCCGCATTATCGGCTTCTGCGATGTCGGCCTCGATGGCTTCAGCCTCAGCCTTGGTCGCCTCCGCCTCCAGCTCAAGAAACCTCGCAACTGGAACCCCAGGGAGCTTACAACCCAATTCTCAGTCCGACTTTCCCCACTGGGGAATTGCCGTCATTGTTGTCCTCGGCTTTTTTGCTATTCTGGCGTTGGGTATTCTTGGCTTCCTCCTCGTGCGCCGTGCACGGCGCAATCAGAGTGCTGGCTCCTCACGGCGTGTCTCGATCGGTTCTGCCTCGCCCATGATTGCAGGCGCAGGTGGTGTACCGCA